>Ga0208079_1000096_pt1 | contig 48330 bp, 38 predicted proteins | sample NGESurdeep092012_5_FD_184474 | JGI IMG/M metagenome (GOLD analysis project Ga0208079, IMG submission 184474) | Arctic peat soil microbial communities from Barrow, Alaska - NGEE Surface sample 210-2 deep-092012 (SPAdes) | ecosystem: Environmental > Terrestrial > Soil > Wetlands > Peat ... | reverse complement strand
CTGGGCCGACGGCACGCTGGGCCAGTACGATGCCGCCAGCGGCATCCCGATGGGTCAGGCGGTGGCCCATCCCTAACTTGGGCGACGCGATGCCGACTTATCGGTACTGATCCGGCGAAACCTCCTCGAGCGCCGTATCTGGACCGCTCGGCCGTTGCTGGTGTGTGTTCTCAGCGCCAGTAATGGCCATCCCCGTGCTGCCTTCTACCGTTTGGTAAGCGGGCCACGTGTCTTATGGTAGGCGCACCGGCCGCGGAAACTCGGGCTGCAGGGGCAGCTCCGGACGCAAGCGCATACTTCGGCGCCAACAGCAAACCAAAGCCGGGTCTTGGACGGGGCACTGCGTGATCGCCCTTGATGTTTTCCGTATTACTAAAGACATGCGCGCTCTTCCGCGCGTGTCCAGACCAATGTCGTTGCATCTAATCTTGCACTCCGAGAACTTTGCCCAGTCGACCGGTCAGGGCGGTCCGCTTTGCCACGTCGAGTTTGCCGAGGTTCTCAAGCCGCCAGCGAACGGCGGGCAGCAAGTCGGCACCCGGCAGCGAAAGCAAGGACCAGTCAGGCTCGCCGCGCTTGATCGACACGAGAAACCGGCGGTGATCCGTGGGCATGTTGCCCACAATGCCGGTGATCAATTCCTCTCGGGTTTGCAGGAGTTCATCGAGCGTGACGGCGGTATCTGTCATGCCATCCAATCCCCTAGTAAACTCCGCCGCGATATCGAGCCGGGCTGGAGCGAGCACCTCGGCCATCGGCCGGTTGTGGCTGATGAGGTAGACAATGAAGGCCTTACGGAGATCATCTGTGATGCCTTCGTTCGCCAGCAGATCCCTAACGTCGAACAGGTCGCGCGGATGCTGGCGGTCGAGTGCGGCGACGATTTTCCCGGCATAAAGATCGGCAAAGCTTACCACCTGCATTTCCGCGAACCCAAATTCATCCTCGACGCGCGCCGAGACAGAGCGCGTCGAGGGTTCGTAGACACATCCGCGCAAGACTGGCGTGACTTCGATCTTTATCTGCACGCCATCCGCGCGCACGAGCAGCCGCGTGATGCAGTGTTCGCCTTGCAGCGCCATTGGCGTTACGCGCGCACCCGGAGTTCCGCGGGCGATACTGGCGGACATTCGCCGCATCGCCTGGTCGATCACCGCGAGCGACGCCGCCCGGTCAGCAACGGGCAGATAGGTGAGATCAATATCGACGGAGAGACGCGGCATGTCGCGCCAGAACAAATTGATTGCGGTTCCGCCCTTGAGCGCGAAACAAGTCTCCGCCGCAACTAGCGGAATGACCCGGACCAGCAGGGCGACCTGTCGGCGATAGAGGTCAGACAGTGGCATCCAAGGTCTCCGGCACGGTGATGTTGTACTTGGTATCGAGCTTTCCGCCGCGCACGATCATGCGCTTGCCGCTGCCCAGGTCGATCCCTTCCCTGTCAAGGCTCTTGAGCCAAGCGTGATTATGGCGCTCGGCAAACCACAGAAATAGCCGTTTCACCTTCACGCTCCGGCACGCCGCGAGCAGTTGGTGGAGGCGCCGGGGGCTCAGGTTGGGCAGGCCCTCCATCAGCATGTCGGCCTGATGAAATGTCTCGCGTTTGGGGATCTCATCAAGTAGTTCGAGAATCGCCCGCTCTGGTGACGACAGGATCAAGGGCCAGTCCCAGTGGCCCCATTGCTCGCGTCTCAGGCCGGCCGGAAGTGGATCACCGCCCCGGTTATTCGGAGGAGTCTCACCCGGCTCGTTAAGGGTCACAGCGACGAGTTGATCATTGAAGAATCGTTTGGCCGAGTGAAAGACGAACCGGCTTTCCAAGTGAAGTTTGGAGACCCAGCCGGGCGGCGTGTCATTGCCAAAGAGATGGATTTCGCTGGGGCCTGTCGCGTTGAGGTAATGTCCGAATCCCTGAATTTCGAGCGCGGTTCGACCGCCCAGGGAGAATGGATATTTGAGCAACCCTTGGAGAGAGACGACCACGTTCTGCCATCGCAGGCTGTCGTCCTCAGCGGTCCGCATTTTGGCGGGTGGACGCCGGTAGACACCACGGGCAACCTGTTGAAGCCAGCCGTGTTTCACGTATTTGCTCCGCAGACCGCTTGAAAAGCCCTGGCGCTCAAGCCATGCGGCATCGACCACCAGCCCATCAGGGAGGTTATGTTGCAGCCAGTTTAGCTTTCCTTGGTTTTGCCTCCCCATGGTAAGTAAAATAGCACGTTTTTAAACCGATGGCAAGTTTAAAGAATGGCAGAAGCGCCGACCATAGGTATCTAAAATAGGTATATTGTAAACCAAATATTGTACCGGGAGGCAGCTCTGGTCGGCTCGGGTGGCTGAGACACTAAATACTGAGTATTTACTCAGTCCATATTGAACTGAGTTTTTACTCAGTGTACTATAGAGGTGTGAGAGGCCCACTATGAATATGCCGAAACTGACCGCCCGCCAAATCGAGACCCTCCGCCATATCCATGACTACATGGCCGGGAACGGCATGCCGCCAACCATTGGCGATCTCCGGAGGCTTCTTGGGGTGGTATCCGATCAGGGTGTCATCGAGATCCTCCAACGCCTCGAAGATCGCGGTATGGTTGAACGAGCGTCCGGTCAGGCGCGCGGGCTGAAACTGACCACCGACGGCTGTCTCGTCATCGGTGTGCAGCCTGCTCAAGCGAATGCCGGCCTGCCGCAGGGGGCTGCCCGCCCCTTCGAATTAAGCCCGCTGCAACAGCGCATCTTCAAGAGGCTCGCGGACATCGATCCTAAACTGGCGAGGATGTATGAGGGCGGATTGCGTGTTCTTCTGGATGAGACAAATCCCGAGCGAATTCCCCAGTCGGCTCATTCCATACGCGAAAGCACGTACCACCTCTCAAACATGGGGAAAGGTCTTCTCTCCAAGGACGTCGAGAAAGCTGCCGAACAGACGGAATCCGCCAACGCCCGGCAACTGGAAAACTTGTTCGATCCCATGGGAGGCGTCAGCAATCTGGGTCCGACACCATATGACACCTGGAATCGCGAATTCCATCAGAGGTTTTTCGTCAAAGTATCGCATCATGGGCTGGAAATCACCCTCGAAGAATATCGCAAGAAGCTGTCCCAATTCGAGAGATTTCTCGATCGTTACGTCCTGCCGCTTCAAATAGAGATCTACGCCCTTCTGGACGTGCAACTCGACAAAGGGCCGGACAGCGCGAATGCAGACGACCTCCGCACCGTACTCTTCCGGAACGTAGAATCCTATCGGTACTTTTTCAGGAAGGTGGACGCCCGCTGGCTCGGCTATCTCCAGCAGCAAAATCTCATCTTCCCGACGTGGGAAGTGGCCGACTATCTCGCGCGCATCACTCCAGATGCGAGCGACGACGTCATGGCGATCATTGAAACACTAAATACAGACAAAACCGATTGGGCGACACGGAAGGGCCTCATTGACGCCGCCGCGAAAATGCCGCCCAAGACAGCGCGGCGCATTTTGGACAAGATCGACCGTGAGAAGTGGCTGGCAGAACCGTACGCTGACTGGCTAACCTATCCCCTCGATCCCCTCATCGGAATCTTTGTTGCCAGTTCCCAGCATACTGACGCGTCGCGGCTGATTTCCCTTCTCGCCCAAGGCCCGGATGGACAGCCGGGGGTGAAGTCTCACCGCTTAGAGCAGATTCTCAAACACCTTTCCGCTGTCCCCGCGCCCGAGCTTGCGCCGTATATCAGGATTCTCATCGAGTCTCTCGTGGCAACCATCTCTCGTGAACATCCGGGAGAAAGCGACCTCTCGTTCATGTGGCGGCCTGCCATAGAGGATCACGAACAGAACTGGCAGCATGGTGACCCGAGAGATGTGCTGATCGCGACCGTCAGGGATGCCCTCAGCCGTTACCTCCAACATCTGCGTACGAGCGGCGCACAGGATATATCGGCCGTCGTTGAGGATTTTCTCAGATCGGACACACCGCACTCCATCTTGTCCCGCCTCAGAATGCACTTGTACAGAGAGGGTGCTTCTCACTTCATCCCCCAGATCGAGGATGCGGTTACGGAGTATTTCGATACGACCGACGCCTGGCATGAATACTTTCTCCTGCTGGCAAAGGCATTCCCGCAGCTTAGCAAGGCCACCCAGGACCGTTACTTCGAACTGGTAGACCGCGGGCCAACCCGGTGGCCGGATGGCAAGCCAGACGAGCATTATCGCCAGCGATGGATCGCTCGCAAGCTCGCACCGATTCTGGAGCAGCTTTCGCCCGCTGCCATAGAAAAATACCGGACTGCGATCGCGGAAGCACGGGCAATGGCCCATCCCGATCTGCTCTCATACCACAGCAGCGGATGGGCCAATTCCACATCGCCGGTGCCCGAAGCCGAGCTTGCGGCCATGTCTGTGGACGCGCTTCTCGATCTCCTTGCCTCCTGGCAGCCGCCGTCAAACGACATCTTCATGTCCTCTTCGCACGCGGATCTGGCGCTCACCCTCTCCAAGGTGGTCAGTAAGAACCCGGAAGTGTTTTCGCGGGAGGCTAATTGTTTCAATGATGACCGCCTTCGGCCGGATTATCTGTATCACCTTTTCTCCGGGTTGCAGGAGAGCCTGAGGAATAAGGCCCAGCTCCATTGGCAAGGCACTATCACTCTCGCCAGTGCGATACTTGAGCGAGCAAGATCGGGTGTTCTGCCCGTCTTTGAGGCCACGCCCGGCAACAATTCATGGGCAGCGGAATGGAATGGCGTTTTTCAGGAAATCGCCTCGCTCATCGAAGCCGGTCTGAGGAACGGCACCCTCCTTCCCGAATTTGCGCTCCGCGGCGACATTTGGCGAATCATCGAATTCCTGTGCGACCACCAGGACGCCGCGATTGAACATGAGAAAACCGGCAATACCTCAAATCTTGCCAACTTGTCTTTGAACACCTTGCATGGCCGCGCCTTCCGGGCGCTGTTCGCGTATATCTTTTGGTGCGACCGCCACCTCAAGAGCAAGGGCGAGAACGGGAGCCGAATTCCGCTGGAAGCCAAAGTGATTCTTGAACGGCATCTGGACCCGACGTACGATCCGGGTCTCACGGTGCGCTCCGTTTGTGGAGAGTTTTTCGGATGGGTCTTCGTTTATGATCCATCGTGGGCGACTGGGCTGATCGATCGGGTCTTTCCTCTCGACGACTTTGACCGTCGATACGCCGCGTGGGAGACTCACCTTGCAAACGGGGTCTTCCCTCAGCTCTACAGGGCCTTGAAGCCACAATACGAGAAGGCAATATCGGAGGTGAGGACCTTCAAGCCAACCCGGCGGTTCTGGGCCGATCCGATCGAGGGATTGGCGGTCCACATGATGGTCGCCTACGCGTACCGTGAGGAGGAAGATCAAGGCGCGTCATGGCTGAGTTTCTTCCGTTTGGCGAATCCCAAACAGCGCGGCAAAGCCGTCAATTTCGGCGGCACATCGTTTGTACAGAGAGCTGTTGTGCGCACCGATGAAAAATCGCCCGATACGAACAGACTCCAGGAATTCTGGGAGTGGAGATTGAAGGAGTCCAAGGACGCCGAGGAGTTGAAGGAGTTCGGATGGTGGGTTAGAGAGGGAAAATTCAACGACGAATGGATGCTTGAGCGCCTGATTGAGACGCTGGATAAGACAGGTGGTGATATCGACGCCGATTTTCACGTACTGAGGGAATTGTTGGCGCTGGCAGTCAGGCAGCCGCAGTTGTGTGCCCAGGCTCTCTCTCTCATCGTGCGGTCAAAATCGGCAGACCGTCTGACCCTGGGCCACAACGAGGATATTCCCCGCTTACTCGCTGCGCTTTACTCAACCGGTGACGCCGACGCGACCAGCATCGCAGAAAAAATCATCGATCACCTGACAAAGCTCGGATTTGAGACCTTCAGGACAATACCGCAAACCCAGCGAAAGCCGATCGAACCGGAGAATGAGAGGTCGATAATCGAGGGTGGCGGAATGGAAGAGCCGCAAGAAAAGCAAGGATCTCGGATAGAAGGTCCGGCTGATGCGGCTTAGATCCCCGCGGATTCTCAACCGGGCACGAAGCAGGGACAATCCATGGCAGACCTGATAACGATATCCGCGAGCGGAGGCAGCAGGAATGCAGTTCTCTGAGCTGAGGGCAGCGCTTCCAGAGGCTCTGGTACGGGATTTTGCCTCCGATCCTCTCGCCCCCTTTGACAAATTGTTGAAGAAGTCTGGCGATGCCGCATGGTCTCTGTTCGCGCAGATGGAACAGCTCCTCGGTCGCCTGCCGCCCGAGGCCATCGACCAGGCATTCGCGGACGCAAGCTTCGTCGCGCTCTATGGGAAGAACGACCGCCTCGCCCGAGTGTGGATTGCCGAGCGGCTCCTAATCGAGGAATCGGCGCGACGTCGCCTCGAATGCCTCTGCTCTCCAGTTTCACACGAGACCGCGCCGTATTCCCTGGACTGTTTGCAGGACATCCAGGTGGACGATGAAGGCATGGTGCGATTGGTTAACTTTGCCTACAATCAGGCGACCCTGGCAAGAGACCGGTTCAGCTTTACGCTCTGCAGCACGACGGATTGCCCCAACTCCACATACTGGCTCCTGCGGTCCTTTTGGGAGGCGGGAGTCGCCGATCACGTCAGCATACGCCTGGACCCGTTTCTCTGGGGTTCGAGCGATTCCTATCCGCAGACGATGTACAAAATGCTGATGTATGCCACCCCCGTGAATTGGGAAGACATGGGTAATCTTCGGGAGACAGCCCACGGGAGATTTCAGGCGGACAAGTCACCGGACAAGAGTGAACTCACGGAGTTCGCGTGGAGCCCCAGGGACGATGGCGTTCACTTCATCTGTGAGGAGCTTCCACCGAAGGAGCGCATCGGGTTCGTGGCAGCTCGCTATCTCCACGCCATCTACGATCCGCCCAGTGAATCAATCACCCATTTCGACGGTGCGCTCAGGATCTATACGGGCGAGCAGCTCGATGAGCGGCACAGGGCGCATGTTCGGAACTCAGGAAAGACAGGCACCAGGAGAAAAATCTTCAGAATCGATGCGCCCATCAGCCGTAATGCGTTCAGCCTTATCGCTCAGGCCTTCTTTGTCTGGAATCGTGACCTCGCCACGTATTTTAGGGAATCGCTAACCGGATGAGAACCTCCATGCCGCGACTTTTCATTTACACAATCCCAATCGATGACGGGGCAGGGCCGAATCCGTTTCACGGGATGTTAGCCCCGGGTTAAAACAGCAGCATTTCCGCCGGTTTTGTAGTTCAGAAGGACTGCCCCATTGGCGAGGACGCGGTAGGCACTCTATATGAGTTTCTAAATTCTTGCCTGAGGCGAAGGACCGCTCAGCAATCGGGTACCGTGGCGTGCGAGAACGGTGCTCATGGGAGAACGGGTCTGCCGCTGTTGCCTGAGTTCATTTCAGCCTTCCAAGTTTCAGCCCGCTCAGGCCGCTTGCAGCGATCCTGGCTGCCAGCGGCGACGCCGTAACGATTACCATCGCCGCAAGGTCGCCACCGAACGCTCAATCGCCTGACTTGGCAGCGGGCTGCGGCGATCTTGCGGATTAGTAACGAGAAACGCGCATCTGGGAAGCGTCGGATGCCACCCTTAGGGCTTAAGTGAACCGTATTGTGGGTTAGCGGGGGTCGGAGCGAATGCGGTCGTAGACCTGATCGAGCATCCAGTTTTGGATGACGCTGCGGACTTCGGGGTTTTCGAAGAACATGCCCGCTTGGCCGCCGTTGCGGTCCATGCGGTTGACTACCAATTCTTCGAGGTGCTGGTAGAGGGCGTAGGCGAAATCGTCGCGGGTGTTGGCGGCTCCGGCCTGTTGCAGGTTCTGGTTGGCGAGGGCGTCGTCCCGGACCTGCTCCCAGAAGAGCTCGCCGGTGGCGGTGAAGTTTGTGCCGAAGCGATCATTGAGAAGTTGAACCACTTGCGAGAGGAGGACGGGCGCGTCTTCGTTGCGGCCGGTGCCGACTTCAGATGGGGCGGCAAGGCTGCCGCCGATTCCGGCTTCCAGCACGATGCGGCCCTCGCTGATCTTTTGGAGGCGGTAGTACTTGAGGTTGACATCCTTATCGAGGTTGAGGGGGTCGCCCGGATTCGGACTGCCCAGCTTTTCGTCCAGGAAGCGCAAGTACGCGTCGAGCTTTTCGAGGCTCGAATCGCGGTAGGGGATGACTTGGGAGAGGAAGGTGTAGAGGCGGCCGAAGGCTTCCATGCGGGCGCGGGAACGAGCAGGGAATCGATGCGGTGTGGCATAGACTTACGCCCCGTTCCGGGGCTACGCCGAGGACACGACTGTTCCCCACGGCTGCCGCCGTGGGCTACTATCTTTCGCCCTTCGGGCTTGGCGGCGGGCGGAAAATGCGTCTGTCCCCTTTTCACCCAGCGCGGCGAGCACGCGGCGGGCTTTAGTCGCCGGCCAGTTGCTCACTCAGCACCTGGAAGGAGACGTTGAGCGCGGAAGGGAGCATCTCGCCGTGCTTGATCCGATCCGCAATCACCTCGATGGCCAGCCTCTCGGTGTTGCTGATGGCCTCTTCGCGGGTTTCGCCGTAGGCCATCACGCCCGGGAGTTCCAGCGCTTCGGCGATCCAGCGCCCATCGTCTTCGCGGTCCAGTTCGATGGAAAGGTTCACATTGGGATTCTACCGCAGGTGGTAGCGCCCCGGGCGAACCCCCGCAATTTGACAACCCTTGCCCACCTTCCCTATGATGTAATTTCAATTCAATCGTTTGGCGCAGTTCCCCGATGCGCCGTTTCGCGCCCTAATGGCAACTACCACATCTGTCTGGTCTGGAACATCAATATGATCAAAGTCGAAGGTCTAACCAAGCGATACGCACGTACTGTCGCCGTAGACGACATCTCATTCGAGGTGGAAAAGGGCCAAATCGTCGGCTTCCTGGGCCCGAATGGGGCCGGTAAGACCACCACGATGCGCGTTCTTACCTGCTTCCTCCCGCCCACGGCCGGCAAAGCCACGATTTGCGGCTTCGACGTGCTGGAGAACCCGCAAGAGGTCAAAAAGCGCATCGGATACCTACCGGAAACGCCTCCGCTCTACCCAGAAATGGAGGTCATCGAGTACCTCACCTTCGTCGGGCAGATCAAAGGCATCCCGAGCGCCGACATCAAGCGCCGCGCCGACGAGGTGATCGGGCGCTGCGCGCTGGGCGAGGTCCGGTCCAAGTTGATCGGCAAGCTGTCCAAAGGCTTCCGCCAGCGCGTCGGCATCGCGCAGGCCATCATCCACAACCCGGATGTGCTGATCCTGGATGAGCCCACCAGCGGTCTCGACCCCAAGCAGATCATCGAAATCCGCGAACTGCTCAAAGCGCTCTCCGGCGAGCACACCATCATCCTCAGCACCCACATCCTGAGCGAGGTGGAGCAGTCCTGCGAACGCGTCATCATTATTAGTCAGGGCAAACTGGTGGCGCAGGATTCGGTTGCCAACCTGACCAACCGCCTGCGCGGCGCCGAAGCCGTCAGCCTGGAAGTGGAATCCGCCGACGGCCACCCGAACCCCACCGAAGTGCAGGGACGCCTGGAACAGGTTTCGGGCGTCAGCCGGGTCATGATGAAGGATTCCAAGGGCGGCCGGCTGAGCTTCGAAGTGGAAAGCCTGCAAGGCCGCCACATCCGCGCCGAACTGGCGCGCAGCGTGGTCAACTCCGGTTGGAATCTCAGCGAACTGCGCGCCGTCGGCCTGAGCCTGGAAGACATCTTCCTGCAGCTCACCACCGTGGAAACCAAAGAAGACACGAAAGAAGAAGGAGGCCAGCGTTGAGAAACATACTCCTCATCTGCAAAAAAGAACTCAAGAGCTATTTCGCATCCCCCATCGCCTATCTGCTGATGGCGTTTTTCGGCCTGATCTTCGGATTCGGCTTCTTCACCGCCACGCGGGATTTCGTGCGCTTCAGCTTCCAGTCCCAGATGATGGGCCAGCAGCAGCCGATGAATGTGAACGACCAGATCATTCGCCCGCTGCTCGGGTTCGCCTCCACCATCGCGCTCTTCCTGGTGCCCATGATCAGCATGCGGCTGATCGCCGAAGAGAAGCGCACCGGCACCATCGAGCTCCTGTTGACCTCGCCCATCAGGGACATTGAGATCATCCTCGGCAAGTGGCTGGGCGCGGTGGTGCTTTTCCTGTGCGTGCTCGGCATGTCGATGCTCGACGTCGCCATGCTCTTCGCCTGGGGTAAACCCGATCTGAAACCCGTGCTGATCGCCTACCTGGGACTGATCCTGCAAGGCGCCTGCCTGCTGGCCATCGGAACTTTCATCTCCACCACCACGCGCAACCAGATCGTGGCCGGCGGCGTGACTTTCTTCGTCTGCCTGCTGCTCTGGCTGCTGAGTTGGTTCACCGCCTTCGATTCCGGCCCCGCCTCGCAGGTGGTCAACTACATCTCGATCGTCACCCATTTCGAAAACTTCAGTAAGGGCGTGCTCGATTCCAAAGACGTGGTCTTCTATCTCTCCATGATCTTCTTCTCACTGTTCATTACCTCGCGGGCGATGGAATCCGTCAGGTGGAGGTCGTAACATGGCTGCCAGCTTTCTTAAGTCCCGACAAACCCGATACACGGCCTACGCCGCCACTTACATCCTAGTGATCCTCGCGGTGCTCGGCGCCATCAACTTCCTAGCCAACCGCTACGACAAGAGCTACGATTCCACCAGCAACAAGCAGTTCAGCCTCTCCGACCAGACCATCAAGGTGGTGGGCAACCTCAAGAGCGACGTCAAGCTGACGTACTTCGACGAAGCCACCCGCTTCCCGCAGGCGCGCGATCTGCTGGACCGATACACCGCCCTTTCTCCGAAGCTGAAGGTGGAATTCATCGACCCGACGAAGAAGCCGCAGCAGGCCAAATCGGCCGGCTTCCGCCGCGACGTCATGATCCTGGTGGATAGCGGGCTGCGCAAGGAAGAGGCCAAGAGCCTCACCGAAGAGGAAGTCACCGGCGCGCTGATCCGTTCGCTGAAATCGGGCGAGCGCAACGCCTGCTTCGTGAATGCCGCCAACGAGCACTCGATCGACGACGAGGCCGCCACCGGCTACTCGCTGATGAAGCAGTTGCTGGAGCGCGACAACTACAAGACCCGCACCATCGATTTCAAACCCAAGGCCGCCGAGCCCGGCAAGACGCTGGCCATCGGCCAGACGCCGGCCGCCGCGGCAGTGGAAGTGCCCAAGGACTGCCTGACGCTGGTCATCGGCGGACCGCAGCTCGCCTATCCGCCACCCATCGTCGACGCCATCAAGAAGTACGTGGAAGGCGGCGGGCACGCGCTCTTCCTGCTGGATAACGTGATGAAGATCGGCCGCGGCGAGCCTACCGCGGAGAACACCGAACTGGTCGCGATGCTCTCCGCATGGGGCGTCACGCCGAACAAAGACCTGGTGCTGGATCTCAGCGGGATCGGCAACATGTTCGGCGCCGGCCCCGAAATCCCCATCATTCTCGCCTACGAGGCGCACGCCATTACGCGCCCGCTGACCCGCGTGCCCACGGCGTTCCCCGTGCCGCGGTCGCTAGAGATCAAGTCCGGCGGCAAGAGCACGGTGGAGAAACTCTTCGGCACCACCGAAGACAGCATCTCGGTGAGCGAGGTTGCCGCTAACGGCGCGATCGACCCGAAGAAGGGAAAGAAGGGGCCGTTCACGCTGGCCGCCGCGGGTACCCTCACCGGCACGCCGAGCGGACGGTTCGTAGTGGTGGGCACCTCGCAGTGGGCCGAAAACCGCGCCATGGGCTCGCGCACGCTGGGCAACCGCGATCTGTTCATGAACACGATCAACTGGCTGAGCGCCGACGAAGACCTGATCAGCATCCGTCCCAAATCCACCGAAGACCGGCCGCTCACGCTGACGGCGCAGAAAATGAACCTGGTGTTCTGGCTGAGCGTGGTGATCTTCCCGCTGGGCATCGTCGGGTTCGGCCTAGCTACCTGGTGGAAGAGGAGATAATCCATGAAGCCGAAGGGACTCCTCATTGCCGTCGTTCTTTTGGCTGTTCTGGGGGGAGTAACCTGGTGGAGCAATAAGAGCCAGGCCGACAAAGCCAAAGCGCCCGCCGCCGACGCTCCCGCCAAGCTGCTGACCATTCCGGACGACCAGTTCGTGGAGATCAAGATCAAGAAGGTCACCGATGAACTCCTCGCCCTGAAACGCGAAAACGGCAAGTGGCAGATGACCGCGCCCAAGCCGATGGCCGCCGATCAGGACGCCGCCGGCTCCATGGTTTCCACCCTGGCCAATCTCAACGCCGATAAGGTGATCGAGGAGAAGGCCACCGACCTCAAGCAATACGGCCTCGACATCCCCACGCTCGACGTGCAGATCGTGCGCAAGGACGGCAAGACAGACCGCCTGCTGATCGGCGACGACACGCTCAACGGAAGCGGCGCCTACGCCAAGCTGGCCAATAACGCCAAGGTGGTCACGGTCGGCAGCTTCACCAAGACCAGCCTCGACAAGCGCCCCGACGACCTGCGCGACAAGCGCCTGCTGACCTTCGATGCCGACAAACTCTCGCGCGTCGAGCTTACCGCCAAGGGTCCGGCGGTGGAATTCGGCAAGAACGGTCAGAACGAGTGGCAGATCGTCAAGCCGCGCCCGTTGCGCGCCGATGGATCGGCGGTGGATGGCCTGGTGAGCAAGCTCAAAGACGCCAAAATGGACCTTTCCGAGGCGGAAGCCGCCAAGAAGTTCGCCGCGGCCACCAAGGTGGCCACCGTCACCGTCACCGACGCCGGCGGCACGCAGACGATGGAAGTCCGCCGCGACAAAGACAAGAACGTCTTCGCCAGGAGTTCCGCCGTGGAAGGCCTGTACAAGGCCAACGCCGATCTCGCCGACGCCATCGATAAAGGCATGGACGATTTCCGTAATAAAAAACTCTTCGATTTCGGCTTCAGCGATCCGAGCCGGGTCGAGGTCAAAGGCACGGGCTACACCAAGGCGGGCGACAAGTGGACCGCCAACGGGAAGACCATGGACAACGCCAGCGTGCAGACGCTGATCGATAAGCTGCGCGACCTGGCCGCTACCAAGTTCGCCGAAAAGGGCGGTGGAGAACCCGTTATGGTGGCGAGCGTGGTCTCCAATAGCGGCAAGCGGAACGAAAAAGTCTCCATTAGCAAGCAGGGGACGCAATATTTTGCGCAACGTGACGGCGAACCCAGCATCTATGAACTGGACAGTAAGGTTGTCGAGGACCTGCAGAAAGCCGCTTCCGAAGTGAAAGAAGCGCCGCCGGAGCAACCGAAGAAGAAATAAGCGGAGAGCACGCTCTAAGTCGGTGAAGCCGGAACTAAGGAAGTTTTCGATTCAACGCAGAGACGCAGAGAACGCAGAGATAAGCGCAGAGAAAACTGAAAACAAGATAGACACAAATCCGGCTGCCTTGCCTGCTTCTGCTTCTCTGCGCTTCTCTCTGCGTTCTCTGCGTCTCTGCGTTGAAAAAGCATTTACCAGGTAAAAACCACTTACCCAATGAACGGCCTTCTCACCGACCTTTACGAACTCACCATGGCCGCCGGGTACTTCGAGTGCGGCAAGGCCGGCGAGAAGGCCACCTTCGAATTCAGCATCCGCCGCCTGCCCGCGAACCGCAATTACGCCGTCATCGCCGGCCTCCCCCAAGTCGTCGACTACCTGCTTAACCTGAGCTTCACCGGCGAGGAAATCGCCTACCTGCGGGCGCTTCCCCAGTTTGCCCAGGTGAGCCCCGCCTTCTTCGACTACCTGCGCGACTTCCGCTTCACCGGCGATCTCTTCGCTGTCCCGGAAGGCACCCTGCTCTTCGCCGGCGAACCCGTGCTCACCATACGCGCGCCGCTCATCGAAGCGCAGATCCCGGAAACCTACCTGCTGAGTGCCGTCACCTTCCAGACGCTGATCGCGTCCAAAGCGGCGCGCTGCACGACGGCCGCCGCCGCTCGGCCCGTCGTCGAGTTCGGCACGCGGCGCGCGCACACTCCCGAAGCTGGTACGCTGGGCGCGCGCGCGGCCTACCTGGGCGGCTGCGCCGGCACCAGCAACACGCTCGCCGGATTCCGCTACGGCATCCCGGTGATGGGCACCGCCGCTCACTCCTGGGTGATGTCGTTTCCCTGCGAGACCGACGCCTTCCGCAAACTGCAGCGCGTCCTGGGCCCGGCCACGGTCCACCTGCTGGATACCTACGACACGCTGGAAGGCGCGCGCCGCGCCGCCGCTCTCGGCGGCCCGATGTGGGGAGTCCGCCTGGATAGCGGCGATTTCGACGCGCTCTCCCGCCAGGTGCGCGGCATCCTCGACGAGGCCGGCCACGCCGGCGCCAAGATCATGGTGAGCGGCGATCTCGACGAATACCGTATCCGCGACCTGGTCGCCAATGGTGCGCCCATCGATTCCTTCGGCGTCGGCACGCAGCTCTCTACCAGCGCCGACGCGCCGCACATGAGCGCCATCTATAAAATGGTGGAACTGGAAATCTCGGGCATCAAGCGCTTCACCGCCAAGTACAGCGAGGACAAGTCTTCCCTGCCCGGCGCCAAACAGATCTTCCGCGACCTGGCGCGCGACGTGGTGGCGCGCTCCGGCGAATGCGGCAAGGGCGAAGCGCTATTGCGCCCCATCATTCTCGGCGGCCGTCTGATCGAGCCGCTGCCCACGCTGGCGCAGGCCCGCGACCGCGCCGCGCAGTCGATCGCGAATCTGCCGCCCGCTCTGCGACAATTGGAGGTAGCGGAGCCATGGCCGGTGATCCAGAGCCGCGAATTGCGCGAGCTGATCGGCCAGACGCGCTCCAATCTGCGCGGATGAAAACCATTTTCTTCGACATCGATTCGCAACTGGACTTCCTGTACCCCGCGGGGGCCCTCTACGTCCCGGGCGCCGAGCGCATCGTGCCCACCATCGCGCGCCTCAACCGGTACGCCGCGGCGCACGGCATCCCGGTGGTCTCCACCACCGACGCCCACACGGAGAACGACCCCGAATTCCAGGACTGGCCGCCGCACTGCGTGGCCGGCACGACCGGCCAGCACAAGGCCGAAGCCACGCTCTTGGAGAGACGCGTGGTGGTGCCCAACCGGGACTGCGGCCTGGCACTCGATGGCGCGCAGCAGATCGTCGTGGAGAAGCAGCACGTGGACGTTTTCACGGCGCGCAATCTCTCACGCGTCGTGGAGTTGCTGGCGGCGGATGGCTTCGTGGTCTACGGTGTGGTCACCGAAATCTGCGTGCTCTTCGCCGCCCGCGGCCTGCTGAAATACGGCAAGCCTGTTACTATCGTGACCGATGCCGTGGCGGCGCTCACCGCCGAGGCTTCCGAACAGGCGCTGGAAGAGATTTGCGGCGCCGGCGGCAGGCTGCTACGAAGTTCCGAAATCGGTTGACGCGGATTCACCGCAGAGACGCTGAGAACGCAGAGGAAGCGCAGAGTTCAACGCCACGGACGGGGTCCTTGGTGGAATGGGATGGGAAACCCGGAAGAATGCCCCCAAGAATGGGGGCGGCCCAGAGGGCACCCCGCCTGAAAGGCTACGCTACGGTATGGGTTCCAGGAGAGAGAAACAAAAACAAGCTATGAGATACATCGCCTTCGCACAGCCCGGTCCGCCGGAAGTTCTCCACCTCGCCGAGGGTCCGGCGCCCGTGGCGGGGCCTGGAGAAGTGCTGATTCGCGTGGAGGCCGCGGGCGTCAACCGTCCCGACGTGCTGCAACGCGCCGGCAAGTATCCACCGCCGCCGTCCGCGTCGCCTATCCTCGGACTGGAAGTCGCGGGCATGATCGCCGCCGCGTCCGCGGACTCCGGGTGGCGCGAGGGAGACCGCGTCTGCGCGCTGGTCCCCGGCGGCGGATACGCCGAGTATTGCCTGGCGCCCGGGGTGCAATGCCTGCCGGCGCCGCGGGGCCTCTCCATGCAAGAGGCCGCCGGCATCCCGGAGACTTTCTTCACGGTCTGGGCCAACGTCTTCCAACTCGGACACCTGGCAGCCGGCGAGCGCATCCTGGTGCACGGCGGCACCAGCGGCATCGGCACCACCGCGATCCAACTCGCCCGCGCGTTGGGCGCCACGGTATTCGCCACGGCGGGGAGCGAAGAGAAGTGCCGCGTCTGCGTGGAACTCGGGGCGGAACGGGCCATTAATTACAGGGAGCTCGATTTCGCCAAAGAGTTTCGCGAGATCGATCTGGTGCTCGACATGGTGGGTGCGCCTTACACGCCGCGCAATCTGGAGGTGCTGGCCGCGCGCGGGCGCTTGGTGCAGATCGCCGTGCAGCAAGGCGCCGAAGCCAGCGTAAATCTGGCGCGGATCATGCAAAAGCGCCTCACGGTGACCGGCTCCACCATGCGCCCGCGCCCCATCGCCGAGAAGGGCGGTATCGCGAGCGAACTGCGCACCCGCGTCTGGCCGCTGGTGGAATCGCGCGCGGTGAAGGTGCTGGTGGATCGCGTCTTCCCGCTGGATCAGGCCGCCGCCGCGCACCGGTACATGGAGAGCGGGGCGCATATTGGGAAAATCATTCTGGCGATGTAGGGCAAGCTCCACCGCGTCCAAAACCGTAAGGATCTTACCGTTCGGCGCCGTATCCCTTTTGTTTTCCGCAACGAGGGAAACACAACCGTAAGACCCTTACTCTTCCTGCAGCGCGCCCATCTGCTCCAGCAACTGGTAGGTCCGCTTGGCCTCGGCCTCATCCACTTTGCCGACCGCGAAGCCGACGTGGACCAGGACGTAGTCGCCGACCCCTGCCTCCGGCACGAAGTCCAGATAGACCTGACGGGTGACGCCGCCGAACTGCACTTTGGCGACGCGGTTCCAACCGCTATCCGCCGTCTCCAAAACCTTACCGGGTATGGCCAGACACATGGGAGCCCCTCTTCTACTGTAGCGTAGCCTTCCAGGCTGCCACGTCGGCGTCCTTGCCGACGTTCTTCAAAGAATGCCGACACGAATGCCGGCATGGCAGGCGGGACGCCTACGCTACAAACCTTTTACCTTCCAGCCCTCGCGATATTTGGTGCGGACGTGGTGGTTGGCTGCCGGCGAATTGGTGAATTTCAGTTTGGCGGAGTTCCACTCGAGCGTGGTCTTGGGGAAGCGCGTGGCCAGCGGGCCGAGCAGCACGGCTTCGGTCAGCGGACCGGAGTAGTCGAAGCCGGTGGTGGTCTTGCCGTTGCCCATCACCGCTTCCACAAACTGGTGATAGTGGTTCACGGTCTCGTGCCGCGGCATCGGAAAGTCCTTGAACTGGTCTTCGGGTAGCAGCACCGGCATGGCGATGTGCGGCAGCAGCATCACGCCCTTGGTGCCGACGAAGAGCGAGCCCTGGCCGGGCAGTTGGAGCGATCCGGCGAGTGCCTGGATTTCCTCGGGCGGGCGGGCATCGCCATCGTACCAGGTGACGGGCACGGTCTTGCCGTCGGTCACCGAAGTCCCCGGGAACACGTAGTGGATCACCGAATGGAGCGCCCAACTCTGCCCGTTCGGCGCGGCGCCTTCGGAGCGCACCGAGAGCGGCGCAGCGAGGCCCAGCGCGCCGAATACGGGATCGAGGATGTGGCACCCCATGTCGCCGAAGGTGGCGGTGCCGAAATCGATGCGCTTGCGCCAGTTCACCGGATGGTAGGCATCTAGGATGAAGGCGCGCGGTTGCGCCACTCCGATCCACCGATCCCAGTTGAGCGTGGCAGGTACGGGGTCGGTGCGCTCGGGCAGCGGATCGGTATCGCCCCACTTCTTCTCGCTGAACGAATGCACTTCCTTGATCTTGCCGATGGCGCCGCCTTGGATCAACTCGACTGCCGTCTGGTACTCGCGGGCGGAATGAATCTGGATGCCCATCTGGGTGACCAGATTCTTCTGGCGGGCCATGGCGGTGAGCATGTGGACTTCGTGGACGCTGTGCGCCATGGGCTTCTGCTGGTAGACCGGAAGCCCCAGGCGCATGGCGGACATGGCCATGGGCGCGTGCATATGATCGGGCGTGCCCACGCAGACGGCGTCGATGTTGCGCTTCTCCTTGGCGAGCATCTGGCGCCAGTCCGGGTAGACGCGCGCGTCGGGACACTTCACCTTGAGCCGATCCAGCTTGGCCGAATCCACTTCTGCCACGCAGACCAGTTTCACCTTGGGATGGCGCAGCAGGACGTCGATGGTGACAAACGCCATGCCGCCCGCGCCAAAAGCGCCGAGGCGCAACTGGCCGCTGGGGGGCGCGGAAATCAATTGCCGGACGAAGAAGGGCGCGGCCAGGATGGTACGGCGATCGAGGAGAAGGGGCATAGGTGGGACAGGCCTCCTGGCCTGTCGAGACAGGCCAGGAGGCCTGTCCTACTACACTTTTTCGGGGACCACAAAGGGCTTGCGGTAATCGCGCGTCATCATGGCGGCCGCTTCCTTATCGCCGGTGATCGTCATGGTCTTGGGATCGAAATCGATGGTCCGTCCCACCCGATAGGAGATGTTGGCCAGGTGCACCAGCACGGTGGACGCGGCGCCTTCTTCGATCTCCGCCGACAGGGTTTCCTTCTTGCGATTGCGCACGGCTTCGAAGAAATTGGCGAAGTGGCTGCCGCCCTTGCTCATGGTGGGCCCAGGTTCGCCGTTCTTGCCCAGGAAGGTGGTGTACTTGTTGTAGCCCGCGATGGCCAGGTAGCCCTTGGAGCCGTAGAAGACGTTGCCGATGGTGTTAGAGTCCCTGCCGCCCTCGGCGATGCCGGCTTCGTGGTTGCTCATCCAGTGGCGAACCTCGAATTCCATCATCTGCTTCTTGCCGTTTTCGTTGAACTCGAAAGCGCAGTTGAGGGTGTTCGGCGTTTCCTGGTCGTCGTCGAACATGAACTTGCCGCCGACGGCGCTGGCCTTGGTCGGGAACTTCACGCCCAAGCCCCAGCGCGCGATATCGACTTCGTGAATGCCCTGGTTGCCGAGGTCGCCGTTGCCGTAGGCCCAATACCAGTGCCAGTTGTAGTGGAAGCGGTTTTCCTTGAACGGCACCTTCTGCGCCGGCCCCTGCCACAGGTCGTAATCCACATAGGAAGGCGGATCGCTCACCGCCTTGGTGCCGATGGTATCGCGCCATTTGTAGCACAGGCCGCGCGAGAGGTAGATGTCGCCGATCAAGCCTTCGCGCATCTTCCGCACGCCGTCCTGGAGCGCCACCGAGGAGCGGCTCTGGCTGCCCTGCTGCACCATCTTGTTGTACTTGCGGGCCGCCGCCACGATCTGTTTGGCCTCGAAGATATTGTGCGAGCACGGCTTCTCGACGTAGACATCCTTGCCGGCGCGGCAGGCGTCGATGGTCATCAGCGTGTGCCAGTGGTTGGGAGTGGCAATCGAGATGGCGTCGATCGACTTGTCTTCCAGCAGCTTGCGGTAGTCCTGGTAGATCGCGGGCTTCTTCTGGGTAATTTTCTCGACGCTGCCGGCCGCGGCGTCCAGCACCTTTTCGTCAATGTCGCAGAGCGCGACCAGCTCGACGTTGGGCTGGCCGGTAATCTCTTTGATGTGGTCTTTGCCACGGCCGCGCAGGCCGATGGTGGCAACTCGAATGGTATCGTTCGGGCTGCCAAAAACGGTGGTGGAGGCGGCTGCCGCAGCCGCGGTGGTGAGGAAAAAGTTTCGACGGTCCATAGTTTTCGTTACCGCTATTCGACGGCTACTTTATCACATTCCGGGGATTTCCGCTCAGAAAGGCTGAAATATGGGCGACGACTGCGTCCATCGGGCGCACGCCAGCCAGACACGGTAGTGCACGCGGACGAGGCATGCCCCCACGAATGGGGGCATGGCAGCCTGAAAGGCTACGCTACGGTTGGTAGTTGTGAATGATTATGGTGGGGAGCGGGCCTTCCACGGCCAGCGCGGCGGTGAATCCGGGGCCGGCATCGATTTCGGCCACGGTCCAAACGCCTGGGGGCGTGGCTCCGGCGCCGTAGAGTCCCGCTCCGTGGGCCTTGAGCAGGGCTTCGAAGCGGGTCCAGTGGCGGAAGAAATCGCGCACACCGGTGGGCGAGGTGTAGCCCGCGGGAAAGTAGCGCTGCGCAATCGCGGCGTACTCCGGCAACGGGCGGACGCGCTCGATATCCACGCCGACCTCCACCTCCCGCGCCACCGCCACCAGCGCCATTTCCCGCGAATGCGCGAGATTAAAGCGGATCTGGGGCGCCGAGGCCAGGTAGGGTTTCCCCTTTTCGTGGAGCGCAAACTCTAGTGGGGCGTCCGTGAAGTTGGCCAGGATGGCGCGCAACGCGGCGTGGGAGCGCAGGTAGCGGCGGCGCAGGGCCGGCGTGAGAAAGCGCGCGGCGCGCGCCGCTTCCTCGGCGGTGGGCGGCAACGCCTTGCCCCGGTTCAGGCGCACACGCCAGACGTGGATCTCACCCGGATTCAGCATGCCAGATCCGTCTCCAGCGCTTGGAGGAAAGGCTCGCGCACCGCGGTCAGGTAGAAATGCCCCCCCGGGAAGACGCGCACGGCGAAAGACGCGGTGGTCTGCTCCGCCCATCCATCGAGGTGCTCGCGGCGCACGTTGGGGTCGTCCGCGCCGCCGTAGGCGCGTACGGGAATAGGCAGGGGCGGCGCTTCCGCGTAGACGTAATTGCGATACAGAGCAGCGTCGGCAGCGAGGGCGGGCAGGATGGCACGCATCAGCGCGGGATCGTCGAGCACTTCCGCCGGGATGCCTTCGAGACGGCGCAGTTCCTCGACGAAGGCTTCGCGGGAAGGCGCGGGCGGCGGCACGTGATGGCGGCGGAACTGCGGCGCGCGCGCGCCGGAAGAGATCAGCATCTTGGGTAAGGGACGCGAGCGGCGGCGCAATTCGCGCGCCAGCTCAAATGCGACGACGGCCCCCACGCTATGGCCGAAGAACGCGAAGGGGTGGTCGAGGTAGGAATCGATGTGGTCGGCGAGCGCGGCCACCAGCGGTCCCATGCGTTCGAAGGGCGCTTCGGCGAGGCGCGATTCGCGGCCCGGCAGACGGACGGGGACGGCGGTCCAGCCGGATAGGGCCAGCGGCTGCCCTGCCCCGCCGCCGGCGTGGGGGAAGCAGAAGAGCCGCGGGGCGGACGCTGTGCCGGCGTTGGGGAACCAGGCGGCGGGGAGCGACTGTTTGCGCAGACGGAGCGCCAGCAGTTGGCGTTTCTCCGGGGAGAGGGTCTCCAGGGTGGGCCGGGCCGGCGGCGCCTGGCCTCCCACTGCGTGCTTCTTCCCGCCCAGCAGGAGCTTTTCGAAGTGCCCGGCATGGAGTTCCTTGGCGTACTGCAGGGCGGCGCGGCGCGATTGGCGGGAGATTTCCTGGTAGTGCGGGCGATCGGCCAGCAGGCGCGCCAGCGATTCGCGCCAGGGGGCGATGTCCTGCGCCGGGACCTCCGCCACGGGGACCATTTGCTCATCCAGGCGCATCTCGTACTTAACGATAGGGCGCACGGGCAATAGGTACGGGACGCCCATCATGGCCTCGGGGATGCCGCCCACATTGGCCGCCATCACCGGCACGCCGCACAGCAGCGCTTCCAGGATGATGCGCGAGCGCGCCTCCGCCCACAGGGACGGCACGAGCAGCACGCGGGTGCGCGCCAGCAGAAGGTCGATATCGTCGACGGGCGCGAGCAGGCGCAGGTTGGGCCGCGCCGCCAGCGCCGCGCGATCCTGCTGGTTGGTGCCCCAGGTGGGCACGGCGGCGAACGCCGTTTCCGGGAAGGCATCGGCCAGCGCCAGGAAGATCGCGATGCCCTTGACGGCGCAGGGATTGACCAAGGTCACGAACTCATTGTCGAAGCGGCCCAGGAGCGGGCGATCTTCGGGCTCCAGCTCCTCGGGCTCCAACAAGGAGATGGGCACGTGCACGGCGTCGATACCGGCGTACTTGCGAATGTAATCCGCCACGTACTGGCTGACGGCAACGACGGCGTCGCAGGCGCGGATGCGCTCCGTCTTGGCTTGGCTGGGGAAGGCGCAATCGGGGCCGAAGGGCAGGGCGAGGGTGGCGCGCGCCAGGTAGACGACGCGCGCGGTGGCGTGGCGCAGCGCGCAAGCGAGCAGCAACTGCGCCGGGTCGTCGGTGGATACCAGGATGACATCGGGAGCGAAGGCCTCCGCCTGCGCGGCGAAATGGACGCGGAGATTGGCGTTGGCGCCTACGTTGGCGCCTACGTTGGTCACGACGTGGACCTCGACGCCCGCGCGCTGGAACACCACCACTCCGCCGGCGGCCGATTGCGGCGTGACGCCGCGCGCCGCCAGGGCTGCCAGATATTGCGTGTGTTCGGCCTCACCGAACACGCTGATGCGCGCCACCACGCGGCACTCATGGCCGCGCGCGGCCAAGGCTTCGACCAGCAGGCGGTTGGATTTATCGCCGCCGCCGTGGGCCGGGTAGTAAAGCGAGTTCTGGGCCAGCAGGATGCGCATTTATTTTGCCGTTTGGCCAAGCCCGGAGGGCGAAAGACGATAGCCCACGGCACCAGCCGTGGGAACAGGTCGTGTCGTCGGCGTAGCCACGGAACGGGGCGTAAGCCTATGCCACCCAGCTTCGCGTCTGATTCGGAGACAATGCTTACGCCCCATCCGGGGCTCTCTATTTTCGCGCCACGATTCCGCACGGCTGACGCCGTGGGCTATTATCTTTCGCCCTTCGGGCTCGGTGCGGAGTCTGAGCTGCGCTCGGATTGGCAGCCGGGGTACCCTCTGGGTCCACCTGTCCCACATCAATGACACCGGCAGCATCCGCATCTAACCCACCCCCTTGCGTTTGCGCAGGCGCTCCAGGAGCAGGGCGCGCTTCTCGGGCGAGAGCGATTCGATGGTGGCATGGCCGGGCCGCCCGTCGGGCCGGGCATGCAGCGATTGCAGATAGCGCTCCATGTGCGCCGCATCCAGCGTGCCGGCAAAGCGCTGCGCCGCCGAGCGCGAGGCCTGCGATTCGCGCTGGTATGCCGCGCGGTCGGTGAGCAGCTCGCGCAGGGCCGCCACCCACGGCGCGGAATCGTTCTGGCGCACCACGGGCCGCGGCATGGCGTGCTCATCGAACACCGCTTCGTAGCGCTCGATGGTGTTCACCGGGATGACGTACCCGGTGCCGTGCTTGGCCTCCACCAAGCCGCCGGAATCGCTGGCCACCACGGGGATGGCGCGCAGCATGCTCTCCATGACGATCAGCCCGAAGCCCTCGTACCACAGCGACGGCATGAGCAGCACGCGGGTGCGCGCCAGCACTTCATCGATATGGCGCGCGTTGGGCAGGAAGCGCACATTGGGCAGGCGCTGGAGCGCGCGGCGGTCGTCGCCGGTGGTGCCCCAACCCGGCACCACGCCGAATTCGATTTCGGGGAGGCGCGCGGCGGTTTCGAGAAAGATGGGCAGTCCCTTGACGGCGCAGGGATTGATCATGGCGACCAGCCCACTGGCGAAGTTGCCGTAATCGGCGAACGGCCCGGCGCCGTAGATGGGCGGATGAATCACCACCGCCTGGCGGCCCAGCGAGCGCGCGATGTAGTCCGCCATATGATGCCCGATGGCCACCACTCCGGCGGCCTCGGCGACGAGCGCCGCGGCTTCGCGGTCGGGATTCCAACTGGCTGGGCCGAAGGGGAAGAACTGCGGCGTGTGGGCCAGGTATACCACGCGCCCGTGGGCCGAATGCCGGGCCTCGCGCAGGAGTCCGTGTCCCAGGTCTTCGCTCGATACCAGCACCCAATCGGGCTGGAACTCGCGAATCTGCTGGCGCAGCACGTGTATGCGGCGCGAGGGATCTTCCACGGCGAAGACGGCGATGGAAGCGTGAAAACGCAACTCGGCGCCTTCGCCAGAGGCCCCGCAGACAATGCGGCAGGCGTGGCCCGCGCCGGCCATCTGGTCCATCCAGATGAGGTTGCTGCGCGTGGCGCCGCCGCGCGGCGGCACGTAACTGGCATTGGCGGTTAACAGAATCCGCATGCGTTAAGTGGCATCCTGCTCTTCGGCCAGGAGGGCACGCACCTCGGCGTCGCTGAGGCCCTCGAGTTCCTCGATCAACTCTTGATAGTCCCCGCCCGCCTGTTCGATTTCCTTGAGCTCGATCGCCTTGGCCAGTTCCGCCACCATGAACTCACCAGAGTAGACCACCTCCAGCGAGAGGTCCACTGCGTAGATCTGGCGCACGCGGGAGAGCAGTTGCACGGCGAGCAGCGAGTGCCCGCCCAGTTCGAAGAAATTCTCGTGAATGCCGACGGCTTCCACGTTGAGCAGTTCGGCCCAGAGGGCCACCAGATCGCGCTCCAGCGCCGTGCGCGGGGCGTCGATATCGCAGAGCGAGGTACGACGGCGGGAAGTGGCGCGCAACCGGGCGAAGATTTGTTCCGGCGTGCGGAGGTCGCCAGCGATGCGCGCGTAGGCGACTCTGGCGGGCGGGGGCGCGGGCGGGGTCGGCTCGGGGCCGGGAAGTCCAGAGGTTGGCATAGCAGGAGCGCGGTATTGCACGGCAGCGGCGTCGGCGGCATTGAATCGGAAGATTCCTTCGATGGCTACTGCGCCTAACGATTCCAGGAAGAGCAGCGCGGGGCGATTGCGCTGCGCGGCCACGAACGGAATCTCCACGGTTTGAAGCCTATGCTCCAAGGCAATCTCGCCGAGGCGCGCCACCATGCGATGCTCCACGCCGCGGCCCAACGCGCGGCAACTGAGCAGGAACGTGTCCACGACCAGCGCCGAAGCCGCCACGCGAAAGAGCATCGCGCCGGTGAGGCCATAGCTGCCGAAGCGGTCGGTGACGTGGACCGTGAGGCACTCCTCGCTCAGGCGCTGAATTTCCGCCGCGGTGCGCCGGATGCAGGTGGCATTCATCTGGTTGGTGCGCGCGGTGAGTTGCGCCACGCGGTCCACCTGGGCGGGCTCCAAGGGCGCGATCTTGACTTCGAGTTGGAGCGACGCCAGGAAATCCTCCAGGCTGGCAGAACTGCGCGCGGCGCGCCCGCGCTCCGCCCGCTGGGCATACATTTCGCCGCGGCGGCGGTCTTCCTCGGTGAGGCGCGCGCGGTCGAAGGCCCACACGTGCGCGAGGAAGGCGGGGATCTCCGCGGCGCGCGCGGGCAAGAGCAGCGCCAGCACTTGCGGAGCGCCTGCCTGCACCTCCTGCACCTCCTTGGGATTGTCGTCCACCAGGATGAAGGTATCGAGGCCGATTTCCAGCTCTTCGGCGAGCGACACCAGGTTGCCGGCCTTGGAATCCCAGTTGATGCGCCGCGCCACGAAATCGGCCGGGGCAAGCGGCATTTCCGGATGCGCGCGGAAGGTGGCGGCCACATCCTCCGGATTATTCTTGCTGCACAGGGCGAGCAGCAGCCCGGCGCGGCGGCGCTCCGCCATGAACTCCTGAAGTCCGCGGCGCGGCGGATCGAGCACCACGCCCTCGGGACCATCCTCGCCGCAGATGCCGGCCCACAGGGTGTCGTCGCAATCGAGCGCGATGGCTTTGAAGGGAGGTGCGGCGATGGCGTGGATCTTGCGCGCCAGCGCCGTGGCCAGGGCGACGAAATAGAGCGGCGTATAGGGTACGCGTCCCAGTTCGTTGCCGTCGGGATCGTGCACTTCGGCCACCGGGTAGAGTTCGGCGATCTCGGCGGCGGTGAGCAGGTAGACGGAGGGGAGGCCGGCCACGCCGCGGCGGACCGCGTCGTCCAACACGTCGTCCAACTGGACGGCGCCGGGACACAGCACGACGATCAGCGGGACCGACATGCGCACGGCGGCGGAGCGCACGGCATCGACGAATTCGGCGGCTTGTCCGGCGGGCCAATCGTCGAAGCGGACCAGCACCACGTTGACGCCGCTGGTATTGCGGGCGAGCAGTCCCGCGGGGTCGAGCAGTTCCTGAAAGACCTGGTTATATGCGGCGAAGCGGAGCTCGGCGGGGAGTCCCAATTCGCGCATCCAGAAGGCCAAGCCGGGCTGGATGGCTTCGGCGGTAAAAGTAGCGCTGATCGCGATGAGCAAATTCCATTATATTGATTGCTCTATGGCATCGAAGCGAAGATTGCGAATCCTTACAGGAAGTCCGGCAGGGATCCTCCCGCAACGATCCGACCCAACGTGCCGGGATGCTGCGGATCTTTATGGTTTCCTCATGGCTTCAATACGACTTCTTTAGGGCTCAGTCGATACGTTTAGAGATGGATGGGTGGAACCAGCTTTGAAGGAGCATCATGCGGCGAACGTATTGCACGACTGTGGTCCTTGGGTTTCTTTGGGGAGGTGCGGCCGCCGTTCCGGCGCAGACGCCCGATAATGCCCCGGCTGGACAAACACCGGCTGCCGCGCCCGCACCGGCGCCGCCAACCCCTTCGCCCCTCAGGCAATGGGGTACGGAGTTCAGCTTCATGTTCGACGGGTACGTAGACAAGAGCTTCAACGACCCTCCTTCGGGCTTCAACGGGCTGCGCGGTTTCGATGTGCGCTCCAATATGCCGCACGTCAACATGGGAATGATCACCATCGACCATTCGCCGGCTCCCATCGGCTTTCGTCTCGACGTGGGCTTCGGTGAGGGCTTCGACGTCATGCACGCCGGCAACCGCGATCCGAAGGCCTGGAAGTACTTCAAGCAGGCTTATGTCAGCGTGAAGCCGAAATCTTTGCACGGCGTCGAACTCGATGCCGGAGAGTTTGTGAGCTCCGCCGGTGCGGAAGTCATCGAAACCAACCAGAACTTCAACTATTCGCGTTCGCTGCTCTTCGCCTGGGCGGTCCCCTACTTCCACACCGGGTTCCGGCTGCAATACCCGCTCGGCTCCCACTTCACTGGTAGCTTCCAGGTGGTCAACGGCTGGAACAACGTGGAACCCATCAACAGTGGAAAGACATTTGGTTTCACCGGCGCGTACGCCTGGAAAAAGGCGACCTGGAACCATAACTACTACGTCGGTCCCGAGCACGCCGGCACTACCAAGGGATGGCGTAATCTCTACGACACCAACCTCGTGGTCCAGCAGACCGACAATCTCAGTTGGTACCTTAACTTCGATTACGGGCGGGACAAGAACATCGCTTCCGGCGCCAGTCAATGGGCAGGCTTGGCCGGCGCAGCCCGCTACGCGATCGGCAAGAAATATGCAGTCGCCGCGCGCCTCGAGTTTCTTGACGATATGGATGGGTTTCCAACCGGCACCGCGCAGCTTGTGAAGGAAATCACACTGACCGGCGAATACAAGCTGACGGACTGGTTAGTGACGCGCGCCGAGTTTCGCACGGAGTGGTCGAATCAGCCCTTCTTTGAAAAAAAGAATCAGTTGAATGGCGCGACCACGCAGCCGACGGTCCTGCTGGGATTGATCGCGTACATAGCGCCAAAGAAGTGAGCTACTGGCCACGGCGGGCGGCTTCGTGGCGGCGCTTCACCTCTACTGCCTGGTGAACTCTTATTTGATGTATTTCAGGCCTTAAACCTATATAATGATTGCGAACCGGAAGGAGAGCGTCTATGGCGACGAATGGAAAGGGCCTGTCGAGACGGGAGGCGCTGAGGACAGCGCTCGGGACCGGGGCACTGGCGGCGGCGCCGCTGATTGTGCCCGCGGCGGCACTGGGGCGGGACGGGGCCGTAGCGCCCAGCGACCGCGTCAGCGTGGGCGGCCTCGGCATCGGCAGCCGCGGCACCAGCGATCTGCGCAGCTTCCTGAGTCAGGCGGACGTGCAGTTCGTGGCGGTCTGCGACGTGCGCAATGAACGCCGTGAAGCCATCAAGACCATGGTGGACCAGAAATACGGCAACCACGATTGCGCGATGTACGCCGACCAGCAGGAGTTGTGGGCGCGCAAGGATATCGACGCCCTGTTGATCGCCACGGGCGACCGCTGGCATACGCTGCTCTCGGTGATGTCGGCGAAGGCGGGCAAGGACGTTTACTGCGAGAAGCCGTGCTCCATGACCATCGCCGACAGCCGCGCGCTGGCGGACACGTTCCTGGGGCTGGGCCGGATTTACCAGGCTGGGACGCAGCGGCGCAACGGGCCGAATTTCATCAAGGCCTTCGACCTGGCGCGCGGCGGCAAACTCGGCAAGCTGAAGACGGTCCACGCGGAGATGGGTCCGGGCGACCGCTGGGCGCCGGCCACGATTCACGACTGGCTGCCCGGCGAGCCCGAGCCATCCAAGCAGGTGTGCGATTGGGACCGCTGGCTGGGGCCGGCCCCGTGGCGGCCGTACCACTCGCAATATGTCGCGGGGCGCTGGCGGGGGTACTTCGATTTCCACGGCGGCGGCATCCTGGAGTGGGGCTCGCACACGGTCGACCTGTGCCAGTGGGCGGCCGATACCGACGGCACGACGCCGGTGGAATTCGTACCGGAGGGTATGGGGCGGAACACGCCGTACGCCATCCACTGCCGGTACGCCAACGGGATCCAACTGGAGATGCGGGACAGCGGGTTCATGGGCCTGGGCAGTTGCCACATACGGTACGAGGGCGACGCGGGCTGGGTGGAGACGGCGGACGGCGGGAAGATCGAGGTTTCGGCGAATCTGCGGGGAGAGGATCTATCGGGCGGCGCCGGCGACGCCACCACCAACCACGTGCGCAATTTCGTGGATTGCGTGAAGTCGCGGCAGCAGCCGCGCGCCAATGCGCTGGCGGCGGCGCAGACGCATATCGCCTGCCACGCGGCCTACATCGCATTCCAGTTGGGCCGCAAGCTGAGTTTTGACCCCGCGACGGACACCTTCGTGCGCGACGAGGAAGCCAACCGCATGCGGTCGCGCGCCATGCGGGAGCCCTGGCACCTGTAGAACAGAGGAGATCGAAACATGTCACGAAATCGATTGTTTGGCGTGGCGGCCATGCAGCAGCAGACAGCGCCGGCTGCGGCGCCGGTGCAGGCCTCGCGGCAGGCGCCCGTGGCCGCCGAAATGATGAAGGACGAAAAATACGGCAGCGCGGCGCAGATCATGGCGCTGCCGGCGGCCAAGCTGGGCGCCCTCTTGCAGGATCCGGGCGCGAGTGTGTACGCGCGGGCCAAGGCCTGCCAGCGGCTGGCGGTGGTGGGAGACAAGAGCGCGGTGCCGGCGCTGGCCGCGCTGCTAGGCGAGCCGCAACTCTCGCTCTATGCGCGGACCGCGCTAGAGACCATGCCGGACCGTTCGGTGGACGATGCGTTGCGCGCGGCACTGGGCAAGGTGCAAGGCAAACTGCTGGCCGGAGTGATCAACTCCATCGGCAAGCGCCGCGACGCGAGCGCGATCGGCGCGCTGGAGAAACTGCGGTACAACGCCGACGCGGAGGTGGCGGGCTCGGCCAACGCCGCGCTGGCCCGCATACGCCCTCCGCTGTAGGGGGGCATCGCTCCCGTTCACCGCAGAGCCGCGGACGGCGCCGGGGAAGAATGCCCCCAAGAATGGGGTCATGGCAGCCTAGAAAGGCTACTCTACGGTACGCTGGTGGTTGCCGGTCTTATGAAACTCCGTCAAATTGCCGATGCGCTGGGGTGCCTTCTCACGGGCGATGGCGAACTGGAGATCCTGGGCGTGGCCGGGATGGAACTCGCCGGCCCCGGACAGCTCACGTTTCTGGCCAATCCCAAGTACGCACCCAAGGTCAAACACACCAAAGCCAGCGCCATTCTGGTGGCCGAAGCGTTGCAGGGTCAGGATATCGCCTGCCTGGTTTCGGCGAATCCCTACCTGGATTTCGCGCGCGCGCTGGCCCTGTTCTACCAGCCGCCGCGGCCGGCGCCCGGCGTGCACCCCATGGCTTACGTGGCGCCCAGCGCGACGCTCGGCGCCGACTGCTCGATCGGACCGTTCGCAGTGGTGGGCGAACGCGTGCGCATCGGGCGAAACGCGGTGCTTCACCCCCACGTCGTGGTCTATGAAGGGGCGGAAATCGGCGACGATTTCCTGGCGCATTCGCATGCCACGGTGCGCGAATTCTGCCGCATCGGCAATCGCGTGACGCTGCAAAACGGCGTGGTGGTGGGCGGCGACGGCTTCGGCTTCGCCAAACGCGCCGATGGCACGCAGTGCAAGATCGTGCAATCCGGCGTGACCATTCTCGAGGACGATGTGGAAATCCAGTCGCTGACCTCGATCGACCGCGCCACGGTGGGAGAGACGCGGATCAAACGGGGCGCCAAGATCGACAGCCTGGTGCAGGTGGGGCACGCCTGCACGGTGGGCGAGGACAACATCATTTGCGCGCAAACGGGACTGGCGGGCAGCACGGTGCTGGAGCGCAACGTGGTGCTGGCCGGGCAGGTGGGGTCGAGCGGGCACCTGACGGTGCACGAAGACGCGGTGGTCTACGCGCAGAGCGGGATCGGCGGAGACGTGGCCAAAGGCGCGCGGATTTCCGGATCGCCGGCGTTCGCCGCTGGCGAGTGGCTGCGCGCGATCACGGCCGTTCAGAAACTGCCGGAGCTGCTCCGCACGGTGCGGGAATTGAAGAGAAAGGTCGATGAGTTAAAGCAGAATGTCGAACCCAACAGAACCCCATAGCGAGCGCCGGCCGGTGGCGTATCTCAATGACAAGTTCCTGAACAGTCCGGACGCGCGGGCCTTGCGCATCCTCTCGGAATTTCTCGAACCGCTGGCCCACTTCCGCCGCGAAAAAGTGCGCGATACGGTGGTGTTCTTCGGCTCCGCGCGAATCCGCGAGGGGGAAGGCGAACTGGCCCGCTACTATGACGACGCGCGCAGCCTGGCGCGCATGCTCACCGAGTGGAGCCAACAGTTCACCAACAACACGTACCGTTTCGTGGTCTGCTCCGGCGGGGGACCGGGCATCATGGAGGCCGCCAACCGCGGGGCGGCGGACGCGGGCGGCAAAACCGTGGGCCTCAATATCGGGCTACCTTTCGAGCAATTCCCCAACCCTTATATCACGCCGGAGCTGAGCTTCGAATTCCACTACTTTTTCATGCGCAAGTTCTGGTTCGCCTATCTCGCCAAGGCGCTGGTGGTGTTTCCGGGTGGATTCGGCACGCTGGACGAAATGATGGAGATCCTGACGCTCACGCAGACCCAGAAGCTGGCCAAGAGGATGACCGTTCTGCTCTACGGAAGCGAGTACTGGAAGGAGATCATCAACTTCGAGGCGCTGGTGAAGTACGGCACGATCGCGCGCGAGGACCTGAACCTGTTTCAGTTCGCCGACGATCCGGCCACCGCGTTTGAATTGCTGAAAACCGGGCTGGCCGAATACGCGTTGCAGCACGACACACCGGAGATGCCGGCGATATCCAAATCCATCAACCCACAGAAACCGGAAGGGGCCTAAGAGGGGGAATGTTCGCGCGCAGGGTGGCCCCGGGAATCGAAATACGGCTGTTCGAACCTAGAGATGCCGAGCCGGTCTTCGCCGTGGTGGACCGCAATCGCGCTGCCTTGCGCGAGTGGCTGCCGTGGGTGGATTTCACGGCGTCGCACGAGGACCTGCGGCGCTTTATCCTGAAGGTGCGCGAGCAGTTCGCTGCCGGCCGGGGACCACAATGCGGCATCTGGATCGACGGCGCCTTCGCCGGTTCGGTAGGCTGCCATCCCATCGACTGGGCCAACCGGAATTGCAGCATCGGCTACTGGATCGAGGAGCGTTATCGGGGCAAGGGCATTGTCACGCGTTGCTGCGAGAGCCTGCTGGACTACCTGTTCGACGATCTGGGCCTGCACCGGGTGACCATCCAGTGCGGCGTGCGGAACACGCGCAGTTGCGCGATTCCCGAGCGCCTGGGGTTCACGCGCGAAGGCGTGACACGCGATGGAGAGTGGGTCAACGACCGCTGGCTGGATCTGGTGGGATGGGGAATGCTGGAGGATGACTGGCGCGCGCGCCGCACTGTGGCATAGGAACGTCCTTCTAAGAATTGCGCTTCGCCCGAAAGAGCCGCCTAAAAGGCGGCTGCAGCCAGGATTGGCTGCCCCACTCATTTGGGCCTATGGGTCCAGGCCAACACGCGATCCAGCGCGGCGATAGTGGCGGCATCGAGCTTGGCGCCGGGAGGCCGTATATCGGCGCACGCTATCACGCCGCGGCGGCGCAGCACTTCCTTGCGGATGGCCATGCCCAATCCCTCCTGGAATTCGAAACGCATGAGCGGCACGTAAGGATAGAAGGCCTCGGCGGCGGCATCCAGATCGCCGGTGTGGAACAGCTTGACGATCTTCACCAGGATTTCGGGATAGGCAAAGCCGGTCATCGCGCCGGTGGCGCCGGCCATCAGTTCCTCCAGCAGGAAGACGCCGCCGAGTCCGCCGAAGATGGCGATGTCACAGCCCTGCGCCGCCTCGCGGATGCGCGATGTCTTGAACGGGGTGGGCGGGTCCTCGAGCTTGATGGTGTTGGCGGCGGCGACAACGCGAGCGATGCGCACCAAGAGCCACGGCTCCATGGCGAAGCCCGAAATCGGCGGATAGTCCTGGATGACGATGGGGATCGCGACGGCGTCGGCGACGGCGGCGAAGTGGCGCACCACGGCGTCGGAGTTGAGCTTGGGCGAGCGCGGCGGGCTGATCATGACGGCATCCGCGCCGGTCTCGCGCGCGAACTTCGTGTAAGCGACGCAGGTGCGCACGCCATCGGCGGTGGCGCCGGCCACCACGCGCACGCGCCCATCCACGTGGCGGACCACGGTCTCTAGCACGCGCACCCGTTCCGCATCGTTCATGCGCGCCACTTCGCTGGTGACGCCGAGCGCGGTGAGGCCGTTGACCCCCGCGCCAATGAAGAGATCGATTACGCGCTTGAGACTTTCCAGATCCAGATCGCCGGCCGCGGTAAAGGGCGTCGGCAGGACGGAATAAACGCCTTCCAGCTTCAAACGGCTTCCTCCAGAGACGAATTGCGAGTACTCTGTTACTGTACCCTGTAAGCGATTACTTCCCAAGGAAACCACATGCGCAATCTCGTAGCTTGCATTCTTCTTCTCGGCTCCGCCCTGCCGGCAGCCGATCTCGGCGGCACCTGGCTGATGGAACAAGCCGGCCGCGGCGGTAGTCAGGTGCGGAAGACCTACTACTATTTCAAGGTGGAAGGCAACAGCTTCACCGGACAGATGGTGAGTTCCACGGATAGCCGGAAGGTTCAGAACGGCAAGATCGATGGCGATACCATCACCTTCGAAACTCTGGGCGCGTTCAACGATCGTCCGAACCAGATGCGCGCGGCATTCAACGGCGAGGAATTGACCATTTCGGGTGTTGGCGGACGCGGTGGGCGCGGTGGTCCTCCTCCCGCCGGTGCGGCAGGGGCCGCACCTGGGCGCGGACCGGCCGGAGCACCTGGTGCGGCGGGCGCTGCTATTCCGGGCACCGTGATCACGGGCGCCGCGGCGGCGGGACGGGGTCCTGGCGGCGGACGCGGCACGCCTCCCGTCTACAAGAAGATCTCCGCGGTGGCGGCGATTCCCGCCGAACTGTTGCCCACCCACAAGCCGCTGCCTTCGGTGAAACCGCTGCCGCCCAACAAGCTGGCGCTCACCCCGCCCATGGGCTGGAACAGTTGGAATAAATTCGCCGGCCGGGTGGAAGACAAGAACGTCCGCGAAATGGCCGACGCCATCGTCTCTAGCGGCATGCGCGACGCGGGCTACATCTACGTCAATATCGACGACACCTGGGAAGCCGGCCGCGACGCCAACGGGAATATTCTGACCAACGAAAAGTTCCCCGACATGAAGGCGCTGGCGGACTATGTCCACTCCAAGGGTCTGAAAATCGGCATCTACTCCGGTCCAGGCCGGCTGACCTGCGCGGGTTATATGGCCAGCTACGGTCACGAAGAGCAGGACGCCAAGACATGGGCCGCCTGGGGCATCGATTACCTGAAGTACGATTGGTGCGCCGCCTCGGGCGTCTACACCAAAGAGGAACACGCTCCGGCCTACGAGAAGATGGGCCTCGCCCTGCGCGCGTCGGGACGCCCGATCGTGTACAGCCTCTGCCAGTACGGCTGGCTCGACGTTGGGGAGTGGGGCGCCAGCGTGGGCGGCAACCTGTGGCGCACCACCGGCGACATCCGCGACTCATGGGACTCCATGGCCACCATCGGTTTCAACCAGAACGGCCGCGAGAAGTATGCCGGTCCGGGCCGCTGGAACGATCCCGACATGCTCGAAATCGGCAACGGCGGCATGACCGACACCGAGTACCGCACGCACATGAGCTTGTGGAGCATGCTGGCCGCGCCGCTCCTGGCCGGGCACGACGTGCGCACCATGAGCGACTCCATCAAGGAGATCCTGCTCAACAAGGAAGTCATCGCCATCGATCAGGACAAGGCCGGTCATCAGGGCGTCCGCGTCCGCCAGGACGGCGAACTGGAAGTGTGGAAGAAGCCGCTGGCGCAGGGCGTGGCGGTAGCGCTGTTCAATCGCAGCAAGGACGCCGCCAAGATGACGGTGAAGTGGAGCGAGGCCGGCGTCACCAAGAAGAGCCCCAAGGTGCGCGATCTGTGGGCGCACAAAGACATCCAGGCGCCCGGCGAGTATGCGGTCGAAGTGCCTTCGCACGGCGTGGTGATGTTGAAGGTGAACTAGGGAGGAGTCTCTGGAGTGGCTCGACCGCTCCCTCACGGTCGCGGCTCGGATCGGAGCCGCGACCGTGAGGGAGCGATAGGAGATTAGCGTGAAACCCATCGTTCTGCTGGGGCTGGCCGCGGTCGTCATGTACGGCCAGCCCGTCGAAATCCGCGTGGACGCCGCGTCCACGCTAGGGCCGTACAAGACCATGTACGCTTACTTCGGCTACGACGAGCCGAACTACACGTACATGAAGGACGGCAAGAAGCTGATCGGCGAACTGCAGGCGCTCAGCCCCGTGCCGGTGGAGATCCGCGCGCATCATTTACTGGTGACGGGCGACGGCACCCCGGCTCTGAAGTGGGGATCCACCAACGCGTACACCGAGGATGCCAATGGCAAGCCGGTCTACGACTGGACTATTACCGACCGCATCTTCGATACCTACATCCAGGTGAAGGCGCGGCCCTTCGTCGAGATCGGCTTCATGCCCGAAGCGCTCTCCACCAAACCGCAGCCCTACGTGGTCAACTGGCCGGCGCGCGACGGGGGTACGGGCTGGAGCTATCCGCCCAAAGACTACAACAAGTGGGCCGAACTGGTGCGCCAGTGGGTGCTGCATACGGTGGCGCGCTATGGCAAGGCGGAAGTGGAGCAGTGGAGTTGGGAACTGTGGAACGAGCCCGATATCTTCTACTGGCGCGGCACGCCGGAAGAATACAACAAGCTGTACGACTACACGTCGGACGCCGTGAAGCGCGCCCTGCCGTCGGCCCGAGTGGGCGGTCCGGGCACCACGGGAGCGGGCAGCACAAAGGCCGCGGCGTTCCTCAAGCAGTTCCTGGAACATTGCGCGCGCGGCGCCAACGCCGCCACCGGCAAGACGGGCGCGCCGCTCGATTTCATCAGTTATCACGCCAAGGGTTCGCCGAAAGTGGTGAGCGGGCACGTGCAGATGGGGCTCAATAAGGAGATGGTGGATGTGCAGCGCGGCATGGAGGCGATCAATGAGTTCCCTCAGTTCCGCGCGCTGCCCATCGTGCTCAGCGAGGCCGACCCGGAGGGCTGCGCCGCCTGTTCCGCGCGCACCTATCCGCAAAACCTCTACCGCAACGGCCTGATGTACCCGAGTTACACGGCGGCGGCCTACAGCAATATCTTCAAGCTGGCCGATCGCTACCACTCCAACATGAAGGGCATGCTCACCTGGGCGTTCGAGTTTGAAGGCCAGCCCTACTTCGATGGGTTTCGTACGCTGGCCACCAACGGCGTGGACAAGCCGGTGCTCAACTTCTTCCGCATGGCGGGAATGATGAAGGGCGACCGCGTGAAGGTGGAAAGCGCCGGGGGCGTGGGGCTCGACAAGATCCTGGCCGCCGGTGTGCGCGATGCCGCCGATATCGACGGCATGGCAACGCGCGCCGACCGCGAGATGGCGGTGCTGGTGTGGAACTACCATGACGATGACCTGGCCGGCGCCGCCGCCGCGGTGCGCGTTTCGATGAACGGCATTGCGAAGTCCGCCGCGCGCGTGCTGGTGCAGCACTACCGCATCGACGACGAGCACAGCAACGCATATACCGTCTGGAAGCAGATGGGCTCGCCGCAACAGCCAACGCCGGAGCAATACGCGCGCCTGGAAGCCGCCGGACAACTGCAACTGCTGGGGTCGCCCGAGTGGCGACAGCCGCAAGACGGCAAACTGGCCCTGGATTTCACGCTCCCCCGCCACGGGGTTTCACTGATTCGCCTGACCTGGTAACCATGTCACCAAATGCTTTCATCGGCCGGACGAAGCCTCCCACCGATGACGAACTGAGCGCGCAACTCGGCGCCGCCCGAGCGCTCTGGGATGAACTCCTTACTGAGTTGGCCTTGCCCATTCAGGAGTGGAACAGCTACTCGCCGAAAGCCGGTTGGTCGCTGAAGTTGAAACTCGGCAAGCGCACCATCGTGTACCTGGCGCCCTGCCACGGCAGCTTCCGGGTGGCGTTCGTGCTCGGCGCCAAGGCGGTGGAGGCGGCGCGGCAGTGCAAGTTGTCGAAGGCGGTGATGAAGATCATCGACGAGGCTCCGCGCTACCCGGAGGGCACGGGCGTGCGCTTCGAGATCACGGCTCGCAAGGATCTGGCGGCGGTCAAAAAGCTGGCCGAGGTGAAGCTGGCGAACTGAAGCGGCAGGGTGCCCGGTGGGACAGACCATCGACTTTTGTGGTCTGTCGCGCCTCGCTATCGCACGACGGCTTGACAGACGACAAACACCGATCGTCTGTCCTACTTCGCCGGTAGCGACCAGGGCGGCACGATGCCGTTCACCCGCGCGTAGGCGATGGCCTGGCCCAGGTGTTCGGCGATGTGCGTATCGATGGAGGCCAGCACGCCGCCCATGGGCGCCGGAGTTCCGAAGAAGTCCACATCGCGCGTCAGCGTTGCCGTCGAACGCACGCCTTCCAGCGCCTGCCGCACGCTGGCGAAGCTCTCGGCCAGCATGCCCAGGATCTTCTCCTTGCTGGCAGGGTCCTGCTCGATCTTGGCATTCTGCTCGATCTGCTTCATGAGTTCTTCCCGGGACGGCGACTTGCCGGCAACGTTGAGCAGCAGTCGATTGGCGTTCACGATGTGCAGGAAGACTTCCTGGAAGGAGCGCACGCCCGGCGCCGGACGCCACGCGTATTTCTCTTCGGGAATCGCCTTGGCCAGCGCCAGCACCTGCTTTTCCAAGTCCTTGAACGGCAGCAGCAGTTCCGCCGCCGCCATCAACGGCGGCACATCCTTCACGTCCAGCAACTCTACGTCGAAGATCAATTCCGCCTTGGGCGGAATCTTGCCGCGCCCATTTTCGCCATAGGCCAGCGCGTAGGGCAGGAAGAGACGGCGTTTGCCGCCCACCTTCATGCCTTCAAACCCCATCTCCCAGCCCGCGATCACCTGCCGCCGCCCCTGCACGAACTTGAGCGGCTTGCCCGCATCCACCGAGGAATCGAATTTGACGCCGTCGCGCAACCAACCCGTATAGTGGACCGTGAATTCCTGTCCCGGTTTGGCCACCGCGCCGGTTCCCGCCTGAACGTCGATGTAGCGCAGCGGCGCGGTTTCGACAACCGCGCCAACGGCCGGCGGCACGGCGGCGGGCATCTTTGGATCGAAGCTCTGCGCGCTCAGCGAGGCGGCAAGAATTCCCAGGAGGACGGCAAGTCGCATGTTCAAATTATAAGCCCGGGTCAGGGTCGCTACATCGCCGCCCAGCCTGGCTGGCGAACGCTCCGCTCCACGACCGCGCCGTACTTCGCCGCGGCTTGGCGGATCTGCGCGGCGTTGCCCAGCAGCACAAACGTCAGATTGTCGGTGCGGTAGTATTTGCGCGCCACAGCGTTGGCCTGCTCGAGCGTCACGCCATCCACGCGCGCGAAGAACTGGTTCACTTCGTCGGGGCCGAGGCCGAACAATTCGATCTCCCCAAGCGCCCCCGCGATCTGGTCGGACGTCTGCAGGTGGCTGGGCGGGTACGTGCCCTTCATGTATGCCTTGGCCGAGGCCAACTGTTCAGCGGTGATTCCCGTGTCGTGCAGCCGCTTCAGCACATCCAGCGCCACGTCAATGGCCTTGGCGGTGGTCTCGGTCTTGGTGTAGGAACTGATGGAGAGCCCGCCCGTGAGCCGCGCCATCTCCACTCGTGAGCCGGCGCCGTAGGTCAGGCCCGAGTTGACGCGCAGCTCCTCATTCAGCATAGAAGTGAAGCGGTCGCCGAACAGCGTGTTCACCAGCGAGAGCGCTACGCGATCCGAGGTGGACTTGCGCGCGCCGGGCTGGGCGATGAGGAAGTAGGTCTGGGTGGCGTCCGGTTTGTCGATGAGCAGCACTTTGGGAGCGGAGTTGCGGGCCGGCGGCCGGTCCTCGGCCCATTGGTAAGCGCTGCCGGCGGGAGCGGCTCCGAATATTTCGGACACTCGCGCCTTGGCGGTTGCCGGGTCGAAATCTCCGGCCACGATCACGATCAGGTTCCGTCCCACGTACGTCCGCTTGTGATAGTCCACAATGTCTTCGCGGCGGATGCGATCGATCGAGGCCTCATCCGGCACGCGGCCGTAAGGATGGGCGGCGCCGAAAAAGAAGCTGCGGTAGTAGGAGCCAATGGCTCCGGCGGGATTGTCTTTGACAACCTTGAGGCCGTCCGCGCGCCGCAGGATGGTCTTGCGGACCTCCTCCGGAGGAAACACCGGATGCAGCAGCGCGTCGGCCACCAGGCTCAGGCCGCGGTCGAAATCCTTCTTCAGGAACTCCGCGTCCAGAAACATGGCCTGCTCGTTCGTCGCGGCCACGAAAGTCCCGCCCAATCCATCGATCTCTTCGGAGAACTGCGCGGCCGTGCGCTGCGCCGTCCCGCGCCGCAACAGTTCCGCTGTCACTCCCGTCAGGCCGGCCAGCGGCGCCGGTTCCGATTCTTGGCCGCCGCGCACCAGGATCCGGAAGCTCACCAGGGGCAGTCCAGTTCGCTGCACGAGATAGACCACCACGCCGTTGGGAAGCACTTCCCGGGTGTAGGGCGGCAGCTTTACCTGGGCGCCCATCGACACGCCAATCGCCAGCGCCAGAAGAATCCGCCGTTTCATTGCTTCACCTCCACCTTTTCCGGAACCAGTGTGGCCGCGGTCCGGTTCTTGGCGACGAAGTACTGGCGCGCCACACGCTGCACATCGGCCGCGGTGACCGCCTCGATCTCCTTGTCGACCGAAAAGAGCTTGTTGTAATCGCCCTGGAAGACCTCGTACGAACCCAACAGGTTGGCCCGGCCTTCAATGGTTTTGAGCTGCCGGTAGAGATCGGCCAGCATCTGATTCTTGGCCTTGCGCAATTCGGTGTCGGGCACGGCGTCCGCCTGCAGCTTGGAGAGTTCCTCAAACAGCGCCTTCTCGGTTGTGGCTGGATCCACTCCCGATCGCGGCTGGATGTTGAAGGTGAACACGGTCGGGTCGAGCGCATCGCCCACACCGGCGCCCACCGACAACGCAATCTGCTCGGTATCCACCATGCGTTTGTAGAGGCGGGAACTCTGGCCGTGCGTAAGCAGGGTCGCGGCTACGCCCAACGCGCGCCGATCGGGGTGCCGGCTCTCCGGCACGTGGAATAGAACCAGTTGGATGGGCAGTTGCGCCTGCTTGCTGAGCGTAACGCGCCGCTCGCCCTGTTGCGGCGGCTCTTTCGTGCGCACCGCTGGCGGCGGCTCCTGGCGGGGAATCGGTTCCAGGTATTTCTTCGCCAGCGACATCACTTGCGCGTTGAGGACATCGCCCACCACCACCAGAACGCAGTTGTTGGGGGCGTATCCCATGCGGAAGTGATTCTTCAGGTCGTCCATGCTCCACGACTCGATATCGGAAGGCCACCCCACCACCGGCCAGTGATAGGGATGGGCCACGAACGCCGTGGCGCGCGCCAGTTCGTAAAGCATCCCGATGTTGCTGTTGTCCACTGAGGAGCGGCGCTCGGAGTAGACCACGCCGCGCTCGCTCTCGACGATCTTCGGATCGAAAGCCAGGTCGCGGATGCGGTCGGCTTCCATATCGAACATCAGCTCCAACGCCGGGCTGGGAAACCAGTCGGTGTACACCGTCACGTCGTTGGTGGTGTAGGCGTTGTTGTTGCCGCCGATGTTGTCCATCTGCTTGTCGAACTGCTTGGGGCCGTACTTCCTGGCGCCGTTGAACATCATGTGTTCGAAGAAGTGCGAAAGCCCGGTGGTGCCGGGCCGCTCATTGCGCGATCCGATGCGGTAGAAGAAATACATCGCAACATTGGGAATCGCGTGGTCCTCCTGCACGATGACTTTCATTCCGTTGGCCAGGATCCCGGTGCGGGTGTCCTGACCGAATAGCAGGGAGGACAGAAGGAGAGCGCCAAATATCGTACGCATCCGTCCAAGATATCACTTCCCGGCGCGGCGGGACGCGCGTAAACACTGTGAGGGTGGAGCGCTTTGGGCCCCATGGCATTTCCGGGTGCTGCGGGCTTTTTTCCGGCTGGCAGGAGTCGATAAGACCTAACCCAGTTTCTTGCGCGTGAACGGCTTGGCGAACGCCGCCGGCGGATTGTGCGCGGTGGTCGTCGAGGCCTTGCGATAGCACTCCATGGCTTTTTCCTTCTCGCCCAGCTTTTCGTACGTCATGCCCAGCAGGCATTGCAGGAACGGGTCGGCGGCGTTGCCCTGCATGGCCACCGCCTTCTGCAATTCGTCGAGCGCTAACTTATGATCGCCGGTGTAGAGCGCCACGTAGCCGGTCAGGTAGGGGAAGAAGCGCGCCTGCGCCTCGGCCATCTTCGGGTCGCCGTCCAACGCCGCCTTGGCCGCCGCCACGTGCTTTTGCGCTTCGGCCTGGTTGCCCCGGCGCGCCGCGATCCGCGCCAGCGCATGCTCCAGGCGGAAGTTCCACAGGCTCTTGGGATGGGTCTCGTTGCCCGGTTCCTTGAGCCCCAGTTCGGTGCCCTTCCTGTACCAGATCCCAGCGTTCTCCAGGTCGCCGGAATCGATGCAGACGCGCGCCGCTTCGTTGGCCAACTCGCCCTGCTGGTAGAAGGCGTTCCGCGGTTCCGCCACTTCGCGCGTCACCCAGTAGGCGATCGCCATCTGTTCGTACTTCACGGTGTTGCGGCAATCCCCCTCGAAGGCGTACGACATCGCCATCTGCCGCTGGGCGGCTTGCCTGGCGTTGGCGTCCGGGGCTGCATCGATGGCTTTCTGGAAGAACTTGCGCGCCTCGGCGCCCTTGCCCATCAGGTCGAGCACGGTGCCGGCCGCGTTGTTGGCCGGTACCGAATTGGGATTGGTGGCCAATTCCTTCTGGTACACGCCGAGGGCATCGTCGAGTTTGCCGTCGCGCAGCGCCTGCTGCGCCTGGCGCATGAATTCGGGTTGCGGACCACCGCGCCCGCCCTGTGGAGGCTGCGCGCAAAGAGTGGCGGACAGAATAATTGCCGCCGCGGTGAATCGAAGGTAACGATGTGCTGACATGGCCAGACGATTATCTCACGCCAGGTTGTCAAGACACACGGGGAAGCATGCCCCCACGAATGGGGGCATGGCAGCCTGGAAGGCTGCGCTACGGTAGTTAATCGATGGCCGGGCCGAAGTAGCCTTGGGCGAGTGCGGGCTCGGATTCCAGCGCCTTGCTCCAGCAGGAGCGGGCTTCTTCCGTCTTGCCGTTGGATTCCAGAATGCGGCCCAAATTGAGCAGCGCCTCGGGCATGTCGGGTAGCTGCGCCAGCGCATCGCGATACATGCGGACTGCCTGGTCGAGCTGGCCCGCTTTTTCGTACATCAAGCCCGCGTTGTAGAGCACCTCCGGAGAGCGCTCGCCGAGATCGATCAGGCGCACGTGGAACTCCAGCGCGGTGTCGAAATCGTTGGCCTGAATGGATAGCGCGGCGAGGCCGCGCAACGCGTCCATGGATTTCGGGTCGGCGTCGAGCATCTTTTCGTACAGGCGTTCGGCGTGGTCTCTCTCGCCCAGGCCGCTGTATGCCAGCGCCAGGTTGGCGTGGGCTTCCGGCCACGCGGGGCGGTACTTCAGGCAGCCTTCGAAGGCCTCCGCGGCGCCGCGGAAATCTTCGCGCTGCAAGCGCAGGTAGCCCATGCGGAAACGCGCTTCTTCTTCTTTCGGAGCGCGCTCCAGCACCTGCTTGTAGTAGCGTTCGGCCTCTTCGAACTGGCCTTGGTGTTCCAGCAGCAGCGCGAGGTTCCAGAGTGGGGCCAGCGCCTCGGGGCCGGCCTTGATGGCGCGTTCGTAGGCCGAGCGCGCGCCCGCCAGGTCGCCGAGTTGCTCGCGCACGATGCCCAGGTTGGTGTGGGCTTCGCAGGATTGCCCGCGCAGCTTGATGCACTCCCCGTAGGCTTCGGAGGCGGGCTCGAAACGGCCCGATTTCTGATGCGAAAGCGCCAGGTTGAACCAGCCTTCGAAGTGGCCCGGCACCGCGCTCACCAGCAGCGTGCAGAACTTCGCCGTGAGCGCTTGCTCGCCGGCCGCGCAGGCCCACGATGCCAGCCCTTCCAGCGCCACCGTGGACTCCGGACGCAGTTCGAGCAGATGCTCGGCGTACTCCCGCACCATGTCGAAGTCTTCTTTCGCCATGCCGATCAGAACCAGGTTGGCGAGCGACTCTTCGCAATCGGGATTGCGTTCCAGAATCTTCTGATAGATCTGCGCCGCCTCGTCCGGATGACCGAGCGATTGCAGCGCCACCGCCTTGCCGAACTGCGCCTCCTGGTGCGCCGGATTCAACTCCAGGCAGCGGCTGAAGCTGAACAGCGCGGATTTGGGATCCTCCTGCCGCAGATGGCAGACACCGAGACCGAGGTGCGCATCCAAGTAGCCGGCATCCAGCGTGCACGCCCGATGGAAGGCCTGTGCGGCGTCTTCCCACCCGCCGGCGCGTTCCAGGCAGACGGCAAGGTTGAACCAGCCCATGGCGTACTGCGGCTTCACCTGGGCCAGGATGCGGTAGCTCTTGGCCGCCTCCTCGAAGTTGCCGAGCTCGAACTGGATATGCCCCATGGCGCGGTAGATCTCGGCCGAGGCTTCGTTGGCGGCAATGGCGCGCTGTAATTGTTTGAGTGCCTCCTCGCGCTTGCCGGCAAGGTGCAGGGTGACGGCTCGCGCCAAATGCGTCTGCGATCCGGCGCCCTTGTCGCCGCCGTCAATTTCGTGCGCGCGCAGGGTCTGGACCTTGGCGGGCGTTCTCATGGCTGTGGTACTCATTTTTTCCGATACTCCTTGGCGGTTAATTCTGTAGAGGAGAGCCTTACCCAATAGAGGCGCGCCGGGTCATCCGGAGCGGCGGTGAATCCTATGCCTCCCATCGGGAAGCGGTGGTCGTCCCAACTGTCGATGCTATGGCCGTCCACGCTGACCGTGAAGCTGTCGCCGGAAACGCTCGTGCCGACGGTCATCGCCGACCGCGGTTTTCCGGGCAGGCGCTGGGGCGCTGTAACCGGCGCCTGCGCCACGCCCGCCACCACGGCACAACGGCTGAATTCCAACTCGCCGCCGGGAACCGCGGTGAGCGTGCAACGCAGGTATTCGTCGAGCCCCGCGGCGCGCACCACCCAGTTGAGGCTGCGCGTGTCAATCCGCGCCAGAAACTCCAATTCATAGTCGATCAGCTCCAGCGTCGGAACGTATAGGGCGAGTGGGCCGGGGCGCACGCCGGCGACGTCCACCTTCCAACCCTTCATGCCGCCCACCCAATTGCCCCAGCCGGATTCAAAGTGTTCTTCGATGCGCACCATGGCCGCTGGCTCGGCAGGCGAGGCGGGCTGGGCCGGCGCTATGTCGGCGCCCGCTCCCGCGGCTACCGGCGAACCGGCGATGGCCGCGGCTGCCATGCCTTCGAACGCGACCTTTGGGCAGCCCACGGGCTCCCGCGGGATAAATGCCGTGAACGCGACTTGCCGCACGGGACGCGTACTCGATGGCAGCAGGACAACGGTGAAAACATGAGCTCCGTTGCGCTTGGCAAACCCGGCGGACGGTGGCCGGACCGCCATATCTCTCGAACGCGGCTCCGCGGGCCTCCACGAGACATCCGTGGCGCGCTTGGCCGGCTGGGCGCCGGTGGCCGGCCGCTGTGGGCGCGGCGCCAGGCTTTCCGGAAAGACGAATTGGGCGCGACGCGCCCGGTTGGCGACCTCGGGAAGGCGCGCGCGGAACTTCGGGATTTGTATATCCAGGTTGTGGTTCGTGGCCGTGGAATCTTGGCTTTCCCGCGGAACCCTGCGCGGAGTGCGCGGCCACACCAAAGCCGCCGGCGCCGGCGGCTGGCTGAGGAAATCGCGCCAGTTCACTGTCGCCATGCGGAATCCCATCGCAATCGAAACCCGCAGCGCATTGCCTTCCAGAGCATATGATTGGATACTGCGCGGATGGGTTTGGTGGTCCAAAGCCAGCGCACGCCGCGGTTGGAGCGCACCCGGCGCCAGGCTGCCATCGCCCAGGTGAACGCGAATTTGGCCCCGGCGCAGCATTCCATAATCGCGCGGCGCCGTCCGTGGCGCCGGCGTCTGGCAGCGCAGCGAAACCAGCGGCGCCTGGGAAATCTTGGCCAGCAGTTGCTGGCGGCGGGGCGGAACCAAGGGCATCGTGCCCCGGTTGTCGATGCGCATCCGCGAAGTATCCGCCCGCCGGGACGCGTCGGTCCCGGGCAGCCGCGAAGCGCGCGGCGGCTGATACCGGTCCACACCGCTAGCGACGCGCGGCGCGGCGGGAGCGGGCAACACCGGCGAAAAGGCGGCGATGTCCCTCTTGGACGCGAGCTGCTTCGGTTCCAGAAACCCGCGGTGTTCCAGCGCGGAGTTGCACATCAACCGCGCCGCCGAGATGTGGCGCGGATTCTCCCGCCGCCGCATCAGGCTGGTAACCTTATTGGCTTCTTCCAGGCGGTCCATCCCGGCGCGCAGCCGGTGCTGGTTGCGGTGTTCACGCGAGCAGAAGTCGCCATCGCTGCCGACTCGTAGCCGGCTTAACGGTTTTCCGCAGAGCTGACAGCTTCTCGCATTCATTTTCGGCACCAGTATATGAAAATGTTTTCGGAATTACTAGGATAAATGGTGGCACTGTTTGGAGGCTAACTAAAGATAACAAGCTAGACGGCGAATGATATCAATAGTTAACACTCACTAGCCTGCATTTGATATCGATAAATAAATACCTGAAATAAGCGCCTAAATTGGGAAAGTATTGAGTAAAATCGTCGTGAGCTGGTCCAAATTCAATTTGCTCTGGGCCGGCGGAGGATTTCGATGACTGAGTCGACGGCACGCGCGGAACGTTTTGACGTACAGACTGCATCTTCCCCTTTGTATCTGTGGGAAGTCCCGCAAAAACCGGTGTCGGTACGGATCCCCTTCAGCTTGATCGACCGGCTGGAGCGAGAAGCGGTGGAGAATTTCCGCTCGCTGACTTCGCGCGGTTCGGAAATCGGTGGCTTGCTCGTCGGGGACGTCTCGCCGGGAAGTCCGCTGGTGGTTTCCATCGCGGATTATGAGTTGATCGCGTGCGATTACAGCCGTGGCCCGCTGTACCGGTTGAGCGACGCCGATATGGGACGCTTCGAGCAGGCCATACAACAATGGTTGGCCGCCGGCCGCGGCGTGGCGGGATTCTTCCGCAGCCACACCCGCAAAGGCATCTCGCTGGACGTCGACGACCTGGCGTTCTTCCACGCGCGATTCCGCGACCCGCATCATGTCGCACTCCTGGTACGGCCGTTTGCCACCAAGGCCAGCATGGCCGGCATCTTCATCCGGGAAAACGGCAAAGTGAACGGAGAGGCCAGTTGCCTCGAGTTTCCTTTCCGTTCCCGCGAACTGGGCACTGGCCAGGCGCCGGCACCTGCCGACCCCAAAGCCGCGGCGCCTTCCGCAGCGCCGCCGCTGACGCCCAAAGGCAACGTGCGGGCGCAGATCGTGCCCATCGCTTCCCGCCGCGAAACTTCCCTACCGCCCGTGCCCGTCGCCGAGCCCGCACCTCCCGCCGCGCCCGTGGCAGTGGCGCCCGCGCCCGCACCCGCTGCCATGGTGACGCCGGCCGCGCCGGCAGTGGAAGTAAAAACCGCAATCGTTCCGGACAAGCCTGCCAAAACCGAAAAGCCGGGCAAGAACGACAAGTACGACAAGTTCGATAAGAACGACAAGTACGATAAGGCGGTCAGGGCCGACAACGCCGCGAAGAGCGAAGCTCCCGCCCCGAAGATCGCCGCGCCCGCCAAGGCCGAAAAGGCGGAGGCGCTGCCTGCCGTGGTGGCGCCGGAAATCGCCGCTCCCGCCGCACGCAGCGGCAAGGGGATGAAACTGATGCTCGCGGCGGCGGCCAGCGTCGCCCTCTTTGTCGCCTTGTTTGTATACCCCGGCCTGTTGCGCACCAACTCCAAGACCCCCGCGCCGGTGAGCAAGGACTCCTCTCAGTTGCAACTGCGCGTGGAACGCGCCGCCGGCGAATTGCTGCTCACCTGGAGCCCCGATGCGGAAGCCATCCGCAACGCCAGCAAAGCCGTGCTCTCCATAACCGACGGCGATCAGCACGAGAACGTGCAAATGGACCTGGCGCAATTGTCCACCGGCAGGATCCTCTATTCGCCCTCCGGCCAGGACATCAGCTTCAAAATGGAAGTGCTCGACAAAGCGCAGAAAAAGACCACCAGCGAATCGGTTCGGATGTTGCGGCCGCCTTCGCCACTGCAGGAACAAAACGAGGCGTCCACGAAGGCAACCAGTCCCGCGACCGCAACCAAACCTGTCGCCGGGGCGGCGCTGCCGGACGCATCGCTTAATCCCAACGGAGATCCGCTTGCGGAAGAGCCCTCCAAACCGGCCCCGGCGCCTCTCAAGCAGTTCAAGGCCGAATCGCTCGGGCTGAGACTGCGCCCGGCGGCGCCCACGGATATGCCGGATGCCCCCACCGTCGGCGCGGGCGATCGGTCCACCACCTCGGCGATCCCCGGTTTCAACGTGAACGCCGTGGCCCCGGCCCCGTTCACGCTCGCATCACCCGCTCCTCCCTCCGCCACGCCCGCCGCCGATTCCAAGCCGCGGTCCGGCGGGCAGATCCAGCAGGCCGTGCTGATCTATCGTAAGGACGCCGAGTATCCCAAGATCGCCAAGCAGACCGGCGCCAAGGGCACCGTTACGCTGACTGCGACCATCGGCGCGGACGGCAACATCAAGAAAGTGAAAGTAGTCTCCGGCCACCCCATGCTCACCAGCGCAGCCGTGGAAGCGGTGAAGCAGTGGCGCTACCGCCCGACTCTGCTGAACGGGCAGCCGGTGGAAACCGAAACTCAGGTCCTGGTCAATTTCGTCGGCGACCGATAGCCGCGAGACGGGCAGAGGGGCAGGACGGTGACGGCGCTCACCGTCCTGCCCCGTTTTTGTTGTCTACCCCAGCCCCTGGCGCAACCGTTTCCCGGCGGGTTTTCGCCGCACGTTCCCATGGGCGGATGCTGGTTCCGTTTGCGCTACCCGCTAATCCGCGCTACCGTGAAGCTATGGCTAACGCCAGTAGAATTGACTTCGACGACCCGACCCCCATCGATGAGGAGGAAGACGAGGAAACCCTTGCCGCCATTGATGAGGGCATCCGCGACGCCGAGGCTGGCCGTGCTGTGCCCATAGAAGAAGTCCGAAGGCTCTTGCCCAAGTGGATTACCGCCTCCTCTTCACCCAAAGAGCGCTAAGCGATCTGTCCGAGATCGTGGGGCATATCGCCCAGGGCGACGACGAGGCCGCTTCCCGTTTTGGCAAGGCGTTGCTCGATCACGTCGATTTGCTCGGCCGGTTCCCCCCATGGGGAACACCACTCGCAAGAAGTCGCGGGTGCGTAAGCTAGTCCACAGCCCGATTCTCGTCTACTACCAAGTGCGTGAGGACAAGCGTCTGGTTGAGATCCTTCATTTCCGCCATGGATCGCGCAAACCGCCGAAATTCTGAAGCGCCAAGCCATTCAGCAATCCGTTCTTCCAGCCATCGATTCGGGCCAGTGCGCCGCCGTAGAACCTCGCCGGGGCCCCCTATCCCACCACTTCGAGGAACGCCTTCGCCGCGTGACTCAGCGCTCTCCGCGTCGGGTAGATCAGCCGGATTTTCCGCTCCACGTGCATCTCCTTCACGCGCACTTCGCACAGCCGCTTCTGCTCGATTTCCTGTTCCACGCACATGCGCGGCAGAAACGCCACCCCCATGTTGCGCTCCACCAGCTTGCCGTCCAGCAGCTCGTTGGGCAGCTTGCTCGAAAGACTCCGCCGGATCTGCACCTTTATCTTCGGGTACATCTCGCGGTAGCGCTCGATGTGCTTC
>Ga0208079_1000095_pt1 | contig 48351 bp, 43 predicted proteins | sample NGESurdeep092012_5_FD_184474 | JGI IMG/M metagenome (GOLD analysis project Ga0208079, IMG submission 184474) | Arctic peat soil microbial communities from Barrow, Alaska - NGEE Surface sample 210-2 deep-092012 (SPAdes) | ecosystem: Environmental > Terrestrial > Soil > Wetlands > Peat ... | reverse complement strand
TTAATTAGTCTAAATTAAATATAATTAAAGCTATGAAAAGTCTTATTGGTTCTAAAAGCAGATTATTATTTGGGATCACGTTAATTTTTGGACTTATTGCCCAGCATTTGATGCAAATGACATTACCAAAGAACTGTGGAATTCCGGTGAAAATTCCAATGATTATCCCGGATACTTTGCCAAGTTTTCAGCGCCAACCATTGTAAATGGTCATGTTTATCTTGCTACCTTTTCAAAGCAGGTGGTGGTTTATGACCTCTATGAAAGTCCGGGTCTCATCTGATTCCAATAAATGCATCGATAACTTGCCAAAACTTTTAGTACTCGATTTGTACGTTGTTCGTCTCCCTACAACTTTTACATTCGATTGAAACATCAATTGCCTTCGAACCGCCCGTTTTCATGAGCAGTTCAGCTTTATCTTTACTGATATAATCGGTCTTATCAAAGTAATTCTTCTCTTTACAGTTATAACATATGAAACTGGAGAGACTTGCTTCTTCTTTTCCCATAGGTTCAGGGTTTTGCATGCCGTTTTCTGACAAAATTATCAGGAGTTCAACAAATATAAAATATTTCTTAAGCTGAATAGTCTAATTTTCAAAATCATTTAGCAGATGCATAGAGAGCATTAAAATACTCTGCAAGTTTCGTTATAATTTTGGCATCTGTAATGATCTGTTCCTGTGCTTCATTCCAGTTTCTTTGCTCAATAGCTTCACGGATACCCGGCATAGTTTTTACACCATAACCGGTATAATATCCCGGTGCATACAAAACATGCTTATACCACGCCCTTCGGGGCAGTCCGGGTTCATTCAATAATTGCTGTTCAGCCCTGTACAGTGACTGATTAAATTCATCACTTATATGGTTTGTCCTGATATTGGTTTGAAAGACAATACTTAAGCTATCCACATTTTTTCCCAATTCCTGTAATGCATTTTGCAAAGGTGAAAAATCGAGGTATGGTACTTCAGCTTTTTGGAGAGGTAAAATATATCTTTTTGTCGGATCTTCCCCAACTGCATAGCCTCCGGAACTAATGATAGTATTCTCTAATTGTGTTGTCTCACGGTTTGTTTTTAAAAGAGCCATCAGTTCGTTCGAATAAGCAGTAACAGCTTTAAACAAATGTGTGAAATCAAAAGGTAATCCATCAGCATTCGACATCCTTAATACGGCATGCCCTGCGGTCTCTGCAAGAGTCACACCATACTTAAATCCAGGGTCTTTGAATTTTGTATATAAGTCGTAAGAATCATAGATCGAATGATAATCACCGCTTGCGTCCTCTCCGCCGAATCCCAGGTTTAATGAAGGAATACCGGCATGCTGAATAAAAGAAGAATAATCGGAACCTGAACCAAGGGCATCAAGTTTTAAATCCTTTTCATCCCATATTCTTTTCTTTGCTTCTGTGTTTCTGGCTGTAATGGCTTCATGATCTCTTCTTCTTTCAAAAATACTTACATTAGTCTCCGGATCTGTCACCTGTTTTGCTATTTCTTCCATTAATGGTTCCAAAGAATTTGATCCCTGGGCAAAAAGGAAGCCACGTCCGTTGGCATCTGAATTTATATATACTACAGCTTTTTGTTTTAATTCTTTTTCATGCTCCTCAACCCATTCTGTTGAACCAAGCAAACCTGGTTCTTCTCCATCCCATGCGCAATAAACGATTGTTCTGTCGGGTTTCCAACCGGTACTTAACATGCTGCCTATCGATTTTGCTTCCTCAAGTAATGCAGCCTGTCCGCTGATTGGATCTCCTGCACCATTTACCCAGGCATCGTGGTGGTTACCACGTATAACCCATTCATCAGGATATTTAGCACCCGGTATTTTTGCAATTACATCATAACAGGGTACGATGGTCCAGTTAAAGGCGAGTTTCAGATGAACTTTTGTTTTGCCTGCCCCGATATGCAAAGCAAACGGCAAACCGCCATGCCAGTCAGCAGGCACTACCTGACCATCAAGAGCTTCCAGTAACGGAGCTGCATCATGATAACTGATTGGCAATACAGGAATTTTCAACAGACTGGGAGCCTGCAACCTGTCTAATCTTTTTGCATCTTTTGTTGCACCAGTTCCGGGTGTCAATGGATCACCGGGATAAATTGGCATATCGATGACTGACCCTCTCTGAACACCATATTCATTCCTAAAAGCACCTTTTGGATAGACATCTCCCTGGAAGTATCCGTCATCGGCCGGATCGCTGTAAATGATACAGCCAATGGCTCCATGTTCCTGTGCAACCTTAGGCTTTATTCCTCGCCAGCTACGGCCATATTTTGCAATTACAATTTTCCCCTTCACGTCAATCCCCATCTTGTCGAGTATCTCGTAATCCTCCGGAAGGCCATAATTGACAAATACCAATTCAGCCGATACATCCCCGTCGGCACTGTATGCGTTATAGGTTGGCAACTGACCCGACTGGCCGGATGTTGCATCTTCCTTTAGTGCCGGTTCTTTTAGTACAGCCTTGTAAGATACTGGAGAAGTCATCTCGAGTATCCTGGTCTCAGGAGTCGGGAAAAGAACATAAAAGGTTTCAATCTTTGCCTCCCATCCCCATTTGGTAAACAGACTAAGAATATACTCCACATTTTTTTTATCTCCAGGGGAGCTAATGTGGTGAGGCTCTGCAGAAAGTTTTTTTATTGTTTCTCCGATATTAGACTTACTTAAGTTTTTATCAAAAGCAAACTCAAGACTAAGTTCCTTATCAACATTTTTTTCGTAGAAGCCGGTTATTTTTTTATTCTGGGCAGTCGTCGATTGCAGGATGAAAATCATCACGAGAATAAGCAGAGGCCTGTTCATCTTTAATAGTATAAAAGTAATTAACTGTCTATATTAAATAATTATAAACAATTTAAAATTAAAAAATATAAATTTATCGGGCACAAATCTTATAAGATGTATCAGAATTGTTATTAATTAATTACTTCCTCCTGATGTATTATTCAGATAATTATTGTCTTCCTCCTCTTTACCCTTTCCTTTTCCGAATTCCATTTTACCAAATTTGTAGGTAAAGCTTATCCCAAAAGAACGCAATGGCATCTGACGGAGAATATTTGATGTGTAAGTATCAGTGGAGATGGTAGTGACCTGCCTGACATACTTAGAGAAAGGATTAGTTGCAGTAAATCCAAAGCTTGCTTTTTTATCCCAGAACAATTTTCTTAGAGCAAAAGTGTAGATAAAAAACTGCGGTATTCTGCCCTGTATATTTTGCGCAGCAGAACTATAGAAACCAAATAGTTCGAATACAAGATCTTTGTTCATCTGATATGATGTGTTCAGGTTTAATCGTGTCCTGAAACCCATTGACATGTTTCCGGCGCTCTGGTGGGTCACCTGATAGCGGTGAGAAATCATAAGATTTCCACGAAGGTTTAATTTTGAAGTTATTGGGTATGATCCTGATACATTTATCCCTGAATTGTATTCTTCACCATGGTTCTCATTCCTTGTAACCGACACATTGGTGTATATTGAATCGCCTATCTGGTAAGCAGGATAATAAGTTGTAATCTGTTTCTTATCCTGAGTATTTATACGTTCAATCAATGAAATATAGATATTCCCTCCTTTAGTGAAGTTCCTGCTGTAGCCTAGTTCAAAGTTATTGCCAATCTCTGGTTTCAATAATGTATTTCCTGTTGTTATATTGTATGGATCACTAAGATTGATAAATGGATTCAATTCTCTGTATTCAGGTCTTTCAATTCTCTTGCCGTAAGCCAGTTTAATTGACTGGGTTTTGTCGAATTCATGAGACAGAACAATTGTAGGTACAAAAGTACCGTATGACGGAATAAAAGTGTTTGGAAAATCAATCTTCACATCTGTATATTCATATCTTACTCCTGCTTTAACATTCAGCCAGTCCAACAATTTGAAAGTAGAGGATAGATAACCTGCATACACCTTCATTGTATAGTTCAGATGATAAGATTGTAATGCATCACTTACATACTGATCAGCAGAAGGACTGAAAACACTTACATCGGCAATGCTCTTAAGATTTTGATAGATGGTTTTGGCTCCTGTTTCAATTAAAAAATTCTTAGTGACCGGATGAGTATAATCAACAGAGATTTCAGATTCATTGTCCTTACCCGGATTGGTGCTTGATGAACCGGAATAAGGAACCGATTGTCCTGCATAGGTTTGTGACTGGATATAGTTGCTATAGGGATTCCCGTCACTTGCATTGTACAGAATATCGAGTTCCTGTCCCTCCTTTTTAAATTTCTTTTTATAGTTAATGTTCCAGTCAAGAGAGTTGATCCTGGTGCGGTTTTCGGAGTAGCGCGACGTAAAAACATCAGACAGGGGATCAGATGAATAATCCATTACAAGTTGTTCCTGATTTGTAACACCGCGGTTACTGTTGCCGAACTGATTATATCCGAGAGAACCTGTAATGTCGTCATTCTTAGAGATAGTCCAATCGAACCCCAACCCGGAGCGGAATCCATTTCTTACAAAATCTGCGCTACTGTTTTGCAGCATTTTGGTAGTTGTCTTAGCTGTTGTATCGGTAGCGAAACGACTCTGGGAATATGGTAACTGCGATTTTAGCTGGCCATTCCCACTGAAAAAAGCATTGACACCAAAATTATTGTGTCGCAGGTTAAGATTCAGAGAGCCATTCTCCAGCCTTGTACCGGCAGCTAAATTGATATTGCCATTTACTCCCTCCATTTTATTGTCAAAAAGTATGATGTTGATAATACCTCCTGTACCCTGAGAATCATATTTTGCTCCGGGATTTGTTATTGCTTCAACACTTTTAATCTGACTTGCAGGGATTGATGCAAGTGCATCGGAAAGACTGTTCCCAAATACACTCGAGGGTTTACCATTGATCAGAAAACGAATATTGGCATTACCCTGTAATTCTACATTTCCGTCTATATCAACCGTTACCTGGGGCACTTTTTTCAGGACATCAATAGCTGCACCTCCCTGTGATGTAATGTCGTTTGAGACATTATAAACAATTTTATCTATTTTGCTTTCAACTACCGGTTTATCTCCTATTATTTCAACATTTTGAAGATTCCGCATTGAAGGAGATATTGAAACGGTTCCAAGATTAACAGAGCGTTTATCGCTACTTAGGGTAATGTTGTCGAGTGATATTTTCTCATAACCAATAAATTCAATATTGATCTGATAGGAATCAAATGGAATATTTGATATAGAAAACACACCTTTTACGTCTGCTACAGTACCATTTACTGTCTTGCCTGACTGCTTACTAATTAGAGTAATAGTTGCATATTCCAGTGGTTGCCCTGTGGATTTGTCAAATACTTTGCCTGCTATTGTGGCATTTGGTTTTGATTGTGCATTTATTGCGATAGAAAAGAAGAGTTGAAGTATTGCAACAAAATAGAAAGACTTTAAATATTTTGAATTCATAATGAATGATCTTATTTGAATTTGTTAAGAATTAGTTTATGCGATTGAATTGCGGCTGCAAAAGAAGACAAAAGAATCTGAAGAACATCTGAAGAGAGTGTTAAATATCATTAATAAGATACTCGAGTTGAAAAACTAACCACTCAATTAAGGACAACCGAATATCTCTTTTGCTACCTTCGTACTTTAACATAAACAAATTGACTCATATGAAAATCAGACTATTTTTATTCGTAATCCTGTTCACAGGAGTTTCCTGTTTCAACTCATTCGGCCAGCCAAGATATAAAATCTCTCTTGCTGAGTGGTCATTTCACCGTGCACTGGGAAAGGGAGAAATGACTAATCTTGATTTCCCGAAAATTGCAAAAACAGTTTATAATCTTGATGCTGTTGAATATGTCTCCACATTTCTTAAAGGAAAGTCAGAAGATACCCAATACCTTACAAGCTTGAAAGACACGTGTACAAAATATGGTGTAAAAAGCTTGCTGATAATGGTTGATGGCGAGGGAAACCTGGCAGATACTTCAGCCGCAGCACGGCAAAAAGCTGTTGAGAACCATTATAAATGGGTCAAAGCAGCTCAATTCCTGGGATGTCATTCAATACGGGTAAATGCAGCCGGAAGAGGCACAATGGGCCAGATGCAGGCTGCAGCAATTGATGGCCTAACAAAGCTCTCAGATTATGCAGCAAAGTATAATATCAATGTTATTGTAGAGAATCATGGAGGTAATTCTTCGATCGGTAAATGGCTTGTGGAAATTATGAAAGTCGTAAACAGACCAAATTGCGGAGTTTTACCCGATCTGGGAAATTTTTACGAATATGATCGTTATGCAGGAGTCAAAGACATGATGCCTTATGCAAAAGGAGTAAGCGGGAAAACTCACGATTTTGATCAGGATGGCAATGAGACCGTGATTGACTATGTTAAAATGATGAAGATTATTTCCAACTCAGATTTTAAGGGTTATATTGATGTTGAATATGAAGGAGATAAACTAAGCGAACCCGATGGAGTTAAGGCTTCAATCGCGTTGGTACAAAAGGTCATTGCTCCATATAATAAATAATAAATAATCCAAAATCTAAATATGAAAGGCTGTCCCAAAAGGGCAGCCTTTTCTTTGCTCGTATAATAGGAAGAATTTTCTACCGGACGTTTGAGGTTTCATATGAGTAGGATTAAGTTTGTTAAGTATGTTAATGGTGAAAAATAATATAAAAATGATTATAAAATATAATTCTTAATAAAAATCATGTAAACAAACATGGAATATTTTTGTTATCTATTTGCTAATCAATAATTAAATTATTGGTTTTAATTTTCCTCTATAAAACATATACTTATTATGCCGGACAATACACCTTTCGAACCCATGTCCAATGGGGAAGTATACCAGCCATCATCTGACTTTGTAGCCAAAGCAAATGTAAAGACATGGGAATCACAGACCATTCATGCTGAAAAGGATCTGGAAGGGTTCTGGACTGAAAGAGCTAATGAACTGGAATGGTATCAGCCATGGAACAAAGTTCTGGATGATACCAGCAAACCTTTTTATAAATGGTTCGCCGGAGGCAAAGTCAATATAGTACATAATTGTCTCGACCGTTACATTAAAACCTGGCGAAAGAATAAACTTGCTCTTATCTGGGAAGGAGAGCCTGGGGACCAACGTTCCTATTCATATCATGCCCTTAATCGTGAAGTATGTAAATTTGCCAGTGTGATCAAAGCAATGGGAATCACTAAAGGTGACCGTGTAACCATTTATCTGCCACGTATTCCTGAGATTATTATCGCCATGCTGGCTTGTGCCAAAATAGGGGCCATACATTCTGTGGTATATGGGGGGTTCTCTGTTGAATCTTTGCATGGACGAATTCTTGATTCTCATTCCAAGATAGCAATTACTGCCGACGGAGGATGGATGAACGGCAAGATTGTAAAGCTTAAAGATATGATGGATGAGGCCTTAAGGCGATCTCCCAGCGTGGAACATGTTATTGTAATTAAGCGTACCGGGCAAGAGGTAATGATGGAACCCGAAAGGGATTTATGGTATCACGATCTAATGGCTCTTCCTATTGCCAGTCCCAAATGTGATACCGAAGTGATGGATGCTGAAGATCCTCTTTATATTCTTTATACATCGGGTACAACAGGAAAACCAAAAGCCGTTTTGCATACCCATGGGGGCTATATGGTCGGAATTTATTCTACACTCAAGGATGTATTTGACCTTAAGGATGAAGACAGATGGTGGTGTACAGCCGATCCGGGATGGGTAACTGGTCATTCATACCTTGTCTATGGCCCTTTGCTGAATGGCGCCACTTCATTCATGTATGAGGGAGCCCCAACCTTCCCCTACCCAAACCGATGGTGGCTGATGATTGAAAAATATTCTCTATCAATACTTTATACGGCACCTACCGCTATCCGTGGATTGATGCGCTTCGGGGAAGCCTGGCCCAACAGACATGACCTTTCCTCTCTTCGTCTTCTTGGATCAGTAGGGGAACCTATCAATCCCGAAGCATGGAAATGGTATCACCGTGTGATAGGCAAGGGAAACTGCCCTATAATGGATACATGGTGGCAAACCGAGACAGGAATGTTTATAATTACGCCTAATCCTGTTATGCCATTGAAACCAGGTTCAGCTACGAGACCATACCTTGGCGTTTCTGCCCAGATTGTCGATGCCGAGGGTAATCAGGTTGCTGACGGGGAGGAAGGATTCCTCGTGCTGACAAAGCCATGGCCTGCCATGATACGTACAATCTATGGCGATCCCGACCGCTATGTTAATCAGTACTGGAGTACATATCCTGATAAGTATATGACAGGTGATTCAGCCAGACGTGATAAAGATGGTTATTTCTGGATAATTGGACGTGTGGATGATGTGATCAAAGTTTCGGGGTACAGGTTAGGTTCAGCAGAACTTGAATCGGCCCTGGTCAGTCATCCTGCCGTGGCAGAAGCAGCAGCAATTGGTCTTCCGCATGAAGTTAAAGGCAATTCCATACATACTTATGTAATCCTGCGCACAGGTTTTGATCCTTCAGATTCCTTAAAAGAGGAGCTTCGGAATCATATCGGCCATGAAATTGGACCTATCGCCAAACCCGAATCAATCACTTTTGTCGATAATCTGCCTAAGACAAGATCGGGAAAAATAATGCGCCGGCTTCTTAAAGCCCGTGCACAGGGGTTGCCCGATGGAGATATTACTACCTTAGAGGATTGATGAAGTGAAGAATAAAATAAAATTGCTTTAAGCTTTGCTAAAGATTAATTTTGATAAAAATAAAATAGGAATAGTATGCCACAAAATGAGAAATCAAATCACGAATCGTTTAAAGTCTCCGGAGACGAAATTTTATCGAAGGTAAAAGAGATAATTAAAGAAGGAAATGCCAGGAGAATAATCATCAAAAATGAAAAAGATGAAACTATCATGGAATTCCCACTCACCATTGGTGCCATAGGAGTTGTTCTGGCGCCTATTTTTGCTGCTGTAGGGACATTGACTGCCCTTGCTACCCATTGCACAATTATAGTTGAAAAAAGAAATGGTGAGGACAAAAAATGATTCATAAGTTTTAATTCACTAAATTTTTGGAATGATGAAAACAACCACTAAAGCAAAAACCGTTAGCAAACCAAAGAAAACTTCTGCTACAGCTAAACCTGTAAAGCAAAAGAAAGTTGTCTCAGCCAAATATGTTCCGGGGGAAGATGAAATTCGTGAGAAAGCCAGGGAGATCTACTATGAGCGAATAGCTCGCGGCGAACATGGAACCCCGGAAGGTGACTGGCGTGAAGCAGAAGAGCTTTTAAAGGGATCCTGACTATCTGGCAAAAAAGGTTGAATTGTAAGAAATCCCATTTTCACGTAGCCATCGGCGAAAAGCTTTGGCGATCTTTCTCTTTTTTAAGAAGACTTCTCCAATCTCATTTGATGTTATGCGATAAACCATTTTCATAACCGGGCCTTTCTCTTTTTGTTTACTCCAGGTCGTAGGAACTGAATTTTTTCAAATAGTCATATATTGATGTCCCAAGAATATCCCTCTTGTTTACGATTCCATTTGAATTAAGGAATTTCTGAAGAGAACCTGCACCACCAAGGTGCGAAGCAGCTATCATTCCTGATTTGGTTATTATAACACCTTTTATTGTGTCACCAATAAAATGTTCATAGTCCATCAAAAAAGTGAGATTTACTTTGATAAGTGTTTTCAGGGCTTTAAGCTGAAGTTCTCTCGGGAAGATTTCCGGATTTGTTTTGAACTTTTTAAGAGTTACCTTTCTGTATCCTAGATACTTCAGGGTGGATTCGTCAAACTGCCATTCACCGAAACAGCCTATACTGTTAATGCATAGCCAGTTGTTCCCTGATTCCCTTAAACCAAGGTCATTTATAAATCTGGAAAATTCCGAATCATGATATTCCCTGCTAACTACATCAGATAGTGATCTGAATTTTTTCACTCCTAATCGAAAATCAAGATTCGGAGCGCTACATATATGAGAAATAAAAAGGAAAAGGAATGTCAGAAATACTTTTTGCATATTTAAAGAGATTAAGAAATATATTCCTTCATTTCAGTTGTTTATCTTTCAATACAAAATTAGACCTTATAAATGCTGAAGTCAATCACCTGAAATTCCGGTTTGGATTTAGGTCATTCTGATTTTTTTGATTGATCACCCTAAATCAGACGATTAGCCCTTAGATCTGACAATTAATAAGCAAAGGGGGCCAGTTCGTCAAAATGTGGTAGAAATTTACCACAAATGTTGGAAAAATGGAGATTTTGATATTAATTCAGGAAACATAAGTTAATGCTAATCAGACTAATAATCGCAATAAACTAGCTTTTTGCGATTATTTATTTATTCATTAGGATTTTGACAAAGTGTTAAATAATTTAGATAGAGAAACGGGAAAATTGGCCAATGTTGACTATATGTCTGCAGTTCTGATGAATGACTTCTGCCATATCCATTCATTTCAGTTGCAGGAATACAATTATTTTATTTCAAAATAGATAATTTAAGGCCGTCCGCTTAATTCTGCTCAGGGCGGACAAATAGACTGTGATGAGCCAAAATGACACATATTAAATTTAAGATTATTTGCACATATTGAACTGAGAAATAACCGAATTACAGAAGTCGTTTTATGCGGTCCCAGTAATTGACTGTCTGATGTCCCGATCCATTCCATTTCCTCGCTATCTGCTCCAGATTATATGGACCAATAAGATCAGCGAAGTATAAAAAAATCCTTTCTGAAGTTTCAAAATTAAAGAGATCCTGCTTTGTATAATTATTTCCCGTCCGGTTATTGTAATCAAGCAGCCTGATCGGACGAATCTGGAAATATCCAGCTGCCTCTTCTTCCGGATTGTAAGCCAGGGTATCGCCTTTTGTCTCAACCATCCCAATCGCGAAAGCAATCTTTTTGTATGGTTCAACAGGCGCCAGTTCAATAATTGTCAGGGATTTCCATTCAGGTGCTGAAACCTGGATGGAAAAGGAGAGCAGAATAAAAGTGATAATTAATATTTTCCTCAGATTACTGTACATCGCAAAACACTGAATTTTATGTACAAAACAGAATCCGGTTTAATTTTAGTAGTTTCTTGCGATTTTTATGAAACCGGAACCTTTAAACAAATTTACACCATAACTAATTGTAAATAAAGGAAATTCGTTTTCTTTTATAAACAAATTTTCAACTATTGCAATCAGGTCAGAAAGATTGGTATTTCCGTATATTATTGCATTTCTATTTACTAATCCCATATATGTCTCTTTTTGTCATGGTTAATTTTGTGTTGATCAAAATCGTATAAGGGATGCCCGATTTATTGCTCCATGATATAAATAATATCCTATATTTGAATGGGGAAATTTTCGACTATATTATGCTAATGAACATCATAAACATGATTTGAAAGATCATTAATTTCAGCAATTTTATCTAAATCAACACAATCTAATCATTGAGTCTGCCACATAATATTTGAACAAAACATGACTATGCTCGAGAAAACGATATCATCGACCAAAAACACACCTGAGATCAGGCTTAACCCTGATGGGGTAATTAAAATTACGGGTCGTTCAATGAATGGAAAAGTAACAGAATTTACTGAGCAGATAGTGACCTGGATTGATGAATATATTATTAATCCTCCTGACCTGACACGGATTGATTTTAACCTGGAATATTTCGACGAGATAAACCTAAAGATCTATTATTCCCTGCTGAAAAAGATTGAATCTATAAAATCTAAAAACAAAAAATTTATTATAAACTGGTACTATGAGGAGGGCGATGAAGATATCCTCGAAAAAGGAGAAAAGATCTCAACAGCTCTCGATATCCCTTTTAATTTTATAATGATAGGAGACCCGGTATTATCCGAACAAGGTTCATCAGAATTGAATTCCGAAGTAATTTAGGTTAAAATTGGACTAATAACCACCAACTAAAAAGAAACCCGCGAATCTGTTTTAAACAGAACGCGGGATCTACTTAACTTCAATCGAAAAGAGGTGGTTAGAAACCTCTTGTTAACTATTTGTATTTATACGGCTGTCCTTGTGTAATTTTGGGTCGTGAAGTATGTCAGCCCGTTAATTTCGGTCATATCAATTATTTTGAACCCATGCGATTCCAGCTGCTTTGAGAAATCCTTACGGTCAATTTCAACATCGATCCTGGAATCAAGGAAATTAAGGAATCTTTTATAGAATCTTGAAGTCATACTTACTCCTTTTTGAGCCTTCTTGTCGGTAAAGCAACCAATGAAATTGGTTTTAGGAGACAGACCATCACGAAGAGTATGCAAAAAATCATCAAGATTTTTAACAAGGTTCAGTTTCTTAAGGTTAATTAATGTGGTAATTTCTTTCAATTCATCATAATCATAATAATAGTGACTTGTTGAAGAAAGCACCAATAATTTGTCTCCATTTGCAAGACCATGATAATTAAGGTAAGTCAGAAAATTTTCATCAACCTCCTGTACGTGATTTTCAACAACCTGATTTATCTTTCTGGTTTCAGATACAGTTCTTGGCTTGTTTATATTTGACCTGCCTTTTCTATCAGCTATCGTGGCAGGTCTATTTAAAACTGAAATTTCTTCCATATTTTTCTCTGTTATATATGTGTAAAAGTATAGCATAATAACACGCCAGTCAAGCAGCTAAAGCCCAGTTAGTGAGGAAATGGGATTACTTTAACCGTCCTATATCATTGAAATATGGACGAATAATTACACTAATAAACAGTTTGCACCCCGAAAATGGCACTTCGTCAAAAATGGGGTGTGTTTTATGATAAACAGACAAAAATCTGAATAATCGGATAGATTAATAAAATGAAATACGCTTATATTCTGAGCGATACGTTTAAATATATGTCATATCATTCGCGATTTTTCAAAAAATTGGATTTTGACTAACCTGATACAGCGAGTGATAAAAATCTGTAAAAGGAGCTGAAAAAAACTGATCCGGTTTCATTTAGGGACACCCGGGAGGCAATTATTAAGGAATTAGTTAATGGATCCTGGTTCTTTCAACGGTCTTGCAACCCTTATTTCGATTAATTAAATAGGGAAAATCCAATTGTTCCCCTATATATCAGCTATGATTTTTAGAAGTTATCTGTGCGGGAGAGATTATTAAAAAACAGTATCTTTAATGTTAAATTAGTTAATTTTTATTTTGTTGATCTTAAATATAGCCCCTATTATCCTAATACGAAGAATATGAAAACTTTAAGACTTGCAGTGATATTAATGGCTTTTGCTCTATGCAGTTTTGGCCAAAAGCTTCCGGTGCCGGCCGATAAAAAAGCAACCAAAGAAACCATCGCGCTTTTCCAGTCGTTGTTCGAGCTTAAAAACAAGGGAGTTATGTACGGTCACCAGGATGATCTTATGTATGGTTATAACTGGTGGTATGAAAAAGACCGTTCTGATACAAAAGATGCTACCGGTGATTATCCAGGCGTGGCAGGTTTCGAACTCGGACATATTGAACTGGGGAGTGAAAGAAGTCTTGACTCTGTGAGCTATAACCAGATAGCTGAACAGATAAAAGCTCATTACAAGCGCGGAGGAGTGGTTACTGTTAGCTGGCACCTCAACAATCCACTAACCATGCAAATAAAGGATACTCTTTCCTCAAGGTCGCATGGAACTGCCTGGGATGTTAGTTCAAAAGAGGTAGTATCCTCAATACTTCCGGGCGGTAAAAATAATGCTCTCTTTAACACCTGGCTGGAGAAGCTTGCCACATTCTTCACAGGATTAAAAGATGACAAGGGCATGCCAATTCCTTTTATTTTCAGGCCGTTTCATGAACATTCAGGATCGTTTTTCTGGTGGGGAACAAATATCTGCACCGACAAGGAATACTCAGCATTGTGGCGCTATACAGTGAAGTTCTTACGCGATAAAAAGAATATTCACAATATACTCTATGCTTACAATACCGACAGGGTAACCAGTCTTGAACAATATATGAGAGGCTATCCGGGAGATGATATTATTGATATGCTTTCGCTTGATATGTACGACCGTGGTGAACAATTTGGTCCGGAACTCGATACTGCCTTAGGCTTTGTTACAAAAGAAGCTATAGCGAGAAATAAACTTACGGCATTAAGTGAAACAGGTGAAAGAAGAGGTATGAATAACTGGTGGACAACAGTTCTTCTGCCAGTGGTAAGCAAATATCCTGTGGGATATGTTTTAACATGGCGCGACGCTTTTAATACGAAGTTTTCGGTATCAGGAAATCCAATTAAATCTTTCCCTGATGATTTTAAATATTTCTACAACTCCCCGAGGACTCTGTTTTTAAAAGATGTTCAGGAGGCGAATGTTTACAGGAGAAAATAAAACCTGATTGATAATTGTTTCAGGAATTATTCTTTTATGATTTTAATCGATTTCCTGAATGCTCCGTAAAATACTTCGACTATATAAACGCCTTTGGCTAAGGTGCTTATATTAATAACCGTCTGATATTGGCATTTTGTCAGTTCTCTGATCTTCCTGCCTGTAGTATTATACATCTGGACATTATAAAACGAATCATTGCTGAGTGCCACAGCGAATTCATTGCTAGTGATTGAAGGCCAGAGAAAAACTTCCGGCTCGGCTGTGAAATTTACTCTCTTTACATAAACATAAATTGTATCACTTATCTTAGTGCCGCAGGTGCCTGTAACGGTAGTATTGTAAATCCCGATATCCGTTGCATTCACGTTAGCCAGGAATAACTGAGAGGAATTGCTGTTGCTGATTGCATTGCCATCTTTTTGCCATTGGTATACAAGATCGTGTCCGTCTGCACTGACTTCGAGTATGACATCGTTCCCGAAAGGAACTTCAACGCCCGGAGAGATATGAGTTATATTGGTCAATGGATAAACAGTCAGATTTATAGTGTTTGATAAAACTATTCCGCAAGAACCGGTTATCTGACATTTATAAGCTCCGGTATTATCAACTGTTGAAGCAGAAATACTAAAAATGGATGAGGCTCCGGTTTGAATTACCTGCCCATTCTTAAACCATTTGTAATTAAGATTATATCCTATGGCGGTAACCCCAAGAGTGACCGGTTGTCCGGCGCAAACTGTAGTATCACCCGATTGTTTAATCAGTGCCGTATTGAGTACCATATTGCCATCGAGCCTTGACCAATCTGAAACTTTATTATTAATTGTAACCCTGAGTGCTATTGTAATAGTTCCTATGTAGCTTATATCCCATAACACTGAAGCGTTTGGACCATTCCCTGAAATAGCGCCGGCAGATGAAGGAAAAAGTTTCCATTCATATGCTGTTGCACCGGAAACAGATTGAACTGAATACTGGCTTGATTCCGTTCCCTGGCAGACCAATGCGTTTCCATTTGGAGAAGGGGGAGTAAAACCTCTGGTAATGCCAGTCTTTGTCCGGATCCAGGTCTCAAAGTCCGAAACCCTGGTATAAGCACCATATGTGTTGCAATTTGTACTCCCCCAGCTAACAAGTCCTGCCAGTTTATATTCACCCAGAACCGGAACCACAAGAGGGCCACCGCTATCACCATTACAGGCATCCTTGTTCCCGTTCAGGTAACCTGCCATAAGATCGGTGGAAGGGATAGAACTCCAGACTGTTGAAGCTTGCGCAGTCGAAACAATGGGCAGTTGTACTTTCTGAAGGGAAGTAGGCAGCACATTAGGGTTAACGCGGGTATACCCCCATCCAGTCACCCACGACATAACTCCCGGAACAATGGCGCCGGCAATAACATCGTCGGATGTAACAAGTTTTATTGGTGTTGCATTTACAAAATTAATTGTGTCTTTTAATCTTAATAGTGCAATATCATTTAAAAGAGTCTGGCTATCGAAACCCTCATTAACGATAACAGAATCAATTGCATATGTTTTCCCCTCCAACCCATTGGATGGATTATTCACATCTACTCTTATAAACATATCCGTAGCGAGCACAGGGCCTCCCGTGCTGTTTTTGGTACAATGGGCGGCTGTAACTATCCATCTGCCGCCAATGATTGAACCACCACACCTGAAATTTCCTGAAATATAATATACCTGCCATGGGAAATCGGAGATCAAAGCAGTGGTTCCACCCATGATCTTTGCATTTATAGTTTTTATTCCGGTGAAAAAAGGGAAAAGATGATCACCGGTTCCTATATCTGATTTAATGTATAGAATTGGTTCCCCGTTCAGAATTAGAGAACATAAACTTGTATCGCGATTAGTTATTTCAGAAACTGAGATCTTAAGAAAATAATGCTTATTTGCTTCAAGACTGAATGTAACAGTATCATCCTGCAAATACCCTTCACCGGAGAAGACGGTTTTATTCTGGCCATCAAGAATCTGCCAGCCGGTGAAACCTTTGATCTTTGTTTGTAATACCTTAATTGTCACCTTCTGAGCCAATACAGAAAATGTGATCAGGTATAAAAGGGAAATGAATAAAAACCTTTTCATGCACAAATATAATCTATGCCCAAAAGAATATATTGAAAATATTCTCTGTTAATATACATTACAATTTTCGCGGATATATAAAAAATTATACTCTAGTATAAAACAGACAAGAAACGAATATGTTTTATTCCCGTTTAACGAATTCCTGTATCAATATTTATGCTTAGCATAGTCTTTTCGTGAGAAACTATTGAAACTTCTGCAGGCAAATTGCTCCCACCTGCGTACTTATTTGCTGTTTCGAGGACAACCTGGTAATTTCCGGGCGGGAGTTCAGTACTGAAAGATCCATCGAGCGATGGATTTAACCGGGCTATTATTACTTTCCCATTTAAAGTATATACGTTCACAGGATACGCTTTATAGGTTTCGGCTGTTGGCATACATGCAGGATCGGGTGGAATTTTTTCAACAGGACAAATTGGTCCTATCGAAATTGTTCCCTCAAGCCAGCCTGAATTCAGTCCTTTTTCCTTATCACAAGCCGACATCAGGATTAAACCTGTTAGAAATATAAAACCGAAAATCGCTTTAAGACAATCTTTTTTCATAGCTAAATATCCTGGTTATAAATTATTTCATCAATTATTATGCCGGATAATGCAACAAAACTGCAATTTAAAAGATGCCGGATAGAATTTTGTGATTATTGGCTATTTAGAATTCTTCAACGCCTCATTGATCGATGCTCTGAAGATATTATATGACCAGGTAGCACCCGAAATTGCATCTAATTTGTTTATATCCTGTTTTTTCGAAAGTTTCTCTGTATATGTCTGAACACCTTTCCAGTCATTCCTGCTTTGCTGAATATACTCGGGATTCCCTTCAAAATGCTTTTCATATTTCCCATCGAACGTCTCATGCATACTGGAGTCTCTAATAACAAATTTTATATCCGCAAATATACCGTTCTTAATTGTGAAACGTATGCTGCCCCAAAAGGGCTCATAGATGTACTTTGCCCGTGATTTCCCTTCATAGTTACCGTCTTTATACATAACTGTAGTATCTTTCACGGCTCTGTCTGTTAATTTAAGATCCTGACCTTCAGCAATGGAAGTTGAAATGAATGTTATCAACAATACTACAAACAGGAATTGGAAATTGGTCTTTTTCATCTGCAAAAGAAATTAATAATCTAAAGGGTTACGATTAATTGATTAATTTTGAATTTTTCAGATTAATATCCCCATTTCTTCATTATATCGAGATCTGCCTTAGCACAGTACATAGGAGTCTTCTCTCCGTACGATTCCTGTTCAATAATATAACACCTGGTCCCTCCTTTTTTTGTGCCAAGGTCTACTACTTTTTTAGTGTTAACGATACCTTCACCAAGGATTGTACTCTCGTATTTTTCAGTACCGGTTTTTGCCGGTATCTCATCCTTTACATGCATTATCTCGAACCTGCCGGGATATTGATTCATAACATCAAGGGCTATTGCGCCGCCATTGTATAGATTACCTATATCTAATTGCAATGCAACAAGGTTGTTATCGATGCTCTTCATGATAATATCGAATATCTTTTCATCATTCAGTTTCTGACTGAACTCAAAATCGTGATTATGATACCCGAATTTCATCCCCGATTTTTTGCATAATTCACCACACTTGTTAAAAACGTCCATATATCTCTTGAAATCGTCATATGTTTTTCTCATCGTCTCATCCATCCATGGGCTAATAACCCATTTCTGTCCCAGTACCGCAGCATCTCCAACAGTTTTTTTCCAGCTGTCGGAGAAATCCTTTTTAGTTTCATCCCAGTGCTGTTTCCCCATAACTGTATGGCCGCTGATCATTTTCAACCCAAGACCGTCGAGCACCTTCCTGAATTCGGGTGCCAGGAAGCCATAAAACTTCTGATCAACATAATTAGCGTGTTCTACATATACATAACCCATCTTAGCAAGCTGTGTAAGCGAACCTACTGGATCTTTCATCATATCATCGCGAACAGAATACAACTGAAGCCCAACCATACCCTTTTGTTTTGACTTACCGGAAGCAAAAACTGATTGTGGAAGAATCGCTGCACCAAGAGCTGCCATTGCACCGGTTTTAAGGAATGTTCTTCTTGAAGTTTTCATATCATTAGTTTTTAGTATCAGAAAATTTGTAAAGTACTATTAAGATCTTATCCATATAAAGTTATTAAATCAGATATATTAAACAAATCAAAACAGAAAATTGTCAAAGTGAATTAATACGATATGTTCCTGACTCCTGAAATTTTCGTTTCTGAAATTTTTGTTTTAAATAATGAAACAAGGTCTCCCTGATTGAGCTCCTGAGAAGGATTGAAGTTGCCCGACGACATATATCTCAGAATTGAAATGTATAATTGTCTTCCTTCCGGCTTATTCTGGATTGCTTTCAGATCGGACATGCATACCAGCAGCTTTCCTTTACCGACTGAGAATTCGAAGATTAATCCGAGCTTATGGTTTCGTTCGATATTATCGACAACCTGTACTAACGGACGATAATCCTTTGGTGTATTATCGAGAATAAAAGGCCTGCTGTTTTTAACTATTGGCCACCACTGCCAGTTTGTATGAAATTCTGTAGGGAAATCACTGAATAAAGGGAGTTCAGGATTTGTAAGAATTGACATAGTTCCCGGAGAAACCGGTTTTTTATTTGATTCTGAGATGCCTTTAAACATTCTCCAGTTCCAGTAATCTGGAGTAAACAATCCTCCAACAGAAAGATCTTTTATATCATTAAAATCAGGGAATAACAATACTATTCCTCCATCGGCAAGTTTTGACAGAGTGACTTTGTCGAGCTTTCTTGATATTAGGATATTATCAGGTACTTTTATTTCAACATTGGCAGGATAAACCCAGATTGGATATGAATTTTCAAATTTAGTTCCTTCAAGATAAATAGAAAGAGTAAGCTTCTCAGGTTTAGAGAATTTCAGGAGATCAATGTTTAGCGATCCGATAGTTGTCAATTCTCCCTGTAAAATATCTGAAGCTGTTTCATTCTGATAAATTATTTCACCCTGTCTGTTCTTAAGCTTCCATTTTATAAGTTGCGCTTTTAACGCAGTCTCTGAATAATTTGCCACCTCTATTTTTCCCCTGAATTGCTCATTGTTTGACCAGCAGTATTTTTCCATTTCAACCAAAGGAACTACCCTGTTGCAGAATTGGCTGAATTCTTCAGGAGTTATGATACCTTTGCTCTCCATAAATGCATCGAGAAGTCCCACCAATGCTGTCCCCTGTCCCGGAAAATCCTGCAGATCAAGCAGATGAAACCCTCCAAACCCGGGAGTTCTCATTGCCATTTCAATATCGGCCTTATAACAAATTGCACTCAATGCGCCTGAAGCCCTGAAAAAGTCCTTTGCCTGGTCACTCAGGTTATTTTCTTTCAACCTCTCTCTGAAGACTTCAAAATTCCAAGGTTTCATAACTCCTGTATATTTCTTTATCTCATCATAATTGGGATAGATCTGATACTGACCTACCTCAGTGCTAATTGCAGGTACAGTGCATTTTGAAATAGCTCCTGCGTAATTAAGGTTTGTTGACGGGTAGCGTCCATTAATATAACCTCCGTCATTTGCATCGGCGAAAGAGAAGGAGCCGCGTATATGTGTCTTGTACGTGGTATCTTTATCTGCTCCGACACGACAGGCAGCATAATAATCTTCTCCTGCGGCCTGACCTCTGAAACCCAGATAATTATTAGACCCATATGCCATCAGATGACGATTATCAACTGATCTGAAATGATTCATAATTTCTTTCATTACATCAAAGTTGCCTGATAGTTCATTTCCAAGAGCAAACATTACAAAAGATGCATGATTCCCATAAGTTTCCAGAATATGATCACCTTCCTTAATCATAAAAGCATTAAGAGCGGAATTCCTGTTTGTACTGAAACCACCCCAGAACGGCAATTCAGGTTGCAGATAGATTCCTTCAATATCAGCAGCCTCAAATGCGGCAACCGGAGGAGTCCATGAATGGAAACGATAGAAATTAATATTGTATGATTTTGCGATCCGGAACACCTTTTGCCAGCCTTCAACATCCATAGGAGGATGACCGGTTAAAGGGAAAACGCATGCATCGTGTTTCCCTCGCAGAAAAGTCTTAATGTCGTTAATTGTGAACTGCGTCCCCTGAGTGGAAAATTTCCTCATACCAAAATCAAGGACCGCATTATCGAGAACTTTCCTGCTTTTGAGAGTCAGAGCAAGTTTGTATAATGCAGGGTTAAACTCACTCCATAAAAGCGTTTTGCTGCCCATACTGTAAGTAAGTTCAATTGTGTTTTCCCCTTTCCTGAGGGTTACAGGAAATGACTTTGATGGAACATCATGTTTCAGATCGGTATTCCAGGCGTCAGCCTTCATTACCAATTTCATCGGGTCATTTACTCCGGAAGGATTGACAATCTTTACTCTTACTGTTACTTTCTTAAGTACTATGTCGGGAAAGACCTGAACGGTTTCAATATGAACCTGATTATAAGCTTCGAGACAAAATTTTCCTATTATGCCATTCCAGTTGCTTTGTGTGTGTTCGGTCCAGGCATGAGAACCTGTAACACCATCAGGTACGGAATTATTATCGTTATTCACCAGAATAGTAAGTGTATGTTTCCCCGGAGTCATGTGGCCGGTAAGATTAAAATACTGCGCCGTGAGGATGTCATTACTGCTTCCGATCAGATTATTGTCAACCCAGACCTGAGTCGGCTTGGTCCTCTCCATCATTAACCTCACATACTGCCCATTCCAGTTATCAGGGATAATAACACTCTTCTTGTACCACGCCATTCCGGCATACATCCTTTCACGCGAAAGCCGCATGGTTTCCATCCTCTTGTTATTCGGGATTCCCTTATTGTTTTCATCAAGGGTCCCCGGCAATTTCACCGAATCGGGAAGAGAATGGCTATACCATTTTTCAGTTATACCGGTCTTTGCTGTATCTAATGCAAACTTCCAGGAACCATTAAGTGAAATTGTATCATGAACAGGAACAAATGATCCGTTATTACATGATGCAGCAATGAAGACGATTGCTACTAAGAAATACCTGAATTTATGATACATGGAATTTAATTTAAAAATCAATATATTTTCACTCATACATATTATTTATTTCTGTCTCACATAACTCAATCATAAGATCACTAACCTTCCTGATGACTTCATTAAAACATTTTTCTCCTTTTTCCCTTGTTGCTTTCCGGGGATTGCCTATTCCAGTATCAGTGGTTACTTTTGACCACTTCCGTTCCGCCCAGGCCCATTTTTCGTTTAAAGCTTTTATTCTGAATTTCTTACCAATGCCATTTCCTGCCTCATCTAAAGGAAGGACCAGTTCCGGCGAAAGAAATTGCATAACACTTGTTTCCATTTCATCGGCGTGACCACCTCCGTTTTCAAAAAAATCTGAATTTGAAAATGACTGGTACCAGTTACAACAACAGATGAACATCTTTGGAAATCTTGCACCAAGTTCTCTGATTATCTGCTTAAAATCATTTCCGCCATGGCCGTTCAGGATCAAGAACTTATAAATTCCGTGTCTGTTAAGAACGTCTGCAATATCATTAAGTATTGCAAATTGAGTACTCGGGTTCAGATTAATATTCAGTTTAATATCAAGCTGACCGGTATTTACTCCAAAAGGAATTGTTGGGAGAATGATTAACCTGCATCCTTTATCCCAGGCGATCAGAGCAGATTCAGCTGCAATTTTCTCAACCATTATATTATCTGTGGCAAAAGGCAAATGATAATTATGGGCTTCAGTAGCACCCCAGGGCAAAACTGCGAGATTGATTTTCCTGTCTTTGAGTGACTTCCAGTTTGTTTCAGATAAAATGAATGGCTTCATTATTTAAAATAATTATTAACAGATTTAGCCAAATTCCTGCCAGAATGCAGGTTAGTTTCCCGAATACGAAAATAGTAAATTCCAGTACATAATTAAGGTGTGGAGTACAGAATGTTATAAGATATATTACCTTTATTATTTTTAGTCGTGTCTGATATTATCTTAACCCATTAAAGATTGAATATGCTGAAAAATCCTGTTGAACCAGTTAAAATTAATACACCTTACGAAACAGCCAGAAATTGCAGGCATTATGCAATGTGCAAAATTGACTTTCTGGGCAGCGGAGTGTGTGAATCAGGTCTTGAGAAACATTTTGTGAGTTTCTATCCTCAGGGAAGAATGATACTTTATGAAGCACTCACAGAAAAAAAAATTACTGTTACTGAGAAGTGCATTGAGATTGCCGATAGTTGTAATCTCTGTGGAAAATGTGATTACCAGTGTTACTTCCTGAATGAGATGCGTCCAACCAAAGTTATGGAAGCCCTTAAAAATCATGTGGAGACTTTTGTGAAAAACGGCGGGAAAATAAAAATTGCTCAAAAAGATAGTATGCTTGATGAAATTCAAAAGATTGTAGGTGCTGACTGGGCAACAAATGATGAGGCAATTACTGTAACATATTCTCACGATCTGAGTGCAATCTCCGATCCTAAATATCCCGATTATGTAGTTCTTCCGGATACAAAAGAAGAAATTGCATCACTGGTGAAATTATTCAGGAATAATAATATTCAATATACTATACGTGGAAATGGCCAGAATCTCCTGGGATTTGCAGTTAATGAAGGAGCTATAATTGACCTTAACAGGATGAAGACAATCGATTTTGATGAAAAGAACTGGCTGGTAAAAGTGGGACCTGGAGTTACAGCTTTTGATCTTCAGAAACAGGCACAGAAAAGAGGTTACAGGATAAATGCAGCGGAGCCTGCAGCTCTTTTATGTGCCAATATTATGTGTTCCGGAATAATGTCGACTTTTTCGACTACCTACGGAATAAATGCCGATAACTTCATAAATGCGGAATTCGTGGATAAGGAGGGTTCTTTTTTTAATCTGAATGATATTTCATCCCCAAATCTGTATTCCTATAAAAATCTACAGCATAATGAATCTCCGGGAATTTGTATATCAGCCAGTATCCGGCTTCATCCGGTTACAAATGACGAAAAGGGTATCCTTGTGCCATTTGAATCGCTGGATAATGCACTTGATTTTATAAAGGATTGTTCATTAAGACATATAGGTCTGGCTTTAGGGGTTGTTGGTGCTGAATATATATCCACATTTCTTTCCCCTACTAAAAAAATGGCATCTGAAATAAAAAGTATATTCGTTGAAAAGTTAAACATACCCTGGCTTGTTGTTGTAATCGGAGATAAATATGCAATCCGTACTATTAGTGAAATGGGATTTCCCTTTTTTGATCAAACCCTTTTTAATTCACTTTATCTTGGTTTACCATCTCTGAAAAAAGCACAATGGCTCGATCTTGTAAAAGAGCTTTCTGATGATGAACCTTACTCCTATTTAAAAATCAAAAGTTTCGCTGAACTTTTTGAAACTGCATTATCACCTTCGGCTGCTTTATATTCACATGAAGTTGATCCGGAACTGCAGCCATTTTTCGAAAAGCTTTTCTCACGGCCGGAAATGACCGATCTGGTATGGTTAAATATGTACCGGATAATGAGTACACGTCTGGGCCGTAAAAAACCTTTCTTACCAGCGTTAATGTATTTACCAATAGATAACAAGCTGATAAATGAATTATCTGACAAATTCCACCTTATAGCCGAGAAGCATCAGATAGACCATGATTTTGGTTTCATCACTCCGATCGATAATGGCAAAAGATGCATTTTTGAATATGATTTCTTTTACGATTATAATGATCCTGATGACATTCAAAGAATAAGAAACGTAGCTGCTGAATCAAATATGCTGATTGATGATTATTCAGTTAAAACAGGAACAGTAAAGGGTCATCCCTATGTTTTGTATCAGGGGTTTTGCAGGAAGGAGAATTTATTGTATTCATAAATTTTAATTTCTGTTATGCCGCATAAAAGCAAACAATCAATAGCTCTGACGGGAGCAACCGGTTTTCTGGGTAGCCACCTGATGGCATCTCTTCTTATTAAAGGATATAACATCATAATATTTGGACGCCCGGCAAAAAACGAGTCTCTGAATGAAAGGATCTCCAGGCTCTTAAGATGGTTCGGGATGGATAATTGTTCTGGCCAGGTCACATGTATTGACACTGATTTATCGCAGGAAAATATGGAAATTGAGAAAGGAGAATATTTGAGACTCTGTTCTATCGTGGGTTCTGTAATTCATTGTGCATCAGACACCAGCTTTTCAGAGAATAAACGTGAGAAGGTAATGGCTGCAAATATAGATAACCTGAAAGGGATCCTTGAATTCTCGAAGAATGCAAATGTGAGTTTTTTCCATTACATCAGTACTGCATATGTTGCAGGTACAGGCATAACATATTGCAAAGAAATTCTCTCAACAGCAAAAACCTTTACCAACGTATATGAGGAGAGTAAAGCTGCTGCTGAAAATATTATTTCAGGGTTCTGCCAGAAAAACTCAATAAACCTTTCAATTATAAGACCATCTATTGTTTACGGTGATTCACAAAACGGAAGGTCACTTAAATTCAATGCATTGTACTTCCCCATAAGATCCGCTCATTCGATACGCGATATTTACCTGAATGATCTTAATAATAACGGGGGTATAAAAGCGGCTAAAAACGGAGTCTACATTGATAAAGATGGTTATCTCTTTCTACCACTTAAAATATTTTTATCCGGGGAAGGAGATTTAAACATTATCCCGGTTGACTATTTCGTTAATGCAGCTGTTAAAATAATTGAGAATTGTTCGAGGAGTGGTATCTATCATCTTACCAGCAACACTCCCACAACAATGAAAATTGTTGCAGAGTATTATCAGCAACTTATGAAAGTAAAAGGGGTGGAGATAATTTATGGTCAACAGCCCGAAAATTTATTACGAAATCCTGCTGAAGAACTCTTCGATCGTTTTATTGAACCATACCGGCCATATTTATCTGATAACAGAGTTTTCGACAGAACAAATTCCAGCCTGGCGACAGATAATCTGAATCCGCCGGAGTTTACTTATCAGATATTTAAAACCTGCATGGAATATGCTATTGAAGTTAACTGGGGTGCATCGATATTTGGGTAGCTAAAAATAAAGTCTGAAAATACTGGCACTCTTTAAAAGTTGTTTATGGCAAAGGTTTTGCTCATTAATTCAAACAGATTTAAACACCCCTGGCCCGTTATCCCATTCGGACTTTGTTATGTAGCAACAGTACTTGAATTTAACGAAAATCATAAAGTCTTTTTTCTCGACTTATGTTTCTCCTCAGATTGTGAGGCGGATATACAAAAAACAATACAAAGTTTTAATCCCGATGTTATAGGTGTCAGTATTAGAAACATTGACGACACAGGAGGTTATAATGTCCATTTTCTTCTTGAAGATGTTAAAAATGATGTTATTGATTATTGTAAGAAAGAATTTATTGGTCCTGTCATTATAGGCGGGCCTTCAGTCGGGATAAGTGGCAAGGAGATGCTCTATTATTTTGACCTTGAATATGCTGTACGCGGAGATGGGGAAAAAGTGATGTCAGAATTTGTTTACCGTATTGAAAACCATCTGCCTTTGGAGGGATTGAAAGGCTTGATTATCAGAAGAGAAGGTATGATTATTCAGGACAATGAGCCAAACCGGGTAACGGATTTGGATTCGCTCCCTTTTCCAAAACTTAACCGTTATCTGAACCTTGACCTTTACCGCCGGTATGGGTCCCCTATACTTGTACAGACTAAAAGAGGATGCACTTTTGACTGTGCTTATTGCACTTATAATCAGATTGAAGGAAAGCAATATCGTTTGAGGGACCCGCAACAGATAGCAGATGAGATCGAAGTTCTGGTTAAGGAATCAGGCATCAATCATATTGAATTTGCCGATAGTATTTTTAACGTCCCACTCTCACATGCAAAGCAGGTTTTAAGATCAGTGATAGGTAAAAGGCTAAACTTAAAACTTCATGCAATGGGACTTACTCCTGCAGCCGTCGATGAAGAACTTCTCGACCTTATGAAACTTGCTGGTTTCAATGAGGTGGATATCGGAGTTGAGTCAACATCTGATATAGTACTTAAAAGTCTCTTCAAAGATTTCAAACTAAGAGACATAATAAAAACTGCAAATCTGCTAAGGGAAAAAAGGATACCTGCAACATGGTTTATTATTCTCGGATCCCCTGTAGAAACCAGTGAAACTGTTTTCGAAACCTTGAACTCACTGAGAAAAAATTCTTCAAAATGGGATTTGGTTTTTGTCTCAACAGGCGTTCGTGTATACAATGGGTCTCCGTATGCTAACGAAATGTTCAAGAAGGATAATCAATGTAGTAGTGATAACTTTTTTCGTCCTGTGAAAATTGAACCTGAGAAAATAAGCCTTGAAGAGATTCGTGCTATTACAAAAAGTTTCTCCTTCCGCTACCCAAATTATTATTTTTATGAGAAAGAACACATAACTCCGGGGTGGCTTCTTATAACAGCCAATTTTTTACTGAAAACATTCCGTTCCCGTCAACCAGTTTGGCGTTTTCTGATATTTTTTAAAATGATGGAAAAAGGTTTTGGAATAAGCCTTATAAAAAAGGGATTATATGAACTTAACAATAGCAGAAATGATAAATACTATCGGAAGAAGGATGGATTTTCGCTGATTTCAATCTAATATAAGACTACATAATAATTAATTTTCATTTGCGATAAATGATGATCCAGATAGCTATGTTAAGTATTATTTAATGAATTATATTTTACGTTTGTAGTTTTTACCCCCTTTTATTTTCCCAAAGGGGGCCGAGCGTTAGAAAATTGCCTGGTAGGCAATTTTAGCGAAGGGGCCAGTTTGCCGCGGTGGCCTTCGCTCAACCTGACTCCTTCCCCCGTGAGGGAAGGCTGGGAAGGGGGTGATTAAATAAAGTGACAAAAAATGAAAGCAAAACGAAATGCAGAAAATTCCTGAAGAAGTTTACATCGTATAAATAACGACATATATAACCAGCAGGGAGACAAGTGGTGGAAACCGGATTTCTCTCTTAATCTTATTAAAACATTATTCAATCCTTTCAGAGTAGGCTATTCTAAAAAAATAATTGATCTCCTTAAAATAATTCCCGAAGGAAAATCCGCACTCGAAGTCGGCTGTGGCGGAGGAATATTAACAGAAGAAATAGCCTGTATGGGATTCCATACTACTGGAATCGATCCCTCTGTACAATCTATAACCACAGCATCAGAACACTCAATTAAAAGCCGGTTAAAAATTAATTATATGAATGGGACAGGCGAAGCTTTGCCATTTCCAGATAGTATGTATGACATTGTTTTTTGCTGCGATATACTTGAACATGTCCAGGATCTGCCAAAAGTGATCTCAGAAATTTCACGAGTTCTAAAACCGGGAGGCGTTTTCATTTATGATACTTTTAACAGGACATTTCTGAGCAAGCTCGTCGCCATAAAAGTGTTGCAGGATTGGAAAAGATGGGCAATAATGCCACTATATTTGCATGAATGGGGAATGTTTATAAAACCTGAAGAGATAAAAGAATTACTACACCAAAATCATCTGTCATGGAGACAGCATATTGGAATTATGCCAAATATCACCGTGTTGAAAGTCTGGAGATATCTGCATTTGAGGGTAAAGGGGGACTTGACTTATGAAGAATTCGGTAAAAAATTTCAAATGATAGAAAGCCCCTTTATAAATGTAATGTATATGGGCTATGCTATGAAGAATGGATGAACTGGCTGTTTTTAGTTTACAACCACTGTTCCTGTCATTGAAGGATGTATTGTGCAGGAATAGCTGAAGGTTCCTGTATTTGCAAAAGTGAAGCTGTATTTTGCTCCGTTTCCCATTCCTCCACTGCTGAATAATGCAGGATTACTTGTAACATTATGCGTAACAGCATCTTTGTTAGTCCATGTAACCACAGTACCGGCGGTTACTGTAATTGTAGACGGACTGAATGCCATTCCCTGTATAAATACCTCGTTTGCTCCCTGGATGGTTCCAGTATTACCTCCGGTTCCCCCTGTACCGGTCATGTTTGCCATGGAACTTTTTGAACAGCTGACCGGTATGGACATAATTGCAATCAGAAGACCAAAACTAACTAAAACCCTGCTTCGCGAATTAATTATCTTTCTCATTTTCTTGTATTTGCTTATTTAGACTAATTAAACATAACAAATGCAAAAAAGTTCAAATCAGATGTTTATTATTTAAATATTGATTACTTTTTGTCAAACATTTCATTACCTCGGTCTGAAAATGCTCCGCTATCTGCACAAAAGAGCTATAGGTAAATTGACTTATGTGGAATTTGGAAAGAAATTTCGAATGGTTGAAAGCAAAAATACGCAGATGATGTATATGGGCCACGCAGTCAAATCATTTTCCCTTTAGTAGCATATAAATTAACATAATACCGTCAGCGGTCATAAGACTTAATGCAGCAAACCCAAGAATATTTGATATTCTCCCATTTATGTTTTTACCCATAATCTTTTTATTGTTTGAAATATGGAGAATGATTGCGATTAGTACAGGAGCAGTTAATCCATAAAGAATAGCTGAATATATCAGAGCTTTAATGGGAGAAATGCCAATGTAAATCATTGACAGACCAAGTATCAATGAAATTGCGATAATGATATAAAATGCTTTTGCTTTTTGAAATTTTTTATCCAATCCTTCCTTCCATCCAAATGATTCGGTGACGATGTAAGAAAGAGAACCACTCAAAACAGGAATAGCTAACAGTCTGGTACCTATTACTCCTGTAGCAAAAAGTAAATATGCGGCTCTTCCCGCCAATGGTTTCAATGCCTGAGCCGCCTGTTCAACAGTGTCAATCTTATGAATACCACCTTTGAATAAAACCGACCCGGTGGTGAGAATGATAAAGAACATAACAAGGTTTGAAAATAACATCCCAAAATCGACATCTTTCCTCATTTCGTTTATTATTCTTTTATTCACAACCAGGTCCCTTTTCATTTTCTTTTTGTTTTCCACTTCCATTGATGCCTGCCAGAAGAACAGATATGGTGAAATGGTCGTGCCGAGAATGGCAACAAGAATACTGATAAAGTCCTTATCCAACTTTATTGTTATTAAAGTCTTCAATAATTGCACAATTATATTAATTAAAGCATTGTTTCAATTTAAATATCTTATTACAAAGTAAAAGATTAGCGCCCGGAAAACAACATCTAAATATACCGGCATCAGGTAATGATCTAAAAAAATTGTTTGCCCCCATGCCCCTTTATTACCCTATAAGTTTGTATTTTGCACACTTAAAAAGGAAAGTTATTAATTAATTTTTTAATATGTACTTCTGATAATTCCGAAAACAATATATCGAGGTTAATTGTATAATTATTATCGTCATGGTTATTCATTAAAGCTAATAATAGTATGAACAACAGAAAAACGTCAGCTATCTTACTTTGCATGTTGATCATAGCAGTATTGACTCCATCCATTGCAAAGACACAGTCGGCAGGAAATTTGACACTTGATGAAAAAGTGAAAAAGTTCCTTTCTGATCATGCTCGTGACTGGTATGACATGAACATACCTGCTTCTGACGGAAAGTTACTTTACAGTCTGATCATAAAAGGCAACTATAAAAGTGCCCTTGAGATCGGAACATCCACAGGTCACTCAGGTATATGGATTGCATGGGCCCTGAGCAAAACAGGGGGAAAACTTATTACGATAGATATAGACCCGGGCAGGCTCAGCAAGGCTATTGAAAATTTCAAAAAGGCCGGTCTGGCGGAATATATCGATGTACGGCTTGCCGATGCTCACCAGCTTGTGAAGGAGCTCAAGGGACCTTTTGATTTTGTTTTCAGCGATGCTGATAAAGACTGGTATAAAAATTATTTTATTGATATTGATCCAAAGCTCATTGCAGGGGGCTGTTTTACAGCTCATAATGTCTTCCAACCGGGTCGCGGATATGGAAGAGGTCAGTCCGAGTTTCTTGAATATGTCAGTAGTCTCAAGAACTATGAAACTACTGTAAATACAACAGGCGGCGGCGTGTCAATTAGTTATAAAAGAACTGATAAATAATTCAGTCAGTTTATTACCTGTAAATTCCAGCCAGATCACGTATTACTACCGATGCACAGGCTATACCAAAAGCTGCAGGCATATATGAAATAGTTCCAACTATTGAAGCTTTGTTTTGTTCGCCATTTGTGGCAACAATTTTGCGTTTATCAACCGGCTCTGTAGAATAAACAGCAGTAAACCCTTCCCGTATACCCAGCCTGTGCAACCTCTTCCTCAGGATCCTCGCGAGAGAACAATCGGTTGTTTCGGAGATATCTGAAATACTTACCTTCGCCGGATCAAATTTTCCACCTGCTCCCATTGAGCTTACAACCGGCAGTTTTCTCTGCAAACTATGATAAATAAGAAAAATCTTGGGAGATAATGTATCGATTGCATCAACAACATAATCATAGCCTTTATCTATGACCTCCATCATCCGGTCATCCTTGATATATTCCTGGATAACAGTTAGTTTAATATCGGGATTAATATCAAGTATCCTATGCCCCATCACCTCAGCCTTTGCCATGCCTTCAGTACTCTTCAGAGCCGGCAGTTGCCTGTTCCTGTTTGTGGGATGGATATTGTCACCATCTACTATTGTCATCGCTCCGACTCCTGCCCTGCAGATCATCTCAGCAGCATAAGCTCCTACTCCGCCAAGCCCTACAACAAGAACATTGGAGTCTTTGAGCTTTTTCAATTTCCCTGATCCTGTCAGTCGGTAATTGTTTCAGCAATTTGCCCGACTCAGGCCTGAGAACAAAATCGAACCAGAAAGAAAGATACATTCCTTTTGATAACAGCTGCGATGCCAGTTCGACATTTCCTCGGAATCCATGAACCAGCCAGGGCATTTTCGGTTTTAGTTTTTTTTGAACAGATAATAGTTCATCCCACGCCCTTACACAATGAATGACTACAGGCATTTTTAATTCCTCCGAAATGACTATCTGTTCTTCAAAGGCAGTTCGTTGAAGTTCAGCTGAGGGACCTCTCAGCTTGTCAAAACCTGCTTCACCAATCGCAATAATTCCAGGCTGGCTTATAGTGGTTTCAACTGAACTTATAAGCTGTTTATGGTTGTCTTCGTTAAGGAACCATGGATGTATTCCATACGTGTATGATATCCCGGGTATATCTTCAGGCATTTTCCCTTCATGTGCCATAAGGCTTTCGAGGATAAAGATACCTGAGGCTGGTATACCGCCATGAACATGGATATCAATATAATCTCCCTGATTCGGAAAGTACATTATCTTATTTACTTAACAAGGCTACTCCGGCTGAGATCCGCTTAATGGTTTCTTCCTTTCCTATCCAACTGATAATATCAAACATATGAGGGCCTCTTAAAGCACCGACAATAACCATCCGGAATGCGTTCATTACGGCGCCCATGTTATACCCGCTCTTTTCAATCCAGGCCTTAATTACCGGTTCCGTCGCGGAAGCAGAAAAATCAACCATATTCTCCAGCAAAGATTTTAATTCCATCAGGAGAACTGCGGAATCCTCTTTCCATCTTTTTTTTACAGCCTCCTGATCATAAGTTTCCGGGGCTTTAAAAAAGAAATCGGCCTGTTCCCAAATATCCTTTACAAAGCTTACCCTCTCTTTTACAAGTCCTACCAGGGCTTCAAGCCTTGCAATATCGATATTATAGCCAAGGGGACTGAGAAATTCGCTGAACTCGGCAGCAAGCTGACTATTCGACTTTTTTTGAAGATACTGATGATTAAACCATTTTGCTTTTTCAGGGTCGAATCTGGAGCCAGACTTTCCAACCCTGTCAATTGAAAAGGAATTAATCAATTCATCCATTGAAAAAATTTCCTGCTCTGTTCCCGGGTTCCATCCAAGCAAAGCAAGCATATTAATAAATGCTTCAGGATAATATCCATCCTCGCGATATCCTTTTGAAGTTTCGCCATAAGGCCAGAACAGAGGAAAAACAGGGAATCCCATTTTATCACCGTCGCGTTTGCTTAACTTACCCTTCCCATCAGGTTTAAGAAGTAGTGGCAGGTGGGCAAAAAGAGGAGGTTTCCAGCCGAAAGATTTGTATATCATTACATGAAGCGGCAAGGAAGGGAGCCATTCCTCACCCCTGATCACATGGCTGATTTTCATTATATGATCATCAACGATGTGTGCCAGATGATATGTCGGCATGCCATCCGATTTAAACAAAACCTTATCGTCGAGGGTTCCGGTATTTACCATTATATGTCCTCTGATAAGATCCTCGAAATGGATCTCCTCATTGGGCGGCATCTTGTACCGGATAGCATAATGTTCTCCGTTTTCCAGTTTCTCTCTCCATTCATGCTCCTTTAAGGAGATAGAGTTAATCAGGTCCCCCCTGACTTCGGAATTATAGATAAAAGTTTTTCCTGCTTTTTCTGACTCCCCCCTGAGAGATTCAAGTCTGGCGGGTGTGTCAAATGCATAATAGGCATCGCCTTTATCAACAAGAAAATCTGCGTATTGCTTGTAATCCGCTTTTTTATCGCTCTGGCGATATGGTCCGTAATTTCCACCCTCTCTTATACCTTCATCAACGACAATTCCACACCAGGCTAGTGATTCCATAATATATTCTTCCGCACCCTCAACAAATCGCGTCTGATCAGTGTCTTCTATCCTTAAGATGAATGTTCCGCCATTTTTCTTTGCAAAAAGATAATTATAAAGAGCAGTTCTTACTCCTCCGATATGCAAAGGACCTGTGGGACTTGGGGCAAAACGTACACGTACTTGTTCCATATTATGGTGAATCTGTTTTCAAAATGCAAATATAGACAAACCCGCTTATATATAATACCATAACGAAAGTCAGGTTTTGAATAGTGGATTTGTAGTAATTTAGCGATAAAATTATTTCATTATGAAGAAGATGAAAGCGCTTGTAAAAGTTAGGCCGGAAAAAGGATTATGGATGGAGGAAGTTCCGGTTCCTGAACCGGGCCTTAATGATGTTATTATTAAGGTCAAAAAGTCTGCTATCTGCGGAACTGATCTTCATATTTATGAATGGGATGCATGGTCTCAAAAAACTATCAGGACCCCAATGACTATTGGTCATGAGTATATGGGTTATATAGAGAAAATGGGCGCAGGAGTGACCAATCTCAGGATCGGTGAGAGAGTTACCGGAGAAGGGCATCTTGCATGTGGTCATTGCCGCAATTGTCGCAGGGGAAAGGAGCATGTTTGTGAAAACACTGTCGGAATCGGAGTTCATATCGATGGTTCGTTTGCCGAATATGTGAAGGTCCCGGCTTCAAACGTGATACCACTCGATCACAGAATCCCTGATGAATGGGCTGCAATTATGGATCCGTTCGGAAATGCGACTCATACGGCATTATCATTCCCTTTAATCGGAGAAGATGTGCTTATAACCGGATCAGGTCTTATCGGCAGCATGGCTGTTGCTATTGCCAAATTTGCCGGTGCAAGATTCATTGTAGCAAGTGATCTCAGTGATGCCCGTCTTGAAATTGCAAAAAAGATGGGAGCCACTCTGACAGTAAATCCTTCGAAAGGCGAAAAAATTTCAGATGCCCGTAAAGCTCTTGGAATGAGAGGTTTTGATATTGGATTGGAAATGTCAGGCTCGCCAGAGGCTTTCGTTGACATGTTAAATAATATGTATAACGGCTCTAGTATCTCACTGCTTGGGATCCTGCCATCGAACTTCGAAGTTCCATGGAGTGATATCATTTTCAAAGCTATAACCTTAAAGGGCATCTATGGCCGTGAAATGTGGGAGACCTGGTACAAGATGGAACAGATGATAATCGGAGGAATAGATCTGGATCCCGTAATTACTCACCGCTTCCCTATAGATGAATTTCAGAAGGGTTTTGATGAGATGGAAAAAGGAAACTGTGGAAAAGTTATCTTGAACTGGTATTAAAAAATTAATATTATGTACACAAATTACAAGAGTCATCTTGACTCACTTCTCAACGAGATTAAAGAAGCCGGATTATACAAGAATGAGCGTATTATTGTATCTCCACAGGGTGCAGAAATTGAACTGAATACAGGCCAGAAGGTATTGAATTTCTGTGCCAATAATTATCTCGGTCTCTCAAATAATCATTCACTTATTGAAGCAGCAAAAACATCTCTTGACAATCATGGTTATGGGATGTCGTCAGTAAGATTTATTTGCGGGACTACTGACCTCCATAAAGAACTTGAGAAAAGAATTGCTGAATTTTTCGGCACCGAAGATACTATACTTTATGCAGCCTGTTTTGATGCGAATGGCGGGGTTTTTGAACCACTTCTTAGTGAAGAAGATGCAATTATCTCAGATTCCCTCAACCACGCCTCAATAATTGATGGAGTCAGATTGTGCAAGGCTCAGCGCTACAGGTATGAAAACGCCGATATGGCTGACCTCGAGAAACAACTTCAGCTTGCTCAGAATCAGCGTTTCAGACTAATAGTGACCGACGGAGTCTTCTCTATGGACGGAAATGTAGCTCCTCTTGACAAAATAGTTGATCTGGCAGATAAATACAATGCGATGATAATGGTAGATGAATCGCATTCGGCAGGGGTAGTGGGAAAGACCGGAAGAGGAGTTACTGAGCTTTTTAATGTAGTGGGGAAAGTCGAAATCATCACTGGTACGCTTGGGAAAGCATTCGGCGGAGCCATCGGTGGTTTCACTACGGGCAAAAAAGAGATAATTGAGGTACTCAGACAAAGATCAAGACCATATCTCTTTTCAAACTCTATTCCCCCTATGGTAGCAGCTGCAGGTATCCGTATGATTGAGATGATGACTGAAACTAACGCGCTTCAGGACAAGCTTCACTATAATGCAGAGTACTTTATTAATGCAATGAAAAAACTGGGGTTCGATATTAAACCGACAAAATCAGCAATATGTGCGGTTATGCTTTATGATGCCAGATTATCGCAGGACTTTGCCTCAAGACTTCTGAAGGAAAGCATTTATGTTATCGGATTCTATTTTCCAGTCGTAGCTAAAGGTCAGGCAAGGATAAGGGTTCAGCTTTCGGCAGGACATGAGAAGGAACATCTCGATAAAGCTATAAAGGCTTTTGAAAAGATAGGGAAGGAGCTTGGAGTAATAAAATAGTTATGAATAAGTTTCTCTTCCCGATATATCGCGTATTGGTTCCAAAACCATTGAGGACGGTTCTCCTGAAAAAATCTCTTCGCTATAAAATTCTTAATTATTTTGCTTCTCTTCCTCAAAATGAGCTTAATGCGGAACAAAAGGAGGTAATTCACTATATTGAGAATAATGAGGTCAGAATTCTTCCATATAGTTTTCACTCAAAGTACTCCCCTGAAATGATTGAAGTAATATATGATCGGGAGAAGGGAATGCGATATGTTATTCAGGATGGGAAAAGACTTTACTTTAAAAAAAGGTGGGGCGAGAAAAAGATCCGGAGATCTTATTGCGATCTCATGAGGGAGCAGGATCTGGGAAGTCCCCACAGATATTTAACAGATTCATTTACAATCGGGAAGGATGATGTCGTGGCCGATATTGGTACTGCAGAGGGCAACTTTTCACTTGCAGTGATCGAAAATATTAAGAAGGTCTACATCTTCGAGTATGATCAGGAGTGGATTGAGGCACTCAATGCGACATTTGCACCATGGGCAGAAAAAGTTGAGATTATAAATAAGTTTGTGTCGGATCGAAATGATTCAAAAAATATCAGGTTTGATACATTTTTTGAAAATAATAAGGATGTTACGTTTTTCAAGATTGATGTCGATGGCGCTGAATCTTTAGTTCTCAGTAGTTGCGACAAGGTGTTTAATTCCCATGGGGCGTTTAAAATTGCTCTTTGTACCTATCATAAGCACGATGATGAGAAGGATTTCACCCGGCTGCTAAGAGATTATGGATTCACAATTAATCCTTCGAAAGGATACATGATAAATTATTACGATAAAAAGTTAAAAGCTCCTTATCTCAGGAGAGGGCTTATCAGAGCAATCAGATGATTGTTCTTCACTTACATCTACTTAATATCTAACTAGCTATTTCAAATATCTCGTCTCTGTGGTCCTCTGTGGTACCTCTGTGGCTCTCTGTGTAACAAAAAAAAGAACTGTCACAGAGTTTCACAGAGAAGACAAGTTTCACAGAGGGTATACATGATTTGAAGATATCGCTCACGGCAACTAGTAAATAACATTTTAAATAAAAAAGGGTGCTCCGAAAAGCACCCCGCTGATTTATGATAATTCCCGTATCCGGGACCCCATACTTTTATATGTCAACCACATTTGGATGATCCGCAGTCTTTGCATATAAGACACCCCTCTTCATAGACAAGGTTCTCTGAACCGCATTCCCCGCATTTACCTTTTGCTTTAGTCCCGTTTGGTATATATTTCTTTAATGCTCTTTCAACCCCGTTCTTCCAGTTATTAATTGATTCACTATCAAGCTTCAGAGAAATAACCAGATTGACGACATCCTGTATTGGCATTTCGTGTCTCAATACCCCTGAGATAAGTTTTGCATAATTCCAGAACTCAGGCTTAAACATATGGGATAATCCACCCATTGTTTTCTTATAGCCATATTTGTCGGTATACTGAAAATCGTACCGGGTATTCCCGTCATCATCCTTGATCTTCATTATTTTCCCTTTTACAATGCTTTTTGGAATTGGGAAAACCTCGTCGTCAGCTATACCAGTGAAGATCTCATAAGGACGACTCTCTTTCAGTCCTACAAAAGCAACCCATTTCTCATCATTTATATTAAACCTTATAACATCACAATCAAGTGATTTCGGACGTTTTGGTCTTTCAGGTCTTACTTCTGTTTTTCCTGCAATAAGGACGCCATTTCTTGATCCGTCACGATAAACTGTTGCTCCCTTGCATCCCGATTTCCATGCTGTAAGATAAAGTTCACTAACCAGTTCCTCCTTTGCATCGGCAGGCAGGTTTATTGTAACGCTTATTGAATGATCAACCCACTTCTGAATTGCTCCCTGCATCTTAACTTTCGCAATCCAGTCGACATCATTTGCAGTTGCCTTATAGTAGGGTGACTTTGCTATTATCTTTTCGATTTCCTCATCTCCCATTCTGGTAACTTCATCGGAATCGTATCCACTCAGTTTAAGCCAGTCGACAAATTTATGATGGAATACATTAAATTCTTCCCATGAATCTCCAACTTCATCCTTGAAGGTAACCTTAACATCGAGATCATTTGGGTTGACTTTTCTTCTCCTCTTATAGAAAGTGGAAAATATTGGTTCAATACCTGAGGTTGTCTGAGTCATCAGGCTTGTGGTGCCTGTCGGAGCTATTGTAAGAAGTGCGATATTTCTTCGTCCGTATTTAACCATGTTAGTGTACATAACAGGGTCGGCTTCTTTCATCCTTAAAATGAAAGGATTATCTTTTTCCCGTTCTGCCTCATATATTGCGAACGGACCTCTCTCTTTTGCCAGGTATGTTGATGCCTTATAAGCTTCGATAGCCAGAGTCTTATGCACCTCGACGGAAAAGTTTGTGGCTTCATCACTGCCATACCTCATTCCCAGACCTGCAAGCATATCTCCTTCTGCTGTTATGCCAATACCGGTTCTTCTTCCCTCATCCGATTTCTTCCTTATATTACTCCAGAGGTTTTTCTCAACATGTTTTATTTCATCAATCTCAGGATCAGCGTTTATCTTTGCTATGATTACATCGATCTTCTCAAGTTCAAGATCAATAATATCATCCATCATGCGCTGTGCCAGTCCTACATGCTCTTTATACAATTCAAAGTCAAATTCGGCTTTATCAGTAAATGGATTATTGACATAACTGTAGAGGTTTATTGCCAGAAGACGGCAACTGTCGTAGGGACAAAGAGGAATCTCCCCGCATGGATTGGTCGAGGTTGTTGCATATCCCAGATCTTTATAGCAATCGGGAACACTTTCTCTTATGATGGTATCCCAGAATAATACCCCTGGTTCGGCTGATTTCCAGGCGTTATGTATAATCTTGTTCCAGAGCTGCACTGCATCGATATCTTTTGCAAATTTCGGATTATCCGAATTAATTGGATATTGTTGTCTGAAGAGTGTTTTCTCTTCAACAGCTTTCATAAAATCATCGGTCAGTTTCACTGAGACATTAGCGCCTGTAACTTTCCCGCTCTCGAGTTTTGCGTCGATAAATTTCCCGGAGTCGGGATGTTTGATCGAGATGGAAAGCATTAATGCCCCACGCCTGCCGTCCTGAGCCACTTCGCGTGTTGAATTTGAATAGCGTTCCATGAACGGGACGACACCTGTTGAGGTGAGGGCGCTATTTAACACCGGAGTGCCTTTAGGTCTTATGTGCGACAGATCGTGACCAACCCCTCCCCTTCGTTTCATAAGTTGCACCTGTTCCTGGTCGATTTTCATTATTCCGCCATAAGAATCAGATGATCCGTCATTCCCGATTACAAAACAATTTGACAGCGAGGCAATCTGGTAGTCATTACCAATACCTGTCATGGGACCTCCCTGAGGGACAATATATTTGAAATCCTTGAGGACGCTGTAAATCAAATCTTCGGAAAGCGGATTTTTGTATTTCATTTCCACACGGTGGATTTCGCGAGCAAGCCTTCGATGCATATCATCGGGTGACTTTTCATAAAGGTTCCCAAATGAATCCTTCAGAGCATATTTGTTAGCCCATACTCTGGCTGCAAGCTCATCGCCCTTGAAATACTGGATACTTTCCTCCACAGCTTCCTCATGAGAATAAACTACCTTTTCCTGTCCCCGGCTTTTATATTTTTCATTACTTTTCATATCACCTGTTTTCTGCAACCCCGGTGCTGCACTTTCGTTCTTTGCTTTTTCAGTTGCAATAGCTGATTCCTGGACAAATAGATCTTCCATAGTTTTTTGTTATTCTCTGATTTTAATGAGATTAAACGGCCACTGATATGTAAAGCGGATAATTGCTAAATTAAACAAGCCTTCTTCTGAATGCAAGTGTAAATTTTTAAGTTTATTAACATTTGATAACATAGTTATTAACTATTATATATGTGCCTAGATATAAATTAGTTAGTAAACATTTACCATGAAAAGAAACAATCAATACAAATAAAAGTTCATGGGAATTATGCTGAAACAGAAAACCATCCGGATATAAGTTTCCAATAATCAATTTTTTACTAAAACAAAAAAAAAGAGGTTGCCAGATACTGACAGCCTCTCATATCAATTACTATTTTCTTTAGTTGAAAATGTATCTTATTCCGAGTTGCATGGAATATGTTGAGGAGTAACTAATGTTATTGGTGAACGTATTTGTAAGCATGGTATTATTGTAAGGATTAAGCTGATAAGTTGGTTTCACGGCACCTCCTGCTACAATGCTTGATACATTTGTCTGGGTAAGTATGTTTCCCTGTTTGTATAGCTGGGATAAACCCCAATGTTTACTGAGAAGGTTTGCAAAATTAAGGATATCGAGACTTACCTGCAGGGTATTGCGTTTCCCGCCTACATTGACAAAGAAATCCTGCATAATTTTCACGTCAAACTGGTTTCTCCATGGCATCAATGCACCATTGCGCTCAGCATATTTCCCTTTTCTTGACCTGAGATATTTGTCCTGGTCAATGTATGCGAAGAATGCATCACTCTGTGCCTGAGCAGTCCATACAAATGTATTAACTGTACGGTTCACAAATGTAATTTCTGACGGATCTTTTGGAATGTAAATAAGGTTGTTTGTCCCAGCGCCGTCACGAACCACATTGTTTGAATATACATAAGAAAAACGACCGGTTGATCCACCTTCATAGAACATCGAGATGGATGTACCCATCGATTTGAGATATTCAATTCTGTAAGAAATCGATGAAATCAGTTTATCGGGAGTAATATATCCTGCATAGCTCAGTTCGGGGCTATTAGCACCATTTACATTCGGGTTACCGTTCCATGCTGAAGATGCCTGGTCACCGCTGCCGTCAACAAGATTTTTTGCTTCGCTATGGGTGTATGCAATCATACCGGCAAAGCCGTTGTTGAAAGCCTTTTCAATTTTTGCTGTGGCTGACCAATAGTAACCACCTTTTCTGTTTTCGAGAACGATCGGAGAAACTCCTTGTGTACTTGAAGTTACTGTTGTTGTCAGAACACCTGCATTGTGAAGATAATAATACCTGGCATCAAGCGCGTTTGGATAAATCAATCTGCCATCAGGATAACTTTCGGTATTCAATTCGTCAATATTCATATTTGTTGGAGATGTGAGTCCTTCATTTACGAAGAATGCTGTATTGATATCCTTATTATATATACCTTCAAAAGTGGCTTTCAATCCCCATGGGAGTTTTGCGTCAAATGCTATACTGCTCTTCCATGACTGAGGCATTTTGAAGTTCTTTGAGATAATTGTAAACGTACCAGGTACAATTGTTCCTGCGGCTGGCTGATCTGCAGGATAATATGCACTTACTGATGGATTGAATGGTCCTGGAACTGCAGGTGAATAATAGGTTTGGGTAGTTTGAAGCATACCAGCATCACCTGCCTGACTAACAATCCATACGAAAGGAACACGTCCGGTGAATATACCTGTTCCACCACGAATTACATATTTGCGTTCACCAGTTATGTCATAGTTAAACCCGATCCTTGGGGATAACATCATCTTGGTTTGAGGAAGGGTAGCAGTACTGTATTTGTTAGTGCCAAATGTCAGACTAGAAACAATCGGATGTTCAGGAAGCGGATTGGGATATGTAGGAAGATCCAAACGAAGCCCTGCCACAACTTTCAGTTTATTGTTTACATTAATCTCATCCTGAATATATGCCGATGTCTGGGCATAGTTAAAGGTCGGAAATGCCTGTGCATACCCGGGGGTATTGGAAAAGGTAATTCCAAAATTCTTTGGGTTAACTCCGTTTACAAAATCATCCCATGAATTGAATACATAAAAACTTGAACCAAAACGCATGAAGCCGTTTTTCGTTTTATCAGTCTCATATTGTGCACCTGCAGTAAAACTATTCCTTCCCATGGACCAGGTGAAGTCATCATTAATTGTTATTGTAGCAACCTGTCGAAGGTTACCATAAGAGAAGAGTTCTGTTCCAAAAGAGACATATGGAATTCCTGCTTTAAGAATATCAACGAATGGAAATAGTTTTCCATCGGTGGTGCGTGGCTCATCCTGAAATGAGTAGGTACCACGAAGAGTATTCATAAATTTTCCCCCACCAAGTGATGAGTTCAATTCAGCAGAAAGTGACTTGAAATTACTTTCCTGAAAATATCCCGAGTTTTTATACCACATGGCATCCATCGCCTGACGGTTGTTCGTGTAAATACCTGAAAAAGGTGAAACCGAAGTGCTGGGAGGGGTTGGGTCTTTTCTTATCATCGAACTGTAACGAATATTGAATTTATGATTCTTGCTGATGTTCCAGTCTAAACGTACCAGAAATTTCTGAGCCGGGCTCTGGAATGAATATCCCTGGTAAGGACCTGTCTCATATCCATAAGTGCTTTTCAGATATGCACTCATCATGTCCATGTCGGCTACTGTAGGACGTGCAATGTTATTGTTATAATCAGCAGGAGCTTCGGGAGTAGATGCAACACGTGCCGGTCCCGGAACTGTAGTTTTTTCCTTTTCGAAGTTTAAAAAGAAAAATAATTTATTCTTGATAATTGGTCCGCCTAAACGAACTCCCTCCATAATATAATCGGATGGGGTACGAATGAATTTAGATTTTCCAACCAGATTTCCTTTATACTTTTCATTTTGCATATAGGTATATACAGATCCTGAAAACTCGTTGCTACCTGAACGGGTTACAGCGTTTACGGAGGCACCGATAAATCCGCTCTGGCGAACATCATAAGGTGTGATGTTAACAGATATCTGATCGAGTGCATCAAGGGAAATTGGAGAACCACCTCCCGGAAGGTTTGTCCCGATACCAAAAGCGTTGTTAAACTGGGCACCGTCAACGGTAATGAAGTTCTGGCGGTAATTACCACCACCAATCTGGTTACCATTTGCCTGAGGGGTAAGACGGGTTAAGTCATTAATACTCCTGTTGACAGTTGGCATTGTGGCCAGCTGACGGTTACTGATATTGATAGAGGAACCATTTTTTTCTGAATTGAAAACAGGTGCTTTAAAACCAACAACGACAACTTCGGTCAGTTGTGTGCTAGTTTCTTCTAGACCGGCGTTGATTACAAAAGATTCACCCAGCAATAATGATATATCAGTAAGTGATTTTTTTGTATAACCGATGAATGATATCTCAATTGTATATGGACCACCCGGACGCATGCCCTGAATTGAGAAAAAGCCGTCACCATTGGTCAGTGCTCCATACTGGGATCCTGAGGGAACATGAACGGCAACAACAGTAGCTCCTGCCAACGGTTTACCGTTTGGATCAACTATTTTACCGTTTATTCCAGATGTGGTTGTGGCCTGTCCGAACGTCATAGCCGTTATGAACAGAAAGGCCAACAATGTAAATAGATGTTTGAATTGCTTCATCATAGGTTTAGGATTAAGGATTAATAATTCTTCGACAAGGTTAGCGTAAATACTTGATTACTTGGTTACATCGGAGTTACAAAAATGTTAAATCCGGCGGATCAATTTACATCTCTTTAAATGATCCTTCCCAATTAAGAATTAATTAGTTTTTAACAAATTATGAGTAGCGTCTGTTAATATCTTTTTGTGCTATTTCTTTTAGAATAATCTTTGTTGCACCGGTATTCCCCTTTACATATTCCATTGCCACATCAGCTGACTTTTTATAAAGACTCTCATCTGACAGCCACAGATCGAGGATCTGTTTAAATTCACCAAAAGAGAGAAAGGATCTGGCTCCGCCTTTATCAATGAGGTCTACAGCTTCCCTGAATTTCTTAAAATTTGGTCCGAAAACCACCGGAATTCCCCAGCATGCAGGCTCAAGAATATTATGGATCCCCTTTCCGAATCCTCCCCCTATTGCCCCAATATATGCATACCTGTATGCGGAAGAAAGCATGCCGATATTATCAATAATGAGGACCCTTGCATCAGCAGATATTTCGCTGAATTCAGAGAATCTTACATGCTTTACCTTTAAAAGTTTTTCCAGCCTTTCGATATTTGATCCATCAACTTCGTGTGGCGCAAAAACCCATTTCATGCTCATCGGGTAACTATTTATATATTCGGCAATAATCTCTTCATCCTGTCTCCAGCTGCTTCCCGCCAAAAACATCTTTTCATTACCTCTGAATTGCTCAATACGATAAATATTTTTGGCAGCACCCGCTATCTGAACTACTCTGTCAAATCTGGTATCGCCGGCAAGAATAACCTTTTCTATACCAATCCCTGAAAGAAGATCAAATGATCTTTGATCCTGCACAAATATCTTCTCAAATTTTCTTAACATTTCTCTGAAAAACGAGCCATGCCATCTGAAAAAATGTTGGCCGGGACGAAAAATTCCTGAGATAAGGTATAATGGAATCTTATTTTTGTAAAGTGCTGATATATAGTTGTTCCAAAATTCATATTTGACAAATATTACAAATTCGGGATTAACCAGACGAATGAATCTATCTGCATTGGAGGGTGTATCCAACGGCAGATAACTGATACAATCAGCGTTATCGTAATTCTTTCTTATTTCATATCCTGACGGAGAAAAAAAGGTAAGTATAATTTTAAAATCCGGCATATCTTTTTTTATCGCTTCAATTACCGGCCTGCCTTGTTCAAATTCACCAAGCGATGCACAATGAATCCATACAATTCTGTCTTGTTGAGAAATTTTATCAGCAATTTTTTCTGCCCACTTTTTTCTCCCCTTAACCCATTTGGATGCGCGTGAATCAAACAGAGCTGCAAAATGAGCAAGTGCCGAGAAAATGAGGATTCCTATATTATACAAAACTTTCATAGATACCTTTTTCGAAATGCAAAGGTAATAAAAATGAAGCAACGACAATGGCCCCCCTTTAGGGGGGATGGGGGGCAAAACATTTGGTGTCAATTTATCTCTTCCAGTTAGTGATATAGATAAATTAACTCCTATTTTTGCATCAAAATAGCTTCCCCTATGGTAAGACTTATTGCTCTTATTATATCAATTGTTCTGCAAATCATAGCCGCAATTATTGCCTTGAGATTCATGAAGCTGACCAAGTACAGACTCTCATGGATATTACTCTCCCTCTCTTTTGCATTCATGGCTGTCCGATTAATCATTCAACTCTTTGAAGTTTTTCGAGGCACGCCATCATTTACCTGGAAGTTGATTGATGATTGGATTGGAGTTTTGATTTCGGTTATGATAATTGGAGGTGTCATTTTGATCCGTGAATTGTTTTACTCACTCAAAAGAGCAGATACAGACCGTTTACGCTCTGAAAAAAGGGTTATAAATGCTATAATTAATACCGAAGAAAACGAGAGAAAGAGATTTGCAAAAGATCTGCACGATGGACTTGGGCCTATCCTTTCCACAGTAAAAATGTCTCTTTCAGCACTTACCGACAGAATCAAAGATCCATCTGGGTCGGTTATCCTCACTAATACTAACCATCTCGTTAATGAAGCTATCAGCACTATCAAAGATATTTCAAACAATCTGAGCCCTCACGTTTTATCGAATTTCGGACTGGCAAGCGCGATCAGCGCCTTTACCACAAAAATCAATCAGACAAAAGCTGTTGAAATTGATTTCAAGTCAAATATGGAAGGGCAGCGACTTGATAATGAAAAGGAGGTGGTAATTTATCGGGCTGTCTGCGAACTCATTAACAACTCAATCCTCCATTCCGGAGCCTCCAGGATTGAGATCGAATTAAACAAACACGAAAAATTTATTACCTTGCAGTTTTATGATAACGGTCGTGGTTTTGATACCTCATCATTGAGTAAAGAAGATACTAAAGGAACAGGAATATCAAATATAGAGACCCGTGTAAAAACTGTTGAAGGGGTATTTATCCTCGAAAGCACACCGGGAAAAGGGACAAGTGCTCTTATTAAATTGATTGAATGATTCTTATTAAACCGGAACTGGCATAAATGGAAAAAATACGGATAATAATCGCAGACGATCATCAGCTGTTTCGCAATGGCCTGAAAATACTCCTCAATGCATTTCCCGAATTTGAAGTTACAGCTGAAGCCTCGAATGGTGAGGAATTCCTGAAAATTATTAAAAATACTCAGGCAGATATCGCACTCATGGATATCAATATGCCTGAAATGGATGGTATAGAAGCAACCCGGAAAGGTCTGAAAATCTGTCCGGAAATAAATATTATCGCACTTTCAATGTATGGAGAGGAAGAGTATTATTATAAGATGGTTGACGCAGGAGCCAAAGGTTTCCTTCTTAAAGACTCGGATATATTCGAAGTTAAAGAAGCCATACTCACGGTAAGAAAAGGTGGCAGCTATTTTTCCCAGGAATTGCTCTATCATGTCATTCAGAAAATCAAATACCGTGAACTTGAGAGCAAATCAGCCAATCTTTCAAAAAGAGAAAAGGAGATACTTTTTAAAATCTGTGAAGGATTATCTAACCAGGAAATTGCCGAAACACTTTTTATAAGCAAAAGAACAGTGGATAAGCACAGGGCAAACCTTCTTGGAAAAACAAATTCCAAGAATACGGCAAGTCTCATATTATTTGCTATCAGGAATAAACTTATTGAGATCTGAACATGGCAGAATCACACAATCTTGGTCAGAAAGGAGAAGACCTGGCAGTGGATCATCTCGAAAAAGCAGGTTTCAAAATATTATTCAGGAACTGGAAATGGGGAAAACACGAAATCGATATCATAGCTGAGAACCACGATTTTATTGTTTTCACAGAAGTAAAGACACGAAGCGATGATTTTCAGATGCATCCCGTTACCGCTGTAACCAGGGAAAAACAAAAATCAATTATCTGGGCAGCCAATGGCTATCTGCAAAAATTCAAAATAGACAAAGAGGGAAGGTTTGATATTATAACTGTTATTAAATCTGCTGATTCATTTCAGATTGATCATATTGAGGGGGCATTTTATCCGACGTTGAGATGAACTCACCCCCCATCCCCCTCTCTAATTCTTAGAGAGGGGGGGCGTATGATACTGTATCTCAAATGATTTCCCCCTCTTTACGAAGTAGAGAGGGGGATAAAAGGGGGTGAGTACATGAGGATAAGAAGTGTAAAAGATTAACTTTAATAGATTTGCTATGGATATAGTAACACTTAGAGAATATTGTATCTCAAAAAAAGGTGCCACCGAGAGTTTCCCTTTCGGAGAAGATACCCTTGTTTTTAAAGTAAATGAAAAAATATTCGCCCTGGTCAACCTCGATGGCGACTTGAGCATCAACCTTAAATGCGACCCAGGTCTGGCAATTGAACTCAGAGAACGATTTTCGGCTGTTACTCCGGGTTACCATATGAATAAGAAACACTGGAATACCGTTATGCTCAACGGATCAGTTCCTGATAAGGAGGTATTTTCATGGATAGATCATTCACATGATCTGATTACAGGAAAAAAATTAATACTTGAACAATAAAACATTCGAATGAAGAATTAAGAATTTAATACTTCTGCATTCTTCGTTCGATTGTTCAAATGTTCTTACTTTAAAAAACATTAAAAAATTATCGAACATAAATTAATAACCCTTTAAAATGACTTTTAAGGGGATGATTTTATTTAATGAATTTAATGTTAACGGCAACAATAAAAGAAGACTTCAGTCTTTAATAGGTTCTGATTAATTATTATAAAGAATTTAAAAAAAACATGAATCAAAAATTACAGAAAATTAGATTCCCTTTGAGTAGTAAATTCTTTATTGCATTCATCATGCTTTTGTTTCTTCTTACGCAGATGCATCAATTAATACACCATATTGTTGGAGAAATTCTATGTGGGAAAGTGGGTTTTCTAACTTTTGACCAACACTTTTTTTCACCAACACTTACTGGTACATCTTATAAACTGGCCACCATCGCCGGTCCTTTATTTAGCGATTATATGTTTATGTGGATTGGTATGGTAATGTTGCGATCAGGTAAATACAGCTTAGCTGGCTTTTCATTAATTTTAGCAAGCATGCCGTTGGGTAGATTTTGGGCTTTGACGGGCGGTGATGAAAGATTTTACGGTTTGTGGATCAGTCAATTATTTGGTTTAAATGAAAATTCCTCCATGATTTTAAGCATATTTATTGTACTTCTTATATTGGTGCCGCCATTGATAGCTGCGTATAAATCAATTGCAAACAGTCGAAGATGGATCGTATTTTTAGCTTTTCTAATTTTGCCTTTATTCTTCTATGGCCTATTCATCTTTTATCCTGATCACAGATTTCTCTATTCATCTGTTTTTAAAGCTTATGAAACAGGAATATCGTCTAATCCGATGGCCATCTTGTACTGGGGGCTTCCTATCATTCTTATATTGGCGATAGTGACTATTGCGGTGCTTTTCTTTGGAAAATATATTAAATATCTTGTTCCAGACAGAAAGGAAATTTCCCCTGTGAGCCCAGCCTTAAAATGTCATCCCTAAGCGGAATGACAACAATTTCTGAAGAACCACATTCGATGGCTGATCTCCGTTATCCCTGGTAATGTCAAATAAATCTTTTTCAAATCCGACACCAATA
>Ga0208079_1000091_pt1 | contig 49311 bp, 50 predicted proteins | sample NGESurdeep092012_5_FD_184474 | JGI IMG/M metagenome (GOLD analysis project Ga0208079, IMG submission 184474) | Arctic peat soil microbial communities from Barrow, Alaska - NGEE Surface sample 210-2 deep-092012 (SPAdes) | ecosystem: Environmental > Terrestrial > Soil > Wetlands > Peat ... | reverse complement strand
GGAACCGGGACACCCGCCGGAGTCTCTCGGCCGGGTCCGACAATCCGGCGGACCGGGCATTCCTCCCCGCCCTGAACGGCCGGGCTTCCAGCCCGGGTTGTCGGTGAACGCGCACAGAACGGAAGCCGACCGCGGCGTCGACTTTGAGGTGACGTTGGTCGCCACTCGTCCCGCGCGCCGGTGCGACGTGCGGGTGAGCGCCCCGCGAGGCACGCCGGTCGCCGCCGTCGCGGCTTCGCTGCGCCGGATGGTCGGCCTGCCGGCGGATGACGCCACCGCGGCCATGCATGTCGGCGCCGTCCCCGTCGACCTCGCCGCGGCCCTGGAGGACGCCTTGCGCCCGGGGTCGCTGGTGTCCTTCGGTGCCGCGACGGAGCCAGTCCGCGAGCCGGGGCCGGAGCAGCTAGCGTCAGTCGGCCAGCCGGGGCCGAGGCAGCTGCACGTGGTGGGCGGCCCGGACGCCGGCGAGATCACCACGTTGCTGCCCGTCAGCACGGTCATCGGCCGCGGGGCCGGGGCCGGGTTGCAGCTGGCCGATCCGCGGGTGTCCCGTCGGCACGCCGTGGCGCGCGTGACCGTGGGCGCGATCCTGATCGAGGATCTCGGCTCGACCAACGGCACCACGGTGGACGGCGTCCCGGTGGCGGTGTCCGGCCAGGCGCTGCGCGCCGGCGAGCTGCTGAGGGTCGGCGATACCGCGCTCGCCCGCCCCGATCGCGCTGAGCCGGTCGCCGCGGTGACCCCCGCCGGTGATGGCCATCTGGCCGTAACTCGGCCACCCCGGTTGCGCGCACCAGCTCCGGTGCACAGCGTCGTGCTCCCGACCCGTCCCACCAAGTCGCCGCGACCGAGGTTCGCTGTCCTGGCCGTGGTGCTGCCGTTGGTGCTCGGCCTGGTGATGTGGCGGGTGTCCGGGCAACTCTACTTTCTGCTGTTCACCCTGCTGTCTCCAGTGCTCGCTATCGGTACGGCGGTGTCCGACCGGACCGCCACCGGGCGCGCCTACCGCCACGGCCAGGCGGCCTACGACCGAGCTCGCGCCGAGGCCGACCAGCGGCTCGCGGATGCGGTCAGCGCGGACGCCCGCGGACAACGCCGAGCTGCCCCTGATCTCACCGTCCTGGCTGCGGTGGCCCTCGGTCCCGGCTCGCGACTGTGGGAGCGGCGGGGGGACGACGACGACGTCCTGCAGCTGCGGGTCGCGACCGCCGACGGTCCGACCGGGGTGAAACTGACCACGGATGTCGGGGAGGTGCTGGAGCCACCGGTGGCGCCGATGGTGCCGGTCACTGTCCGACTGCCCGACATTGGAGTTCTCGGCATTGCGGGCGGCGCTCGCCAAGCACATGGCCTGGCACGAGCACTGCTGGCGCAGGCGGCGGTCCTGCACGCCCCCCAGGACCTGGCCGTGGTCATCCTCGCGACCGCGGACCGCGCATCGGTCTGGGAATGGGCGCGGTGGCTGCCACATACCCGCGCGACCTTGACGCCGGCTGGCAACTGCCGGGCAATGTTCGGCCTGGGGGCGGAGCAAGCCGCCGCCCGGACCGCCGAGCTGCAGGCCTGGGTAGCGGCCAGCGCCGGGGCGCCGCGCTCGGTTTCATCGGCCGGCGAGCGCTCGAAGGTGCTGATGATCGTCGACGGCGCCCGGCGGCTGCGCAGCAGCACTCCCGGGCTGGCCGCGCTGCTTGATGACGGGCCCGCTGTGGGCGTACACGCCATCTGTCTGGATGACGACGAGCGGATGCTGCCCCAGGAGTGCGCCGTCGTGGTCAGGTTTCACAACAGCTCCTCCACCCGGGTGTCCGTGTGCCGAGCCGGCGGACCCGGCGTCGACGACGCGATCGCCGACACGGCAAGCCTGGACTGGGCCGAGCGGTTGGCCCGCGCCCTGGCGCCACTGCGAGTGGACACCTCGGACGATGGTGGGGCAGCGGCGTTGCCGGGCCACGTGCGCTGGACCGAGATCGCGGCACTGCCGCTACACGGCGGCGACGGTGACGTGGCGGCGGTGACGGCCCGCTGGACCGACGCCGCCTGCTCGACCACCGTGGCGCTCGGCTGTGGACTGACCGGACCGACGACGGTTGACCTCGCCGCCGACGGGCCACACATGCTCGTCGCCGGCACCACCGGTTCCGGCAAGAGCGAGCTGCTCCGGAGCATGGTGGCCTCGCTCGTGGCGGGCAACCGCCCCGACCAGCTCAGCCTGCTGCTGATCGACTACAAGGGCGGCGCGGCCTTCGGTCCCTGCGTCGCCCTGCCGCACACCGTTGGCGTGGTGACCGACCTGGACGCGGCCGAGACGGAGCGGGCGCTGACGTCGCTGCACGCTGAACTGCGGCGCCGGGAGCGCCTGCTGCACGCCGCCGGGGTCGCGGACTCCGACGCCTACCGACGGGCGGTGCCGGAGCGAGATCTCGCCACGCTGCCCCGCCTTGTGATCATAGTGGACGAGTTCGCCACCCTCTCCAAGGAGCTGCCGGACTTCGTCGACGGGCTCGTCGGGGTGGCCCAGCGGGGTCGATCGCTCGGCGTGCACCTGGTGCTGGCCACGCAGCGGCCGGAGGGAGTGGTGCGCGCCGACATCCGAGCCAACACGAACCTACGAGTCTGCCTAGCGGTCACCCGGGCGGCGGAGTCCCTCGATGTGTTGGAGACCCCCGCGGCCGCCACCATCCCCCGCGGGATCCCGGGCCGGGCCTTCCTGCGCGCCGGTCCGGATGCGCCGACACCGTTCCAGACGGCGTGCGTCTCGACCGGCTCCACGCGGGTCGGCGGCGCACTTGCCCCGGCCGTGATCCCCGCGCCGTACGCCGAGCTGGGAGCGAACCCGGTGGTCGCACCGGTGGCACCCGAGTTCGGAGGAGATGCCGGGCGAGCGGACTGCGACCTCGACCGGCTGGTGCGCGCCGTCGCCGGCGCCGCCGAGCGGCTGGGCATCGCTGCGGCCCCGGCCCCGTGGCTGCCGCCCCTGCCGCCGATGGTGGAGGTGGCGGCACTGCCACCGCTGGATGCCACGCCGTCGCGGCCCGGTGGCGTGCCAGCCGCGCCGTACGGATTGCAGGACCTGCCAGCGCAGCAGCGACGACGCTCCTTGGCCTACGACCTCACAACCGCCGGTCATCTGCTGGTCACGGGTACGGCTGGCAGCGGCCGCACCACCTTGTTGCGCACGCTGGCTGGATCGCTGGCTGCCGCCACCGGGCCGGCCGACGTGCACCTCTACGCCGTCGATGCCGGCGGCGGCAGCCTGGCGCCGCTGGCCGAGCTGCCACACTGCGGGGCGGTCGTGTCCCGCGACGAGCCAGAGCGACTGGACCGACTGCTTAACGTGCTGCTGGCCGAGGTCCACCGGCGCCAGCGAGTGCTCGCCACCGACGGGCATCTCGATGTCGCCGAACAGCGGGCGGCGGTGGCGGCGGCGGACCGACTGCCCTACCTGCTGGTGTTCGCCCACCAATGGGATGCGCTGCTGTCCGCCTATCAGGACCTCGATGGCGGCCGCGTCATCGACGCCGTGCTGCGCCTGTTCGCGGACGGGTCGGCCGTCGGCCTGCGCGCGGTCGTGACCGGCGACCGCGCCACGCTGCTGGGCCGGCTCGCTGCGGTGATGTCGGACCGCCTGCTGCTGCAGTTGGCCGACCCGGCCGACTACGGCGTGGTAGGGCTGCGGCCGGCGGCGGTCCCCCGCCGACTGCCACACGGCCGCGGGTGGACCCTCGACGGCTTGGTGAGCACCCAGGTAGCGGTGCTGGGGCCGGATCCGGCCGGCGCGGCGCAGAGCGCGTTGTTGCGCCGGATCGCCGCTGCCAGCCGGCGGGACTGCGCTGCCATTCCCGCGAATCGACTGCCGCGGCGGGTGGACGCGATGCCGACCCTGGTGCCGGCAGCCGAGCTGGCCCCCCGGCCGCCGGCGGCCGCCAACCGAGGCACTGCTCGCGTGGCGCTGGGCATCGGGGGCGATGAGCTCGGCGTGATCGCGGTCGATCTGGGCGACGTTGGTCACCGGTTGTTGGTCGGCGGTGTACCCGGCTCCGGCCGCAGCACGGCGCTGCTCACGATCGCCGGAGCACTGCTCAACGACGGCAACGGCGTCGTCCTGGTCGCTCCCCGACCCTCTCCGCTGCGGGCGCTGGCCGGCCGACCCGGAGTCTTGGGATCTGTCGAAGATCGGGCCGACTCCGACCAACTTGCTGACCTGCTGCGAGCGGCGCCCAGACCGCTGGCGGTGATCGTCGATGACGCCGACTACCTGATCGACGCGCCGCTGGCTGTCGAGCTGGATCGGCTGGTGACGCAGGACGGACCGCGGCGCCCCGTCCTGGTGGCGGCCGGCGCCACCGAGGCGCTGGCCACGACGTACCGGCCGTGGGTCGTGGATGCTCGGCGCAGCCGCGCTGGACTGCTGCTCGGCCCGCGCTCGACCCTGGACGGTGAGCTGGTGGGGGTGCGGCTGCCCCGCACCGCGGTCGGCCGGCTGCCACCCGGGCGCGGCATCCTGGTGATCCAAGGCGAGGTGGCGCCGGTGCAAGTGGCACTGCCGCCGGAATGCCAGGTGTAGCGCCATCCCGGTCGGGGCCGGCGGTGACCCCGGAGGTGGCCGGCGGCCGCGCGCCGGCGGCCGCGCGCCGGTGGCCGCGCGCCGGTGGCCGCCGGCTACCTCATGTGCGGATAGCGGTAGTCGGTCGCCGGCACGAACGTCTCCTTGATGGTGCGGGCGCTCACCCAGCGCAGCAGGTTGAGCTTCGAGCCCGCCTTGTCGTTCGTGCCGCTGGCCCGCGCGCCGCCGAACGGCTGCTGGCCGACCACCGCACCGGTCGGCTTGTCGTTAATGTAGAAGTTCCCGGCTGAGAACCGCAGGGTTTCGGTCGCCACCGCAATCGCCTGCCGGTCCTGCGCGAAGATCGAGCCGGTGAGGGCGTAGCTGGCCACGTTGGCTGCCTGCGCCACCACCGCGTCGTACGCGTCGTCGTCATAGACCAGCAAGCCGAGGACCGGCCCGAAGTACTCCGTCGTCAGGACATCGTGCGTCGGGTCACTGGTGCGCAGCACAGTCGGGCGCACGAACCAGCCCTCCCGGTCGTCCGCGGTGCCGCCGGCCAGGACCTCCAGGGCCGGATCGCCGGCCGCCCGCGCCAGTACGTCGGCCAGGGTCCGGTAGGCGTTGCCGTCGATGACCGCACCCATGAAGGTGCTGAGGTCGGTGACGTCGCCCATTGGCAGGCTCTCGACCTCGGCGAGGAAGTCCTCGCCCATCCGCCGCCACAGCGAGCGGGGGATATAGGCGCGGGAGGCCGCGGAGCATTTCTGCCCTTGGTACTCGAACGCGCCGCGCACCAGCGCCGTCCGCAGCGCGGCGATGTCGGCCGACGGGTGCGCGATCACGAAGTCCTTGCCGCCGGTCTCCCCCACCAGCCGCGGGTAGCCGCGGTAGCGGTCGATGTTCTCCCCCACCGTCCGCCACAGCTGCTGGAATACCGCGGTGGAGCCGGTGAAGTGGATGCCGGCCAGGTCCCGGTCCGGTACGGCGACCTCGCCAACGATCCGGCCGCTGCCGGTGACCATGTTGATCACGCCGGGCGGGAGCCCCGCGGCCTCCAGCAGCCGCATCAGGAAGTACGCCGCCAGCAGCTGGGTCTGCGCCGGCTTCCACACCACCGTGTTGCCCAGCAACGCCGGTGCGGTCGGCAAGTTGCCGGCGATCGCGGTGAAGTTGAACGGCGTGATCGCCAGGACGAAGCCTTCCAGGGGGCGGTACTCCATCCGGTTCCACGTTCCGGCCGAGCTGGCCGGCTGCTCGCGCAGGATGTCGGCGGCGTAGGCGACGTTGAACCGCCAGAAGTCGATCAGCTCGCAGGCCGCGTCGATCTCGGCCTGGGTCGCGGTCTTGGACTGGCCGAGCATGGTGGCGGCATTGAGCGTGTCCCGCCACGGACCGGCGAGCAGGTCGGCCGCCTTGAGCAGCACGGCGGCCCGGTCGTCAAAGGTCAAAGCCTGCCATCCGGGCGCTGCCGCCTTAGCCGCGGCGACCGCGGCACCGACGTCGTCGGCCGTCGCCGTGCGCAAGGTCCCCACCACGGCCGAATGCCGGTGTGGCTGGACCACATCGACCGGCGCACCGCCGCCCATCCGCTGCCGGCCGCCGATCGTCATGGTCAGCTCGACCGGCTCGACGGCCAGCTCCTTGAGCCGGCCCTCCAGCCCGATGCGTTCCGGTGAGCCCGGCGCGTAGCCCCGGACGGGCTCGTTGACCGGGACCGGAACGGTGGTGGCCGCGTCCAGCACAATGGCCTCCTGCGAGCAGACCAGGCGGTCCCAGCGGCCGCCCGGGGAGTCCATGGTGCCACCCGAGCTGTGGTCAGCCGAGCTCCACCAGCGCGTCCAGCTCCTGCGCGGCGTACCACATCAGCTCGTGGCCGTCCGCCTCGTCCACCACGAACTGGGCGTCGTCGCTGCTGAGCTCCGCCGCGACCACCGCGTCCGCGGCGGCGGCGACTGCTACTTAGGCCGCGGTGTCGTCCAGGTGCCCGGACACCACCCGAGCCACCGGTACGGCGTGGTCGACGCGCACCGCCGACCGACCGCGGTCCGGCTCCGGGACTACCCAGTCCGCGGGCACCTCGGCGGCGACGACGACCCGGCGGCGGGGCGCCAACGGCGAAGGTTGCGCGCGGTTCCGTTCGCCCGGCCGCCCGAACAGCGACGCCAGGTAGACGGTGAACCCCGGGGAGTTGCCTCGACCCAAGCGCAGGCGGACCTGGCGATTCATTGTCGCAATTCTGGGGCTCCCTCGACCGGCCATCCCGCTTCCAGCGCGGTCACCGCGGTGGCCACCAGCACCCGCACCCCGACCGCGATCGAGCGCTCGTCCACGTCGAACATCCCGCGGTGCAGGTCCATGCCGATGGGCGAGTCCAGCGCACGGACGCCAAGCCGACCCAGCGAGCCGGGCACCTTCTCCAGGTACCACCCGAAGTCCTCCCCGCCGAGGCTCTGCTCGGTCGGGACCACCGCGTCCTGCCCGAGTGCCGTCTTGATCCCTTGGCTGAGCAGCTCGGTGGCGAACGGGTCGTTGACCACCGGCGGCACGCCCCGTTGATAGGTGACGTCGACCTCGACGCCGTACGGCGCGACCGCCGCCAAGGCCAGCTCCCGCAACAGCCCGGGTGCTGCCTGCCAAGCCAACGGGTCCAGCACCCGCACCGTCGCGTTGGCCACGCCGGTCTCCGGGATGGCGTTGGCCACTGTACCCGCGCTGATCTGGCCCCAGACCACGCTGAGCCCGGAGCGCGGGTCGACCCGCCGGGACAGCGCGGCCGGCACCTCGGTGACCACCTTGGCCAGTGCGTAGACCAGGTCGGCCGTCAGATGTGGCCGGGAGGTGTGCCCGCCAGGGCCGCGCAGCCGGACCTGGAACCGGTCGGCCGCCGCGGTGATCGGCCCGGACCGCACGCCGACCTGCCCGACGTCGGTGCGCGGGTCGCAGTGCAGGGCGAAGATCCGCTGTACGCCGTCCAGCCCGTCGGCCTCCACCACATCGACCGCGCCGCCGGGCGTCAGCTCCTCGGCGGGTTGAAAGATCAACCGGACTCGACCGGGCAGCCACCCGGCGTCGGCGAGATGGGCGAGCGCGAGGCCCGCGCCGAGCAGGACAGTGGTGTGGACGTCGTGGCCGCAGGCGTGGCAAACGCCGGGCACGGTCGAGCGGTACGGGACGTCCTTCTCGTCGGCCAACGGCAGCGCGTCCAGATCGGCCCGCAACGCCACCAGCGGGCCGTCGCCGATCCCGATGTCGCAGAGCAGGCCGGTGCCGCCAGAGAGCACCTTGGGGGTCAGTCCGGCCGAGGCCAACCGATTGCGCACCAGTTCCGTCGTGCGGTGCTCGGCGTGACCCAGCTCGGGATGGGCGTGCAGGTAGCGTCGGACGGCAACCAGCCACGGTTCCTCGGCAGCGAGGAAGCCGGACACCAGCTCCGCCACCTGGCCGGCTGTCTCCATCAGCCGCGCGGGCTGCGCCGGTCGAAGCGGCTTTTTCCGCACAACTGGTGAGCCACATCCCCCATGGTGCCCCTACCAGCGACGATCTCGCGTGGCCCGGGGAGCAACGTGCCGGAGCCGGGCCGCCCGTCGGCCGGACGACCCAACGGAGTCAGAAGCGTTCGTCAGGCTGGTACGCGCCCCAGACGTCGCGCAGCGCGTTGCAGACCTCGCCGACCGTCGCCCGCGCCCGCAGCGCATCCCGCAGCGGGTACAGCACGTTGTCCGAGCCCTGGGCCGCGTCCCGGATTGCGTCCATGTGTCGGGTCACGGCAGCGCCGTCGCGCTCGGCCCGCAGCGCCTCCAGCCGGCCGGCCTGCTCCTTCTCGATCTGGGGGTCCACCCGGAGCGGGTCGTAGTGCTCGTCCTGATCGATCTGGAACTTGTTGACCCCGATGACCGTGCGTCGGCCATCCTCGGCCGAGAGCGCCACGTCGTACGCCGAGTGCTCGATCTCGCCCTTCTGGAAGCCCCGCTCGATGGCCTCCACCGCGCCGCCCATGTCCTCGATTCGCCCCATCAGCTCGCGGGCGGCGGCCTCCACGGCGTCGGTCATCGACTCGACCATGTAGGAGCCGGCGAACGGGTCCACGGTCGCGGTCACATCGCTCTCGTAGGCGATCACCTGCTGAGTGCGCAGCGCCAGCCGGGCAGCCTTCTCACTGGGCAGCGCGAGTGCCTCGTCGAAGGAGTTGGTATGCAGGGACTGGGTGCCGCCGAGCACGGCTGCCAACGCTTGCACGGTGACCCGGATCATGTTCACCTCGGGCTGCTGGGCGGTCAGCTGAACCCCGGCAGTTTGGGTGTGGAAGCGCAGCATCAGCGATTTCGGGTCCTTCGCGCCGAAGCGGTCGCGCATGATGGAGGCCCACATCCGCCGGGCGGCGCGAAACTTGGCCACCTCCTCGAGCAGCGTCGTCCGGCTGACGAAGAAGAACGCCAACCGCGGCCCGAAGTCGTCGACGTCCTGCCCGGAGTCGATGGCCGCTTGGACGTATTCGATGCCGTTGGCGAGCGTGAAGGCGATTTCCTGCACCGGCGTCGCGCCAGCCTCGGCCATGTGGTAGCCGGAGATGGAGATCGTGTTCCACCGAGGCATCTCCGCCCTGCAGTAGCGGAAGATGTCGGTGGTAAGCCGCAGCGAGTGTTTCGGCGGGTAGATGTAGGTGCCCCGGGCGATGTACTCCTTGAGTACGTCGTTCTGCACCGTCCCCCTGAGCTTGTCCGCCGAGATGCCCTGCTCCTCGGCGGCCAGTTGGTAGAGCACCGTCAGTACGGCGGCCGGCGCATTGATCGTCATCGACGTGGAAATCCGGTCTAGCGGCAGGCCGCCGAACAGCGTTTTCATGTCGTCGATCGAGTCGATCGCCACGCCGACCTTGCCCACTTCGCCGGAGGCGATCGGGTCGTCGGAGTCGAAGCCCATCTGGGTGGGCAGGTCGAAGGCGACGGACAAGCCACCGGTACCGGCCGTGACCAGCTGGTGGTAGCGCTCGTTGGACTCCTTGGCGGTACCGAAGCCGGCGTACTGCCGCATCGTCCACGGCCGGCCGGTGTACATGCTCGGGTAGACGCCGCGGGTATACGGGTACTCCCCCGGCCGGCCCAGGGCGGCCGCCGGGTCGAAGCCGGCCAGATCCTCGGGACCGTAAACTGGCGAAATCGGCAGGCCGGACTCGGACTCGCGCGGCATGGGGGCTCCCGTCGTGGTGCGTTGCGTGCCGGAGCGCATGCTAGCGGCCATCAGCGCGCTGCCGCGGAGCCCCGGGTGTCTGGGTGCGGCGGCGCCCGTCGGTAGGAAACGTGGACGTGAGCGTGGACGTAAGACGTGAGCGTGGACTCACGCACCGTACTTTCAGACCCCTGCTGACCAACGGGCCGGCGCGCAGGACCAGTTGACCGCAGTGCCGGCCTCGTTCCAGCCCGGGTAAGGCCGGCGGGGTACCGACCTGCCGGGGCATCCTTCGCCCGATATCATGCAATTGCCTCCCGGCGGGCAGAACCGGCCGGAGTCATCGCCGAGCGACCGTGCCCGCAGCACGGCAGCCTTCAATGAGGAGGTCGAGTGCCCAAGACACCGGCAGGCACGCTCTACCGCGGACACGTCGGCATGTGGTCCTGGGTGGCCCACCGGGTCACCGGCGTACTGGTGTTCTTCTTCCTGTTCGCCCATGTGATGGACACCGCGTTGGTCCGGGTGTCGCCTGACACCTACGACAAGATCGTGGATACCTACAAGAACCCGGTGGTCAACCTGTTGGAGGTCGGGCTCGTCGCCGCCGTCCTCTTTCACGCCCTCAACGGTCTGCGGATCATCGCGATCGACTTCTGGCGGAAGGGGACCCGCTACCAACGCCAGATGCTGTACGCCGAGGTGACGCTGTTCGTGATCTTGATGGTGCCGGCGGCGTTCTTCATGCTCCGCCACACCTTCCTGACGCTGTTCGGGACGGCCTGAGATGGCCACCGCACTTGAGGACTTCGGCTCGCCGGCGATCGAGTCGCCGCGCGCGCGGCGCCAGCGCCCGGGCCAGCGCTCCCGCACCAACTTCGAGCTCTACAGCTGGATCTTCATGCGGCTGTCCGGCGTACTGCTCGTGGTCTTGGTTCTGGGCCACCTGTTGATCATGAATGTGATGGACGGCGGGGTGCAACGGCTCAACTTCGGCTTCGTCGCCGGCCGCTGGTCCTCTCCGTTCTGGCAGACCTGGGACCTGTTGCAGCTCTGGCTCGCCGAGCTGCACGGCACCAACGGGCTGCGCACGGTGATCAACGACTACGCCGAGCGGGACGGCACGCGCCTCTGGCTGAAGATGCTGCTCTACACCTCGGCCGGCCTGGTCCTCGTGCTCGGTACGCTGGTGATCTTCACCTTCGACCCCAACATCGGCTAGGCGGGCGTAGTGGCTACTCCGATCGAGATCCACAAGTTCGACACGGTCGTCGTCGGGGCCGGCGGCGCCGGGATGCGGGCCGCCTTGGAGGCCGGCCAGCACAGCCATACAGCGGTGCTGACCAAGCTGTACCCGACCCGCTCCCACACCGGCGCGGCGCAGGGCGGCATGTGTGCCGCGCTGGCCAACGTCGAGGAGGACAACTGGGAGTGGCACACCTTCGACACCGTCAAAGGCGGTGACTACCTGGTCGACCAGGACGCCGCCGAGGTGATGTGCAAGGAGGCGATCGACGCGGTCCTCGACCTGGAGAAGATGGGCCTGCCGTTCAGCCGGACGCCGCAGGGCCGCATCGACCAGCGGCGCTTCGGCGGCCACACCCGCGACCACGGCAAGGCCGCGGTCCGCCGATCCTGTTACGCCGCCGACCGCACCGGCCACATGATCCTGCAGACCCTCTACCAGCAGTGCACCAAGCATGAGATCGAGTTCTTCAACGAGTTCTACGTGCTCGACCTGGTGCTGGCCGAGGGTGCGGTCGCCGGCGTGGTCGCCTACGAGCTCGCCACCGGCACTCTGCACGTCTTCCAGGCCAAGGCCGTCGTCTTCGCCACCGGCGGCTTCGGCAAGATGTACAAGGTTTCCTCCAACGCCCACACCCTCACCGGCGACGGCCCCGGGATCATCTGGCGCAAGGGTCTGCCGCTGGAGGACATGGAGTTCTTCCAGTTCCACCCGACCGGCATTTGGAAGATGGGCATCCTGCTCTCCGAGGCCGCCCGCGGTGAGGGCGGCATCCTGCGCAACAAAGACGGCGAGCGCTTCATGGAGCGCTACGCGCCGACCATCAAGGACCTCGCGCCGCGGGACATGGTCTCCCGAGCGATCTACACCGAGATCCGGCAGGGCCGCGGCTGTGGACCGGCCGGCGACCACGTCTATCTCGACCTCACCCACCTGCCGCCGGAGCAGCTCGACGCCAAGCTGCCGGACATCACCGAGTTCGCCCGCACCTACCTGGGCATCGAGCCCTACGACGACCCGATCCCGATCCAGCCCACGGCGCACTACGCGATGGGCGGCATCCCCACCGACCTGCTCGGCCGGGTGCTCGCCAGCACCGACACGGTGGTGCCCGGGCTGTATGCGGCCGGGGAGTGCGCCTGCGTGTCGGTGCACGGAGCCAACCGGCTGGGCACCAACTCGCTGCTCGACATCAACGTCTTCGGCAAGCGCAGCGGCATCGCGGCCGCGGAGTACGCCGCCTCGGCGCCGATGCCGGAGCTGCCACCGGACCCCGCGGCGTACGTCGAGAACATGCTGACTCGCCTGCTGGACAACGCCGGCGGGGAGAGCGTCGCGGCCATCCGGCGGGACCTGCAGGAGACCATGGACGTCAACGCGATGGTTTACCGCACCGAGGCGACGCTCAAGCAGGCCGAGGTCGACATCGCGACGCTCAAGGAGCGCTACGCCCGGGCCGGCGTGATGGACAAGGGCCGCCGCTACAACACCGACCTACTCGAAGCCGTGGAACTCGGTTTCCTCCTCGACCTCGCCCAGGTGCTGGTCATTGGCGCCCGCGCCCGCAACGAGTCCCGCGGCGGCCACTTCCGCGAGGACTACCCCAACCGGGACGACGTCAACTTCTTGCGGCACACCATGGCGTACCGGATGGGTGGCACCGAGCCGGCCAGCCCGACGACCGAGGTCCGGCTGGACTACAAACCGGTCACCATGACGCGATACGAACCGACGGAGCGCAAGTACTGATGGCCGGCTCTGACACCCCCCGCCAGGACGACATCCCGGTGGACGCATCCGCCACCGGTGACCAACCGGCCGGTGCTGCGGATGTGCCGGCGGTCAACTCGGTTTCCGGCGACGAGGGCGTTGGTTCGGCCGGACCCGACCGGGCCGTTGACCCGACGGCGCAGGACGCCCGCACCCCGGCGGTGACCGTGAGAGGTACGGCCGCACCGAGCATCCGCGACGTCCGGCTCAAGATCCGTCGATTCCTGCCGGAGCAGGACGCGGAGCCGCACTGGGAGACCTACACCGTCCCGACCGAGCAGGGCGATCGGCTGCTCGACGCGATCCACTGGGTCAAGTGGAACATCGACGGCTCGCTGACCTTCCGACGCTCCTGTGCGCACGGGGTCTGCGGCTCCGACGCGATGCGGGTCAACGGCGTGAACCGGCTGGCCTGCAAGGTGTTGACCAAGGACCTGGGCGACGAGGTGCTGCTGGAGCCGATCAAGGGGCTGCCAGTGCTCAAGGACCTCGTGGTCGACATGGAGCCGTTCTTCGAGGCCTACCGGTCGGTCAAGCCCTTCCTTCTTCCCAGTCCGCACGAGCCCACCAAGGAGCGGCTGCAGTCCGCCAAGGACCGGGAGCGCTTCGACGACACCACCAAGTGCATCCTGTGTGCCGCCTGCACCACGTCGTGCCCGGTGTACTGGTCGGACGATGCCTACTTCGGCCCGGCGGCCATCGTGAACGCGCACCGCTTCATCTTCGACAGCCGGGACGAGGGTGGCGAGGAGCGCCTCGAGATCCTCAACACCAAAGAGGGCGTGTGGCGCTGCCGCACGACCTTCAACTGCACCGACGCCTGCCCGCGCGGCATCGAGGTCACCAAGGCCATCCAAGAAGTCAAGCGGGCGCTGATCTTCCGCCGCTTCTGATCCGAGGCGGGGGCCGTCGCCGGTTACGCTGCTGCTCAGACTGTTGCCCTTCGCCTGGCGGGCCGAGGACTGCCGCGGTCGACAGCTCCGCAGCCGCCGGCTGGGCCCAGTCCTTCGAGCACACCCTCCGACTCCGCCAGAAGCTGGCTGCAGGTCGCTTACCTGGTCGCCGTACTCGCTGCATTGCGTCTGCTTTCAGTGCGCCATCCCGCCCCAGGCGCCCAGGACATGCTCGCACGGTCCCGGCGGCAACTTGCGCCCGCCGGCGGCACTGAATCGTCGAAGCGACGGCATCGGTCGCCGGTTGCGGACATCACTGCGGCTCTGCTGACCGTGCTGCCAACGGGCGCGCCGCCGCACGGTGACGTCGTCGTCGTGCCCATCGGTGGCCAGGGCAGCGGACATGCCGCAGCCCTACGGCTTCTGCTGGACCGACTGCTGACCACCCCGCAGACTGTGATAGCGAATCCCTATTTGGACCGGGAAGGAGACGGACGATGATCAACATCGACCTGCCCACCGACCTGAACTTCGTCGATGATGACGGTATGAACCTGGCGCGGGCACCGGAGGCGGGGCCGCCAACTACCAGCGCCGTTGTTGTTGCCGGCACGCCAACGGCTTGGTCGTCGGCCGTCGTCGAGGACGTCGCGGAGGGCTGGGTCAGGTTCCGCTCCGTCACCGCCCGCGAGACTGCGCGCCACGGTTCACTCGTCGCCGGCTGAGCGAAGTGAGTGGTCCGGCGTCGACCAGGTGGCGGCGCCGGGCGCTCGGTTGGGTAGCCGTCGTTGCGGTTGCCGGACCTGTCGGATCGGCTTCGGCGCTAGCGATCGCGCCCGCTTCGGCAGTGGCGAAAGCGCCCGCTCCGGCACTGGCGGTGGCGCCCGCTCCCCCGCCGCCGCGGACGCCCAACCCGGTAGCTGACCCGGCGGTGGCTCGAAGCACCCTGGGCGGCACCGAGCTAGCCCGCACCGACGTCGCCCAGGGTCCTGGCACCGCGCCACTTCCCGGTGACGGCACCGCCGCGAGCTGGCTGGTCGCCGACTCAGTCAGCGGCACCGTGCTGGCCGCTCGGGATGCGCACGGCCGCTACCCGCCGGCCAGCGTGCTCAAGGTGTTGACGGCGGTCACGCTCATCCCCCGCCTGGACAAAGCCGCGACGTACGTCGTCACGCCCGCCGACGCGGCGGTGGACGGCTCCCGGGTCGGATTGGAGCCTGGGACGGCGTACTCGATCCAGGACCTCTTCACCGCCTTGCTATCGGTGTCCGGCAACGACGCCGCCATGGCGCTGGCGTCAGCGGCGGGCGGGCTGGACCCAACGTTGGCGGCCATGACCGCGACCGCCCGGGAGCTGCAAGCCGACGACACGGTGGTCCGGACGCCGAGCGGCCTGGACGCACCGGGTCAGGTCACCTCGGCGTACGACCTGGCGCTGCTGGGGCGCGCCGGTCTGGCCATTCCGGACTTCGCCGCGTACGTCGCGGCACCGGTGGCGACGTTCCTCGGTCGGGACGGCACCCGGTTCCACATCGACAACCACAACCGGTTGCTCACCCGCTATCCCGGCGCCATCGGCGTCAAGAACGGGTACACCGCTGCCGCCAGGGCGAGCCTGGTGGCGGCCGCCCGCCGTGGTGACCACGGTGTCATCGTGACCCTGCTCGGCGCCGAGTCGGACCTGTGGGACGAGGCCGCGCGGCTGCTGGACTGGGGCTTCGACGCGGAGTCGCGGGCGGCTGCCGGGGTCGGGACGCTGGTTGCGCCGCGGCTGGCCGGTGCTCTGGACTCGGCCGACCGGGCGGCGGCGGACACCGGCGTTGCGGGCAGGCCGGCGGCCGCTCCGGCACCGGTGCGGGCGGCGACCCCCGGCCTGAGGCGTCCTCAACCCGTCACGGTTGTCGGGACGGTGGCCGCCATCACCGCGATCGCTGGCGCCACGGTCGTCCTCGTACGTCGACGCCGGGCTCGGCCAGGGTGACCGCCGACTCAGTCCCGTTGACTCACCGGCCACCCGACTGGAGTCGGTACCCGGGTGCGCAGCCACCACCGGCACGATCGTTGTGCGTGCCCACCGCAGGTTGGGCTCGCGGGTGCGGTATCTACGCACAATGATCACTGTGGCGATGCTGACACCGGAGCCGGTCCGGCCGCCCGGAGGCCTGCGTGATCGGTCACGTTTCCTCTCGATCTTCAGACCGGCTCGCGGGCGGACTCCGGGCGACCACCGACTCGACCAGCTCGGCCGCACGGTCGAGCCCCAGCCCGACGCCAGTTGCGCCGGCGGCCCTGGCGGCCGCGCCATAACGTGGGTCGGTCAGCACCCGGTGTACGGCGGCCGCGAGCGTTGCCGGGCTGAGCCGGCGCCGCGGCAGCACGACCGCAGCGCCGAGCCGGCGGACCCGGTTCGCCAGGTCGCGTTGGTCGCCACCGCCGGGCACCAGGACGGCGGGCAGGCCGTGCAGCAGCGCCTTGGCAACCATGCCGTGACCGCCACCCGTCACCACCACGCTGGCGGCGGCCAGCAGCGGTGCCTGCCGCCCGGGACCAGCGCAGGCCCACGGCGGCAGCTCACCGGCGTACGGCGAAAAGCGAGTGGCGGCCAGCCGGACCCCGCGCAGACCGGCCAGCGCAGCTTCCAGCAGTCCGGTGGCCCCGACCGAGGCGGTGGACTCCGAGATCACGACCAGCGGCTCGGTGCCGGGCGGTGGCGGCAGGTCGGTCTCGGCTGGGTCCCAGTCGACCAACGGCCCCACGATGTGGGCGTCGGGCGGCCAGTCCGGTCGCGGGTGCTCCAGCGCCGGCAGCGTCGCCACCAGTCGCAGCGCCGGCGGCCCCTCATCCGGCAGTCCGAGACTGCGTCGCGCCTCGACCTGCTGGACGTGGCCTCGACGCCAGCCGATCTCGGCGAGTCGGCGCAACAACGCGTCCCGACCCCGCCCGACCACTGTCCGCCCCGGCGCGAGGGCAGTTCCCCACGGCGGCAGTGCCCGCGACGGCGCGACCAACGGATGCGGTTCCAGCTCCACCCACGGGATGCCGACCAACCCGGCGGCGAACGACCCGCAGATGGTCAAGGTGTCCGAGACCACGATATCGGCACCGAAGTCGGCGATCAGCTGTGCCGTACCGGGCGCCATCTGCGCCCCTCGGCCCCAGAGTCGAAACCCGAATCCGGCGTCCCGCGGATGCGGTGCGAGCAAGGGCAGCGGCACGGCGTCGAGCCCGACCCGGCACAGCGGGCGCAGCTGGTCGCCACCGGAGCAGACCACAACGGCGTGACCGCGGTCGCGCAGCCTCGCCGCCAGCGACACCGCCGGGAACAGATGCCCGGGATCCGGCCCGACGACCACCGCGACGCGCAATCCGGGCGCGAGCGCCGGTGTCGGCGCGGTCGCAGGCAAGGACCCGGGCGTCGGTGCCGAGCACATGTCCGTGAGTCCGCCGCCGTCAGGCCGTGAAGACAATCTTGCCGAAGATGTCCCCCTCGGCCAGCCGGGCGAAGCCGTCTCGCGCCTGCGACAGCGGCATGGTGGCGTCGATCACGGGCCGCACGCCGGTCACATCCAGGAAGTTGATCAGCCGGTCCAGCTCGGCCCGGGTGCCCATGGTGGACCCGACCACCTCCAACTGGAGGAAGAACACCCGGTTGAGGTCGGCCTTCGGGTTCGGTCCGCTGGTGGCCCCGGACACGACCAGCCGGCCGCCGGGACGCAGCGATCGCAGCGAGTGCGACCAGGTAGCCTCCCCCACCGTCTCCAGCACCGCATCGACCCGCTCGGGCAACCGGGCGCCGGCCGCCAGCGCCTGGTGCGCGCCCAGCTCCAGCGCGCGCCGCCGCTTGTCCTCGTCCCGGCTGGTCGCGTACACCCGGAACCCCGCCGCCCGGGCCAGCGCGATCGCTGCCGTCGCCACTCCGCCGCCGGCGCCCTGCACCAGCACGCTGCCCCCCGGCGGCACGCCGGCCTTGGTGAACAGCATCCGGTACGCCGTCAGCCACGCCGTGGGCAGGCAGGCGGCCTCCGCCCACGACATCCCCGGCGGTTTGGGCACCAGGTTGCGCCGCGGCACCGCCACCACGTCCGCGAACGTGCCGGCGTGGATCTCCGAAAGCAGCGAGCGTTGCGGGTCCAGCGTCTCGTCCCCACCGCCGCGGTCGGGATCGCCGATCACCGCGTGGATGACGACCTCGTTGCCGTCCTCGTCAAGTCCGGCGCCATCGGTGCCGAGCACCATCGGCAGCCGGTCGGCGCGCAGTCCCACCCCCCGCAGGCTCCACAGGTCGTGGTGGTTGAGCGACGCCGCCTTCAGCCGGACGGTGGTCCAGCCCTCCGGGACGCCTGGGTCAGGGCGGTCGCCCAGCTCCAAGCCGGACAGCGGGTAGGCGGAGTCGATGCGGGCTGCGGTGACGGCGAACATTGCGGCACCCTAGCGCCGCGTGCGACGCCCACCCGATATCGGATGCGGGTCCCGAGCGTCGGCCCCACCTGGCACGATGTCGACGACTGATCGACCGCCCCACTTGGAGGCCCTATGTCCCCCGCCCCGGCCCACCGGACCCGTCGGTCCGCAGCCGTCGGGACCGTTCTTGCCGCCCTGCTGCTCGCCAGCGCCTGCGGCGGATCGAGCAGCACGACCTCGAGCGGCTCCACGCCGTCGGCGGCCAGCAGCAAGGATGCGGCGCTGGCGGCCAAGCTACCGGCGGCCGTTGCCTCGGCCGGCGTGGTCAAGGTGGGCTCGGACGTGTCCTACGCGCCGGTGGAGTTCTTCGACACCGACGGCAAGACGGTGACCGGGATCGACCCCGACCTGGCCAAAGCGGTCGGGGACAAGCTCGGCGTGCGATTCGAGTTCACCAACGCCACCTTCGACGGGCTCATCCCGGCGGTGCAGTCCAAGCGCTTCGACATCGTCTGGTCGGCGATGAGCGACACCAAGGATCGCCAGGCCAAGCTTGACTTTGTCGACTACTTCAACGCCGGTACATCGATCCTGGTCAAGAAGGGCAACCCGGAGAAGATCAACTCCCTCGACGACCTGTGCGGCAAGACCGTCGCCCTGCAGCGCGGCACCACCCAGGAGGACGTCGCGACCAAGCAGCAGGACGCCTGCAAGACCGCGGGCAAGCCCGCGATCAACGTGCTGCCGTTCGACAAGGACACCGACGCCCTGACCCAGATCAAGAGCGGCCGCGCGGTGGCGGACGTGAACGACTTCCCGGTCGCGGCGTACAACGCCAAGACCTCCGGCGGCGGCAACGACTTCCAGGTCGTCGGCGAGCAGATCGCGGCCGGCCCGTACGGCGTGGGCCTTCGCAAGGAGGACGCCCAGCTGCGGGATGCGGTGCAAGGGGCGCTGAAGGCGATCATCGCCGACGGCACCTACGACAAGGTGTTGGCCAAGTGGAACGTCGAGAAGGGCAGCCTGAAGCAGGCTGCGATCAACGGCGGCTCGTGACGCGGCTGCGCCGGCGGGTCGGGCTCGCGTCGGGGGACCGGTTGACCAGCCCGGCTCAACCGGCGACCGGGCTGGATGGGGGGATGGCGGACCCGGCCCCCGCCGCCCCGCGCGCTGTCCCGGTGCGGCACTACGGCCGGTACGTCGCGGCCACCCTCGTGCTGGCGGTTGTCGCGCTGTTCGTGGTGGCGGCGAGCAAAGCCCAAATCAGTTACGGAGTCATCCCGGACTACCTGACGTCGCCGATCATCCTCGACGGCCTGCGGATGACCGTCTACATCTCGGTGGCCGCCCAGCTCGTCGGCATCGCCCTGGGTGTGCTGTTCGCGGTCATGCGACTGTCGAAGAACCCGGTCGTCGCCAGCGTCTCCTGGTTCTACATCTGGTTCTTCCGCGGGACCCCGGTGCTGGTCCAGCTGGTGATCTGGTTCAACCTGTCGCTGGTGTTCCAGACCTTCACCATTCCCGGTATCTACTCGATGTCGATGAACTCGTTCATGACGCCGTTCGTCGCCGCTCTGCTCGGCCTCGGTCTCAACGAGGGCGCCTACATGGCCGAGATCGTCCGAGCCGGAATCATCTCGGTGGACGAGGGACAGACTGAGGCCGCGCAGGCGCTGGGTATGACCGCCGGCCAGTTGATGCGCCGAGTGGTGCTACCGCAGGCGATGCGGGTGATCGTGCCGCCGACCGGCAACGAGTTCATCAACATGCTCAAGACGTCCTCGCTGGCCAGCCTGGTCCTGCTCGGCGAGCTGTTCCGCAACGCCGCCAACATCTACACCCGCAGCCTGCAGACCATCGAGCTGCTGCTGGTGATCAGTGCCTGGTACCTGGTACTGACCTCGGTCTTCAGCGTCGGTCAGTACTATGTCGAGCGCCGCTTTGCCCGCGGCGCGGCCCGCGCCCTGCCGGACACTCCGCTGCAACGCCTGCGCCGCAACCTGCGCCGGGGGCGCACCGGAGGTCGGATCCGATGACGATCCGCTCGTCCACCGCCCGATCCGGCGGCCGATCCGGCGGTACGCCGATGGTCCGGGCCGAAGGCGTCCGCAAACGGTTCGGCCGGCTCGAGGTGTTGAAGGGCATTGACCTGGAGGTGGCCCCCCGGGAGGTGCTCTGCCTGATCGGGCCGTCCGGGTCCGGCAAGTCGACGTTCCTGCGCTGCATCAACCACCTGGAAAAGATCGACGGCGGCCGGCTCTCCGTCGACGGTGAGCTCGTCGGCTATCGGCAGCGGGGCGACAAGCTGCTCGAGCTGAAGGAGAAGGAGGTCGCCCGCAAGCGCGCCGAGATCGGCATGGTCTTCCAGCGCTTCAACCTCTTCCCGCACATGACAGTGCTCGGCAACGTCATCGAGGCACCGATCCGAGTCAAGGGCGTGACCAAGAGCACCGCCGTCGCCACCGGTCGCCGGCTGCTCGACCGGGTCGGCCTGGCCGAGAAGGCCGACGCCTACCCCAGCCAGCTCTCCGGTGGCCAGCAGCAGCGGGTTGCCATCGCCCGGGCGCTGGCGATGGAACCGAAGCTGATGCTCTTCGACGAGCCGACCAGTGCGCTGGACCCCGAGCTCGTCGGCGACGTCCTCGACGTCATGCGCGGGCTGGCCGAGGACGGCATGACGATGGTCGTGGTCACCCACGAGATGGGCTTCGCCCGCGAGGTCGGGGATGCCTTGATCTTCATGGACTTGGGGGTGGTGGTCGAGGCCGGCGCTCCCCGCGACGTGCTGGGCAACCCGCAGCACGAGCGCACCCAGGCCTTCCTCGGCAAGGTCCTCTGACCCGGAACGGATCACCCAGATAGCATCGGCGACCATGGACGTACGCCCGTTGGAGATCCCTGGCGCCTGGGTCTTCACTCCCCGCCAGCACACCGACCCCCGTGGTGTCTTCCTGGAGTGGTTCCAGGCCGAGGTTTTTGCCGACGTCGTCGGCCACTCGCTCACCGTCACTCAGGCCAACAACAGCGTGTCCCGGCGCGGCACGCTGCGCGGCGTCCACTACGCCGACGTACCGCCGAGCCAGGCCAAGTACGTCTACTGCACCCGGGGCGCGGTGCTCGACGTCGTGGTGGACATCCGCACCGACTCGCCGACGTACGGGTGCAGCGAGTCGGTGCTGCTCGACGAGGTGGACCGGCGGGCGGTCTACCTGTCCGAAGGCCTGGGGCACGCGTTCCTGGCGCTCGCCGACGACAGCTCGGTGACCTACCTGTGCTCGACGCCGTACGCGTCCGGTCGCGAGCACGGGGTGCACCCGCTCGATCCGGACCTCGGCATCGCCTGGCCGGCCGATGTCGAGCCGGTGCTCTCGGCCAAGGACACGGCCGCCCCGACGCTCGCCGAGGCGGCCGCCGGCGGCGCGCTGCCGACGTACGCCGCGTGCCTCGAGTTCTACGCCGCGCTGTCGTCAGAGTCGCGGCGCGCCGGCACCGGACCGAACCGCGACGGCGGCCAGTAGCGCCAGATCGCCGTGCCGACCACGGCCGCGGTCGGCACCGGCCCGTAGACCCGGCTGTCGTCCGAGCCGAACGGGTTGTCGCCCTCCAGCCACCAGGCCGCCGGGCCGGCGGCGCGCAGCACGCGTTTGACTATGAGGATGTCGGACTCAGCCGGTCTCCGGGCGACGACCACCGCACCCGCCCGCGGGTGGCGGCCGGGTGAGATCACCAGCAGATCGCCCGCCACTAACGCGGGCGCCATCGACGGCCCGGCGACGGCCACCACGCCGAGCGGCAACCGCCACCGGCCGAGCGACCCGCGCCTCGTCACGGTCACAATCTCCCGGTATGCCAGCCCGGCCAGCGGGGGTAGGGTCGGGCGCAGGCCAGTACCCAGGCAAGGTAGGCGGAGAGGACGACGGATGCACCTGTTCGCGCGTGTGTTCAGCCCGAAGACGACAGTGTACGCCCACTGTGACCTGCCCTGCGGGGTCTACGACCCGGCACAGGCACGGATCGAGGCGCAGTCGGTGAAGGCCATCCAGGAGAAGTACCAGGCCAACGACGACCCGGCCTTCCGCACGAGGGCCATCCTGATCAAGGAGCAGCGCTCCGAGTTGGTCAAGCACCACCTGTGGGTGCTGTGGACCGACTACTTCAAGCCCAACCACGTGGAGCAGTACCCCCAGTTGCACAACCTGTTCTGGCAGGCCACAAAGGCGGCCGGTGCCGCTGGCGGCAAGGGTTCGATGGACCCGGCCGACGGGCAGAAGCTGCTGGACCTGGTCGACCAGATCGCGGACATCTTCTGGGAGACCAAGAAGGCCTCGTGACGCCCCGCCGGCGTCGCCGACCAGGGCAGTCCGCTGCCTGAGGTCGTCCTCATCCGCCACGGTGAGACCGAGTGGAGCCGCGACGGACGCCACACCGGTCGAACCGACGTGCCGTTGACGGCGTACGGCGAAGAGCAGGCGCGTGCGCTGCAACCGGTGCCGGCGTCAAGGCAGTTCGCCCTGGTGCTGGTCAGTCCGCTGCTGCGGGCCTGGCGGACGGCGGCGCTGGCCGGCCTGGCCGGCGCTGAGGCAGAGCCGGACCTGCAGGAATGGGACTACGGCAGCTGCGAAGGGCTCACCCGGGACGAGATCCGGCGCCGAGACGGCGCCGACTGGGACGTCTGGCGGAATGGACCGGCGGGTGGCGAGACGATCGAGGAAGTCGCCGGCCGCGTCGACCGGGTGCTCGCCCGGGTGCGGGTTGTCCTCGCCGCCAGCGGCGGGGACGCCGACGTCGTGCTGGTCGCCCACGGCCACCTGCTGCGGCTGCTGACGGCCCGCTGGGTAGCCCTCCCGCCCGCCGCCGGGAGCCGGCTGGCGCTGGGTGCTGCGGCTTACAGCATCCTGGGCTGGGAGCACGAGACCGCGGTGGTGTGGCGCTGGAACGTCGCGAGCCCGCTGGACGGCGGGTGAGCGTGCGACCCGCGCGGCCGGCCGACGCCGCCCGGGCTGAGTAACCCAGCGTAGTCATGTGACTTCGCTGGGATGCACCGCCTACCGGACTTCGGCAACTGGCGCAATCCCGGCGCAACCGGCGCGCCCATGGCCGGGCTCTTGATACCTTTTCCGGGCAAGGTCGTTTATCGTGACGTTGGCCCGGGAGCCATCCATCCCCGGCCTACGCAGGCCGTTTCCCGATCCGACATCTCAGACGCTGGAGCGACCCCAAGCCCGACGAAGCCTGCGGTGGAGGTTGCATGACACAGCACGCCGGCGTGCAGGCACCACCCGGTTCGGGCGCTGACGGAGTCCGCGACATCGTCAGCGTACGGCTGCCCGCGGACGGAGCCTACCTGTCTGTGTTACGTAGCGTTACGGCTGCACTGGCGGCGCGCCTGGACTTCACCCTCGACGACATCGGGGATCTGCGGATTGCGGTGGACGAGGCGTGCGCAATGCTGCTCGCGCACGCCGTGCCGGGGTCCGATCTGGAGTGCGAGTTCGAGCTGACGACGGAATTGATCCGGATCTCGGTCAGTGCACCGACGCTCGACGGGTCGCTGCCGGCTCGGGACACGTTCGCTTGGACCGTGCTGGCGGCCCTGGCGGGGGATGTGGACAGTCGAGTGGACGCCGACCAGCGGGTGGTCGTGGACCTGCACAAGCACCGCGCGGACGCATCAGGTGCGGCGTGACCGAGGCAGACCTCACGGTGCCCGCCGCCGACAGTGGCGTGGTGGTGCCCGAGCAGGACCGACCTGAGCCGGCGCCCGCCCACGACGGCCCGGTCGAGCCGCTCCCGGACGAGCTCGCGACGGCGCAGCTGGTCGACGCCGACGGGGCCGAGGTGGCCGCGGTGGCACTGACCGAGGTTCGAGCTGAACGGACACCGCACGATCGGACCCGGGCGCGCGCCTTGTTTGCCGCCATCGCCGCCGGCGGTCCGAAAGAGCCGGCGCGAGCCCGGATGCGCCATGAACTGGTCGAGATGCACCTGCCCCTGGTGGAGTACCTCGCCCGGCGCTTCCGCAACCGCGGTGAGCCGCTGGACGACCTGATCCAGGTCGCGACCATAGGGTTGATCAAGTCAGTCGACCGGTTCGACCTGGCCCGCGGCGTGGAGTTCTCGACGTACGCCACTCCGACCATCGTCGGCGAGATCAAACGCCACTTCCGGGACAAGGGCTGGGCCATCCGGGTTCCCCGCCGGCTGCAAGAGCTCAAGCTCTCCCTGACCAAGGCCACCAGCGAGCTGTCCCAGCGCAACGGCCGCTCGCCGACCGTGGCCGAGCTCGCCGGCCACCTCGGGATGAGCGAGGAAGACGTCCTGGAGGGACTGGAGTCGGCCAACGCCTACTCCGCGGTGTCGCTGGACGCACCCGACGGAGGCGGCGACGACTCCCCCGCGGTCGCCGACTCGCTCGGCATCGTGGACGACTCACTGGAGGGGGTGGAGTACCGGGAGTCCCTCAAACCCCTGCTGGAGCGGCTGCCGCCTCGAGAGAAGAAGATCCTTATGCTCCGGTTCTTCGGCAACATGACCCAGTCGCAGATCGCCGGCGAGCTCGGCATCTCGCAGATGCACGTGTCCCGGCTGCTGGCCCGCACCCTGGCCCAGCTGCGCGAAAGCCTGCTCGTCGAGGAGTGATGCCGGCTCAGCCGCCGCGAAACGCCGACCTGCAGGCTGGTACGGCGAGCAGCCCCAGCACCGCCAATGCAGCACCGACCACGACGACTGCCGGCAGCCACAGGTGCGCCTGGCCGAGCCCGAACCCGACCGGCAGGGCCAAGATCTGAGCGACGACGACGGGCGAGCGCGCCCACCGGCGAAGTTGGGCCAGCGCCCGGGCCAGCAGCAGCAAACCCAGCCCCGCCAGCACTCCCATGCCTGCTTCCAGGGCTGCCGCCAGCCGGTTCTCTGGCTGGCGAGTGAGCGCCACCGCCCCGTAGGCCAACCCGGTCAGCGCCAGCAGGATGCCTTCCCCGGCCACCGCCAGGGCGGCGCGCCGCACCGCCGGCGGGCTGCCGGTCGATGCCGGCTCCCCGCCGGGGGCGGCAGCGGGCGGGGGTCGTGCGGGCACCCGCGCACGTTATCGACCGCACCGGTCCGCGCTCGTACCGGCGTCCGGCGTGCCAACACCGGTCGTGATCAGCTCCCGGGAGTAGCCTTGTTGGGTGCGCGCCCTGCTGGTGAGCAACCCCAAGGCCACCGCGGTCTCCCCGGGCGCCCGGGACATCATCACCCGGGCTCTCGGCAGCGACCTCAAGCTTGACGTCGCGACGACTCAGCGGCGCGGCCACGCTGCGGACCTGGCTCGGCAGGCCCGCACGGATGGGCTGGACGTCGTCCTGGTCCTCGGCGGGGACGGCACCGTGAACGAGGTCGTCAACGGGCTGCTGGCCGTCGGTCCGGGACCGGACGTGCCGGCGCTGGCCGTCGTACCGGGTGGCTGCACCAATGTCTTCGCTCGCAACATCGGACTGCCCACCTCGCCGGTCGAGGCCACCAGCGAGCTCCTGGACGCGCTGCGGGCCGGGCGCCGGCGCAGGCTGGGTCTGGGGCAGGTCGACGAGCGCTGGTTCACCTTCTGTGCCGGGATCGGCTTTGACGCCGAGGTGGTCCAGACCGTGGAGCGTAAGCGGCGGCATGGCCGCCGGGCGACCCCGGCGCTCTACCTGCGCTCTGCGGTGGAGCAGTTCGTGCTGGCCACCGATCGGCGTCGGCCGACGCTCACGCTGGAGCGTCCAGGGGCGGAGCCGGTCGGACCGGTCTTCCTCGCTATCGTGTCCAACACCGCTCCGTGGTCCTACCTGGGCAGCCGCCCGGTGAATCCCAACCCGGCGGCCTCATTCGACACCGGGCTGGACGTGTTGGCCCCCCGCCGGCTGGGCGTGTTCTCCACGCTGCGGACCGTGCGACAGATGCTGGCGCGGCGTGCCACCCCGACTGGACGACACTTGGTGGCGTTGCACGACGTCGGCCAGTTCACCCTGGTGGGCGATCGCCCGCTCGCCGTCCAGGTGGACGGCGACTACGTCGGAGAGCGTCAGCGGGCCACGTTCCGGGCCGTGCCAAACGCCCTGGACGTGATCGTCTAGACCCCGATAGTGGGCGATTTGACTGTCAGCGTGGGATAAGTCACACCTGTTTTCGACGTTGACTGGCTGATTAGTGCTTGCCAGTGCTTGCCAGACCTCGCTCGCTTTGTCAGGGTGGCATCAGGCGAACCCGCCCGCCGACAGGCCCGACCGAGGGCCTCGCCGACAGACGATCGCGTTACCGACCGAGGAGCTGGCCCATGGACTGGCGCCACCGCGCAATTTGCCGACACGTGGACCCCGAACTGTTCTTCCCCATCGGTACCACCGGGCCGGCCGCCGTACAGGTGGAGGAGGCCAAGGCGGTGTGCCGACGGTGCCCGGTGGTGAACGACTGCCTGCAGTGGGCGCTGGCCAGCGGACAGGACGCTGGGGTCTGGGGCGGGCTTGATGAGGACGAGCGTCGGGCGCTGCGGCGGCGTGGGGTGCGGGCGCGCATGAGCACGGTCTAGGCAGCCGCCACCTACACTGCCTGACCATGAGCGAGGCTTGACCATCAGCGCGGCGGCGGTGCGTCCGGACGACGACTCCGGGGCCATTCGCGAGCGACACGGCGGTGAGCTCGCCGTCGCCATGATCCGCCGGCACGGCATCGACACCATGTTCACCCTCTCCGGTGGGCATGTGTTTCCGCTCTACGACGCCGCCGTCAAAGCCGATCCACCGATGCACCTGCTCGACGTCCGGCACGAGCAGAGCGCGGTGTTCGCCGCGGAGGCGACCGCCAAGCTGACCCGCCGCCCCGGGCTGGCCGTGCTGACGGCCGGCCCGGGGGTAACCAACGGCGTCAGCGCCATCACGACGGCGCACTTCAACGGCTCTCCCCTGCTCGTCTTGGGTGGACGCGCGCCGGCCGCTCGCTGGGGGACTGGCAGCCTCCAGGAGCTCGACCACCCACCGATCCTGCGGCCGGTGACCAAGTACGCTGCCACGATTCCCGAAGTCGGCGCCATCCCCAGTCAGGTGGAGCACGGGCTCCGGCTGGCGGCGACGCCGCGGCGCGGACCGGTGTTCCTCGACATTGCGATGGACGAGTTGTTCAGCCGGGCGACCGTCGCCGCGCCCGACCCGGTCCCGCGGCCGGTGATCTCGCCCGACCCCGACGCGCTGGCCCGGGTGGCCAGACTGCTGGGCGCGGCCCGCCACCCGGTGCTCGTGCTCGGCTCCGACGTCTGGGCCGGCGGAGCCGAAGACCCGGCGCGGCGCTTCGCCGAGACCGTGCGGCTGCCGGTGGTGGCCAACGGGATGGGCCGCGGCATCGTGCCGGCCGGCTCGGAGCTGGCGATCAGCGCCGCCCGCGGGGCGGCCTTCGCCGGTGCCGACCTCGTGCTCGTCGTCGGGACGCCGCTGGACTTCCGGCTGGGGTTCGGGGCCTTCGGTGGCCGAGATGGCTCCGCGCCAGCTGCGGTCGTGCATCTGGTGGAGGCACCGAGCCAGGTGGCCGAGCACATCACCCTGGCCGACTGCGTGGCCGGCGACCTGACCGAGACCTTCGACGGCCTGCTCGGCGCGGTCGTGCGCCGCGGCGGACCACCCGACGTCGCCGCCTGGCTGGAGCAGCTGCGCGGGGTGGACGCCGCCACCGCGACGCAGGACGCCGCGCTGCTCGCTGCCGACGGCGACCCCATCCATCCCGCCCGGGTCTACGGCGAGCTGCGTCGGGTGCTGGACCCAGACGCGGTCGTCATTGGTGACGGCGGCGACTTCGTCTCCTATGCGGGCAAGTACGTCGAGTCGCGCCAACCCGGCTGCTGGCTCGACCCCGGCCCCTACGGTTGCCTGGGCACTGGCCTCGGCTATGCGATCGCGGCCCGACTGGCGCGCCCGAGCGCACAGGTCGTACTGCTGTTGGGCGACGGCGCCGCCGGCTTCTCGCTGATGGACGTCGACACCCTGGTGCGCCACCGGCTCCCGGTGGTAATGGTCTGCGGCAACAACGGCGGCTGGGGGCTGGAGCGCCACCCGATGCGGTTCCTCTACGGCTACGACGTGGCCGCCGACCTCCAGCCTCAGTGCCGGTACGACGAGGTGGTGCGCGCCCTCGGCGGCGCCGGTGAGCTAGTCACCCGGCCGGGCGACATCGGCCCGGCGCTGCGCCGTGGCTTCGACGCGGGGGTGCCCTACCTGGTCAACGTGGTGACCGATCCCGAGGTGGCCTACCCGCGGACCGCAAACCTGGCCTGACCGGGCCGAGGCCGGGCACTTATCCGGTTCCCGCCTCGAACGTCGCCCGGTTGACCACCACCCGGACGATGTTGGCGGTGGCAAGCGTGCGCTCACCCGCGCTCATCCGAGCGGTGCAGGTGATCCGGCGGCCCGTGCGCTCCTGCACGACCGCCTCGACGTCCACCGTGGCGCCGACCGGGCTGGCCGCCAGGTGCTCCAGGTGTGCTGAGACTCCGACGGTCGTCTCGCCCGGTTCCAGCGAGCGGGCGACAGCCTGCACGGTAGCGCGCTCCATCAGGGCGAGCACCCGCGGCGTGCCGAGCACCGCCACATCGCCGCTGCCGAGCTGCGCGGCGGTGTCGGCGGCGGTGACGCGGTAGCTGAACTCGGCGCGCTGCCCGGGGGTCATGGCCATCGACAAAGTGGGCCGATCAGGCGACGAGGCCGAGCCGCCGGAGCTCGACCGTCAGGTCGTGCGGGGACGTGGAGGCGCCCATGGCCTCGGCCAAGGTGATGACGTCGTCGCGGATCAGCGTGACCAGATGTTGGTCGAAGGTCTGCATGCCGTAGAAGCCGCCATCGGCGATCAGGCTCTCGATCGTGGAGGTCTTGTCCGCGTCGGCGATGGCGTCGGCCACCCGACCGGTGTTGACGCAGATCTCCATGGTCACGCACCGACCCTGTCCGTCCGACCGCGGTACCAGCCGCTGGCAGATGATGCCACGCAGCACGCCGGCCAGCGTGAGGCGGACCTGTTTCTGCTCATGCGGGGCGAAGAAGTCGATAACTCGGTTGACCGTCTCCTGCGCGTCCGTGGTGTGCAGCGTGGACATCACGAAGTGACCGGTCTCGGCCGCGGTCAGGGCGGCCTTGACCGTCTCCTGGTCGCGCATCTCACCCACCAGGATGACGTCCGGGTCCTGGCGCATCGACGCCCGCAGGGCGGTGGCGAAGTCCTCGGTGTCGACGCGCACCTCGCGCTGGTTCACCATCGCGATCTTGTCGAAGTGCAGCACTTCGATCGGATCTTCAATAGTAATGATGTGCACCTCGCGGTTGGCGTTGATGTGGTCGACCATCCCCGCCAGCGTCGTCGTCTTGCCCGAGCCGGTGGGTCCGGTCACCAGCACCAGCCCCCGCGGCTCCATCGCCAGCTTGGCCAGCACCGGCGGCAACCCGAGCTCGGCCAGCGCGATGGCACCGACGCTCACCCGCCGAAACACCAGCCCGGCACTGCCTCGGGAGCGAAACGCGTTCGCCCGAAAGCGGCCGACGCCGGCCAGGGAGTAGGCGAAGTCCGCTTCGTTGCGCCGCCGGAATTCCTCCACCAGGTCGGCCCGCAGCACCTCGGTCACCATCTGCTCGGTGTCCGCGGCGGTGAGGTCCCGGGTCTGCAGCGTGCGCAGCCGGCCGTCGATGCGCACCCGCGGTGGCGAGCCCACCTTGCAGTGCAGGTCCGACCCACCGCACTCCAGCAGGGCACGCAAGAAGGGCTCGATCATCGTCACTGTGGCTTGTTCGACCGGTGGGGCAACCCGCTTGACCCCAGCTTGACCCCAGCTTGATTCCAGCTTGATTCCAGCTTGATTCCGAGGTGGACTTGCCGTCAGGACGAAGCCGGCGTCGCGGTCCCGGCCGGTGTCCGGGGACTCTCGCCCGCCAGCACCGCGATGGCATGCTCACGGACCTTGAACCGCCGGACCGTGCCGGTCACGGTCATCGGCAGGGCGTCTAGCAGCAGCACCCGCCGCGGTCGCTTGAACGCGGCCAGGCCGGAGCGGCAGTACTCGACCAGCCCGTCCTCGTAAGACGGCCGCACCGGCGACCGGCACCACGCAGGCGACCGGCTTCTCCAGTCCGTCGGCGTCCGGCACGCTGACCACGGCGACCGCGGCGACGCCGGGGTGCCCCAGCAACCGACCCTCCACCTCCGGGCGGCGACACCCAGATCCCGCCGGCCTTGATGATGTCGTCCGACCGACCGAGGTAGCTGTAGTAGCCGTCCGGACTGCGGACGTAGGTGTCCCCGGTGCGCAGCCACGGACCCCGGAAGACCCGGCGGGTGACCTCGGCGCGGCACCAGTAGCCCATCGCCGCCGACTCGTCGCACACGTAGAGGTCTCCGGGCTCGCCGTCGGCCACCTCGGCGCGCTCGTCGTCCTCGATCCGCAGGGCGTAGCCGGCCACCGGCTCCCCGGTCCCCGGGCGCACCCGGCCCGGCCGGTTGGACCGGAATTGGACAGGAAGATGTGCAGCACCTCGGTGGAACCGATGCCGTCGAGCAGCTCCACGCCGTACCGCCGGGTGAACCGGGCGTAGAGCGCGGCCGGGAACGGCTCGCCGGCGCTCAGGCACAGCCGTACGCTGGCGAACGCCTCCGCCGGGATCTCGGCCGCCAGCAGCGCCGCGTAGAAGGTCGGTACGCCGAAGAACAGCGTCGGCCGGTGGCGGGTGAGGATGTCGACGGCACCGCCGGCGTCGGTCGGGCGGGATCGAGCACGCTACGGGCGCCGACCGAGAACGGGAACGTCAAGCTGTTGCCCAGCCCGTAGGCGAAGAACAACTTGGCCATCGAGTAGCACACGTCGTCGGGCCGGATCGCCAGCACGTCGCGGGCGTAGGTCTCTGTGCGGTGTCGCGCAGCCAGCCGTGGCAGCTGCGGAGACGGCCCCTATACCACGTCGTTGCCGCTGGAGGCCGAGATCATTGGCGGTCAGTCGATGACGGCGATCAGGTCGCCTTCGTTGACGATGTCGCCCTCGTTGACCGTCAGCTGGGTCAGCGTGCCCGCCGACTCGGCCACCACCGGGATCTCCATCTTCATGGATTCGAGGATCACCAGCGTGTCACCGTCCTCCACGGAGTCGCCCTCGGCGGCCACGACCTTCCAGACGTTCGCCGCCATCTCCGCACGGACTTCCTCGGCCACGGTCTCTCCTCGCTTCGCCTCGGACACGCCGCCGCGCTCGTCCCCGCTGGATGGACTGATGCTGAATGCCACGACCACGCCACCATCCTGCCGCCATCGCCGAAGTTGTGCTGCATAATGAGCCACCCGCGGCTCGATCCGTCGCACAACTTCTCAGCCGTGCAGATCAAGTGGCTGCGTCTCGGCGAGGACGCTCAGGAGCGCAGGAATGCCGGCCCTCGACGCTCCACTACCCGCTTGCAGCCGGACGGGGTGCTGCTTCGGAACACCAACCGCAGCTTCTCCCGGCTGATCGCGCTGCTGGACGGCCCAGACCGGAGCAGGCTCCGAGCTGCGGGCGAACGCACCCGTTGTCGCCGTACCTACAGCGACTCGCGCACCGGGCGGCGGTCGCCAACCCGCCGTTGGTGGTCCGCAGCGTGGCTTCACGGCGGTGGGCTGACTCGCCGGGCGCGGTGGAAGCCGCTCGACGGGCTGACTCGAGCACCCGGCTTGCTCCTGACGCCGGTGCCCTGGGCGCAGCTTCGGAATCACGCTCAGCCGGACTTGCGGCTGGCTCGCATTCGGTTCACCAGTCCGGTGTCGTAGCTGCCGGCCACGAACTCAGGGTTGTCGAGCAGCTCGACGAAGAAGGGCAGGTTGTTCTTCGGCCCCTCGATTCGAAACGACCGTACGGCCGCCCGGGCCCGGTCCAGCGCCTGCGCCCGGTCCGCGCCGTAAACGCAGAGCTTGGCCAGCAGCGGATCGTAGTGCATAGTCACGATGTCGCCCTCGCCGTACCCGGCGTCGAGCCGAATGCCCTCGCCCCGGGGCGGCTCCCAGACGCTGATCCGGCCCGGTCCGGGCAGGAACCGCTTCGGGTCCTCGGCGTAGACCCGCAGCTCCAGGGCGTGGCCTTCAGCCGAGACGCCGTCCGGGTCGAAGCTGACCGCGGTGCCGGCGGCAATCCGCAACTGCTGCTCGACCAGGTCGATGCCGGTGACCAGCTCGGTGACCGGGTGCTCGACCTGCAGCCGGGTGTTCATCTCCAGGAACACGAACTCCGGCACGTCGGCGCCACCCGCGACCAGACACTCGACGGTGCCGGCGTTGCGGTAGCTGACCGCTTCCCCCGCCTGCACCGCGGCGGCGAGCATCCGCTGGCGCAGCTCCGGTCCGACCCCCGGCGACGGCGTCTCCTCCGCCACCTTCTGGTGCCGGCGCTGGACCGAGCAGTCACGCTCGCCCAGGGCGACCACCCGACCGTCGGCAAGGCCGAGAATCTGCACCTCGACGTGCCGGGCGCCGGGCAGGTACCGCTCGAGCAGGATCGCCGACGAGCCGAAGAACCGCTCGCCCCGGGCGCGCGCGGTGTCGAAGGCCGCGACCAGCTCGTCTGCATCCCGGGCGACCCCCATGCCAATGCCGCCCCCGCCGGCGCTGGACTTGACCATCACCGGATAGCCGATCCGGTCGGCCAGGGCGCGGGCGGCGGACGAGTCGGTTACCGGCTCGTCACCGCCGGCCGCGACCGGCACGCCGGCCGCCGCCATCAGGTTGCGGGCATTGATCTTGTCTCCCATGGCGGCCATCGCCTCCGGGGACGGGCCGACCCAGGCCAGGCCGGCGGCGATCACACTGGCCGCGAAATCGGCGTTCTCCGCCAGGAAGCCGTAGCCGGGGTGCACCGCCTCGGCACCGCTACGATGGGCTGCCTCCAGCACCCTGCGACCGTCGAGGTAGGACTGCGCGGCCGGCGGTGGACCGAGCAGCACGGCCTCGTCCGCCTCGCGCACGTGCCGGGCGTCGGCATCGGCCTCGGAGTACACCGCCACGGCCTTGATGCCCAGCCGCTGACAGGTCCGGATCACGCGCCGGGCGATCTCGCCCCGGTTAGCCACGAGCACGGTCTCGAACAACGCCCGCCCTTTCGCCGGTGGTCGACCTTAGCCGGCGCCGAGACTGGCCCGGTCCGCGGGCGCCCGGGAGCAGACCGAAGGCCCGGCCGCTCCGTGCGCTCGCCGGGTCGTCGCCCTTCCCGGTCTGCCTCTGTTCTGTCTGTACAGACCAGTTGATCCGACGACGCTCAGGGCGTTGCCAAGAGGCCAACCGGACGTGTGCGAAGATTTCTGTCACCCGCTCGACCAACCGCGCGACCCAAAGACGGTGAGACCATGGCCAAGAAGTCCCGCAAGCGCCGCGCCCGGGCCAAGAGCAAGGCCAACCACGGCAAGCGCCCGAACGCCTGAGGTGCCGGGGCCCGCTCAGCCGGCTACGTGACCCCGGATCCAGTCCACCGTGCCGGCGATGCCTGCGGGCATGTCGGTAGCCGGCGTCCAGCCCAGGTCGCGGCCAGCCGCGGCGCACTCCAGCGCGATGGCCTGCAACTCACCGACCCGGGGATCGGCGTACGTCGGTTCCGCGGTGACACCGACCGCGGTGGCGACCAGCCCATGCAAATCGGTAACCGACGTCTGTAGCCCGGTGCCGATGTTGTAGCGGCGCCCGTCGCCGACCTGGCCGGTCGCCCGGACGAAGGCCTCGACCACGTCGCCGACGTAGACGTAGTCGCGGGTGGCCGTGCCGTCCCCGAAGATCTTGGTTGCCCTGCCCTGCAGCAAGGCCGTGCTGAAGATCGCTACCACGCCCGCCTCACCATGCGGGTCCTGTCGCGGCCCATAGACGTTGCCGAGCGCGAGCGAGGTGTATGCCAACCCGTACATCGCCCGGTAGGCGCCGAGATACAGCTCGCCGGCTGCCTTCGCCGCGGCGTACGGCGAGTGCGGATCCAAGGGGACATCTTCGGCGACCGGTAGCTGCTCCGGCTCCCCGTAGATGGAACCCCCGGAGGAGGTGAACACCAGCTTGCGTACGCCGCCCTGCCGGCAGGCTTCCAGCACGTTGATCGTCCCGAGCACGTTGAGCCGGGCGTCGAGCAGCGGATCGGCGACGCTGACCCGAACGTCGATCTGCGCGGCCAGATGGCAGACGACCTCGGGGGCCGCGCGGCTGACCAGCTCCGGGAACAACGGATCGGTGACGTCGAACTGGGAGAACGAGAACGCACCAGGTCGACGCTCGTTGGCCGACCGCGCCACCGCGAGGTTCTCCAACCGCCCCCGGGACAGGTCGTCGACCCCGACCACGACATGGCCAGCGGCCAGCAGCCGATCGACCAGGTTGGAGCCGATGAAGCCGGCGGCGCCGGTGACGAGAACGCGCACGGACGCAAGCCCTCCGAGAGATCGGCTAACTAAGATCGACCCCGTTACCATAGCCAGCCCGAGGCGCGCCGCCACGCCGACGAGCCGCAGTCAGTCGACCCGGTACTCCAGCTGGTCGATCTCGATGCGCACTGCGCGCAGCCGCACCAGCACCCGGCTGCGCAGCCGCTCGGGCGCGGTGTCGTGGCTGCAGCACCGGGCAACCAGCGCCTTGACCTCCCGCTCGAGGCCGTACTGGCGCAGACAGGGCGAGCACTCGTCCAGGTGCACGCGGATCTTGCATCGATCGTGGTCGGCTATCTCACCGTCGAGGTAGAGGTAAACCTTCTCGATCACCTCTCGACAGTCGGTCTCGTGTGGACTACCGCAGCTCATGCCGCGCCCCCGTCGGCCCGGACGGCCGAGGCGGCCGGGCGGCTCGGCAGCCGACCGGCGGAGACGCTCGCGCCACCGGCGTCGGCGTCGGTGGCGGCGGGGATCAACCCACGCTCAACCGCGTAGTCCTCGAGCGCCTTGCGCAGTCCGCGCCGGCCGCGGTGCAGCCGCGACATCACCGTCCCGATCGGCGTACCCATGATCTCGGCGATTTCCTTGTAGGCGAAGCCTTCGACGTCGGCCAGGTAGACCGCCATCCGGAAGTCATCGGGCAGCTGCTGCAGCGCCTCTTTGACGTCGGAGTCGGGCAGGTGGTCGAGCGCTTCGGTTTCGGCGGAGCGCAGCCCGGTCGACTGGTGCGACTCCGCCGCCGCCAGCTGCCAATCCTCGATGGCGTCGGCGCCGCTCTCCTGTGGCCGCCGCTGCGCCTTTCGATAGGTGTTGATGAACGTGTTCGTCAGAATCCGGTAGAGCCAGGCCTTGAGGTTGGTGCCTACCTGGAACTGATGGAAGGCCGCAAATGCCTTCACGTACGTCTCCTGGACCAGGTCCTCGGCGTCCGCCGGGTTGCGCGTCACCCGCAGGGCAGCGGAGTAGAGCTGGTCCAAGAAGGGCAGCGCGTCCCGCTCGAAGCGCGCACTGCGCTGCTCGACAGTTTCCTCGACGGTGGACACCCCCTCCGGTCGCCGCCCCAGATGCCGGCCGAACTCGGACCGAAGCGACCCCGGCTGCCACCGCCGGGCCGGCACGGGCGGAGGATGGCCGCCCGCGGGCCACCTTACGCCCGCCGGCCGGCGACCGCCCGGGCAAACGCGGCCGGCGCCGCGCACTCCACCTGATCGCCACGGACGTCGAAGCGACCATCGGTGGCAGGGGGCCAGCGCGGCTGCGATCATCCGTCCTCCGCATCCAGTTCAGGTGGGCGACCGCAGGCACATCGGCCGGCGTGCCGGCCACTCTGCTGTCGGTGTCGCCTGCCGGTCGAACACCGCGGCGGTGGCGGACGATTCCCCCGCGGCTGCGCGGCGCCTTGCCGCGGACGTTCGCCGTACGATGGCGACATGTCCGGCTACCACCCAGCCGTGGAGGAGTACCTCGAGACCATTCTCGAGCTGGAGGAGTCCGGCATTCTGCCGATGCGAGCCCGGATCGTGGAGCGGTTGGGCGTGTCCGCTCCGGCCGTGTCCGAGACGGTGAAGCGGCTAGAGCGCGAGGGCTACCTGACCCTGGGTTCCGATCGAGTCATGTCGCTGACCGAGAGCGGCCGCAGCTACGGTACGGCGATCATGCGTCGGCACCGATTGGCCGAGCGGCTGCTGACCGACGTACTGGGCGTCCCGTGGCACCAGGTGCACGAGGAGGCCGGCCGGCTGGAGCACGCGATCAGCGCCAACCTGGAGCGCCATCTGGTGGCCCTGCTCGGCGACCCGGCGACCTGCCCGCACGGCAACCCGATCCCCGGCTCGGCAAACGCGGTCGAGACCGGCCCGCTGCTGTCCCTGGCGGCGGTGTCGACCGGTGCCCAGGCCGTCGTCCGGCGCATCGACGAGGAGCTGGAGGCGCAACCGGAGCACATGCTCGACGTGGAGCGCGCCGGTCTGCTCCCCGGGACGGTGGTCGAGATGGGGGGCCAGCTCGACTGCGGCGTGATCTGCGTCATCGCGGCGGGTCGGGAGTCGCGGCTGCCGGCAGCGGTTACGGAGAAGGTCTACGTCGCGGTCTGCGCCGCCGCGCCGACGTCGGCAGCAGACCGGGCCTTAGGCGCAAGAGCTGGGCCGACCAAGAGCTAGGCCTGAGCTAGCTAGGCCGACGCGGCGACGTCCGCCACGTCGGTCCGAGTTCGCACCCACAGCAGCCGCATGGTTCGGCGCTGCGCCGGAGCGGTGCCACCCCAGACGCCGTCACAGTCTCCGGTGTTCAGCGCGGCAGCCAGGCAGGCGCCCCGGACCGCGCAGTCGCCGCAGATGGCCATCGCCGGCCCCGGGTCCTCCGCTGCCGCCGAAAAGAAGAGTTCGGGGTCGTGCTCCAGACAACGAGCGCGAGCCCGCCACCCCGGCTCGGGCACGCGATGGCTAAGCGCCTCGCCGTACCGTGGGTCGTTCTGGATCTGACGCGCAAGTTCGGGGGTGAGCGTGCGGGTGCGGCTCATCGGGTTCGGCTTCCTTCCGCCTTGGCCTGGCACGCCACGCACCGGGACGCCTCCGGACGGGCCTCGAGCCGCTCCTCGGGAAGGTCGGCACCGCACTGGAAGCAGCGACCGTAGCTGCCGTCGTCGAGGCGACCCAGAGCCGCCACGACCTCCTCGCGCTGCGTCGAGACGACTCCCATCAGGGCGTCTTCGCGATCCTTGTCCGACAGTTCGGTTGCCGTGTCGGCCTGATGCTGATCGAGATGACTGAGCTCACTGCTGCCCCCGGCGTTCTCGGCCGTCAGTGTGGAAGCCGACCGGTCCAGGTCAGCCAGCAACCCCTCGAGCCGGGTGCGAGCCGCTTCTCGGTCCACGACGTCCTCTCTGACGTGCCTGCCGCCGCTGGGCAAGTCTGGCGACTTAGTCGGTGCGGTGATCGACTCGACCGCGGGGTCGGTCGCGAGATATAGCGAAATCGCTACCTTGCCATACTGCGTATATTCCCTACCCAGCGGGTCAAAAGCCGCACATTGCCCGGTCAAGCCGCCGGTCAAGCCGCCGGTTATCCAACCCCCCGAGCGACGCAGTGTACGACGGGGTGATCTCGGGACACGAGGGTCGATCGTCCCGCCGTGGCACCCTGTACCGCGTGTGCGGGAAACCGGCGTGACTGCGAACCAACCAGGTCTGGCTGGGCCGGGGGCGCTGGCCGGTAGCGGGCCAGCATCGGTACCGACGCAACCGGCCTGGCCGGCCCCGGTCGCGGACTGCCCGGTCGCGGCCGTGGTGCGCCTGCCGGGGTCCAAGTCGGTCACCAACCGGGCATTGGTGCTGGCCGCGCTGGCCGGTGGTCGGTCGGTGCTGACCGAGCCCCTGCGCAGCCGGGACACGCTGCTGATGGCGGCCGGCCTGCGCGCCCTCGGGGTGCCGGTCCGCGACCTCGACCCGCCGGCGGGCGCGGCAGCCGGTCAGAGCGCAGCGGGCTGGGTCGTGGATGGGGTGGCCGGGCCACTGCACCCGACCGCGCCCCGGGTGGACACCGGCAACGCCGGCACGGTGGCCCGCTTCCTCCCCCCCATCGCTGCCCTGGCTACCACCGCGGTCACCTTCGACGGTGACCCGCGGATGCGGGAACGTCCACTCGGTCCGCTGTTGTCCGCCCTGCGGGCGCTCGGCGTAAACGTCGACGACGGCGGGCGGGGCCGGTTGCCCGTGCAGGTCCGCGGCCGGGGGGCGGTGCCCGGCGGTGCGGTGATCCTGGACGCGTCCGGCTCGAGCCAGCTGGTGTCTGGCTTGCTGCTCGCCGGCGCCCGGTACGACGCCGGCGTGGCCGTTCGCCACCGCGGCCCGCCGGTGCCCAGTGCCGCGCACCTCGCGATGACCGTCGCGATGCTGCGGGCCGCCGGGGCGGTGGTCGACGACGTCGACCCGCAGCGCTGGTGCGTCCAGTCCGGACCGCTGCGCGCGCGGGACTGGGCGGTCGAGCCGGACCTGTCCTCGGCCGCGGCCTTCCTCGCAGCCGCCATGGTGACCGCCGGGCGGGTCCGCGTGCCCGGGTGGCCGGCGGACACCACCCAGCCGGGGGCGGTGCTGCCGGAGCTGCTGAGTCGGATGGGCGCCCGCTGGTCGCTGGCTGCCGACGGCCTGGAGCTCACCGGACCGGCAACCATCAGCGGCATCGACGCTGACCTGCGCGACTGCGGTGAGCTCGCCCCGGTGCTGGCGGCCGTCGCTGCGCTGGCCTCGACTCCCAGTCGATTGCGCGGGATCGCACATCTGCGCCTGCAGGAGACCGACCGGTTGGCCGCGCTGGCGCGCGAGCTCGGCCGGCTCGGTGGCGACGTGCGGGAGACCGCCGACGGACTGGAGATCCGGCCGCGGCCGCTGCACGGCGGACCGGTCGCGACGTACGCCGATCATCGGCTGGCGATGGCGGCGGCGGTGCTCGGGCTGGTGGTCCCCGGCGTGCTGGTGGAGGACGTGGCCACCACGGCGAAGACCGTGCCGGACTTCGTCGACCGGTGGGCAGGACTGCTCGCCGGACGCTCCGGAGCGGCCGACTGAGCCCGCGTGAGCTCGACGAAGACGACGTCCGGGTCCGTCCCGGGCGCGGCTCGCGGCCGCGTACCCGGATCCGGCCCCAACACCTGGCAGCGGCCGACGGCATGGTCGTCAGCGTGGACCGCGGCCGCTACGGCTGCGTGGTCGACGGAGTCGACGACGGAATGGTCGTGACCGCGATGCGGGCCCGGGAGCTCGGCCGGCGGGCGGTCGTCGTCGGCGACCGGGTCTCGCTGGTGGGCGACGTGACCGCGGCAGCCGGCACGCTGGCCCGGATCGTGCGAGTGGCCCCGCGCGCCAGCGTGCTGCGGCGCAGCGCCGACGACATCGACCCGGTCGAGCGGGTCATCGTCGCCAACGCCGACCTGCTCGTGGTGGTGACCGCACTGGCCGATCCACCGCCGCGGTCGCGACTGATCGACCGGTGCCTGGTAGCTGCCTACGACGGCGGCCTGACGCCGCTGCTCTGCCTGACCAAGAGCGACCTCGGTGACGGGGCGGCGCTGACCGCGGCGTACCGGCCGCTCGGAGTGGAGGTGATGACGACCGGCCGAGCGGCTGACGGCAGTCTGGTCGGGCTGGCCCAGCTGCGCCGATGGGTCGACCGCCGGGTCAGCGTCTTCTTCGGCCAGTCCGGTGTCGGCAAGTCCACGCTGGTCAACGCCCTGGTGCCGGACGCCGACCGGGCCACCGGCATGGTCAACGTCGTGACCGGTCGGGGCCGGCACACCTCCTCCTCCGTGGCCGCGCTGCGCCTGCCGGCCGGCGGTTGGGTGGTGGACACCCCAGGCATCCGATCCTTCGGGCTCGGCCACGTCACGCCGGCCCGGGTGCTGGCCGCGTTCCCGGACTTGGCGGCGGCAGCGGACGGGTGCCCGCCCGGCTGTTCGCATGCCCTGGGCGCTCCCCGTTGCGCGCTCGACCGGGAGGTGACCGCCGGTCGGGTGGAGCCGACCCGGCTGGACTCGCTGCGCCGGGTGCTCGCTGCCCGGGACGGTGGTCAGGACTGACGCGATCTGCACCGGCGACCGGCCGACCGATGAGTTCGGGGCCGCCGCGACGTCCAAGGTGGTGACATCGTTGCCGCATCGCCTATGCCCAGGGTTGCTAGGGATTCAGGGTTGCTAGGGATTAGGGAGGGAGCCCCTATGCCGAATCGCGAGACCGCCCCCATCGGAGCACCGTGCTGGGTCGGGCTGACGACCGCCGACCTCGAGCGCAGTCGAGCGTTCTACTGCCAACTGTTCGGCTGGACCGCCGAGGAGCCGGTCGCGGATCTCGGCGGCTACGTCAACTTTGCCAAGGACGGCGTCCGGGTGGCCGGCTGCATGGCAAGCCAGCCTGGCTCGGGCGCGCTCGACGTCTGGTCGGTCTACCTGGCCACCGATGACGCGGAGAAGACCCTCGCCGCCGCCACCGCCCACGGCGGCCAGGTGCAGGTCCCGGCTATGGCTGTCGACGACCTCGGCATCATGGCCTTCATTGCCGACCCCGGGGGTGCCGGAATCGGCCTCTGGCAGCCCGGCATGTTCCCGGGCTTCGGGGTGCTCGGCGAGCCCGGCACTCCAAGCTGGTTCGAGCTGCACACCCGGGACTATGCGGCCACCGTCGGCTTCTACCGCGACGTCTTCCGCTGGCAGACCAAGGTCGTCAGCGACACCCCGGAGTTCCGCTACACGGTGCTGCGGGAGGGCGAGGCGTGGCTGGCCGGAGTCATGGACGCCACCGGCCTCCTCGCCGCGGGAGTCCCCGCGCACTGGTCGATCTACTTCGGGGTCGACGACACCGACGCCGCGCTAGCCCAGGTCGCCGACTTGGGCGGCTCGGTCCTGCTGCCAGCTGAGGACACGCCATACGGCCGCCTGGCCGCGGCCAGTGACCCGACCGGTACGGCGTTCAAGCTGGTCGCCCCCAACGCGGCCATGCCGGCGAGGACCTCCTCGACCTGAGGCGATCGCCAGCTACATCGCGCCCCTCCACCCGGAACACCCACCGACCGGCCACGTTGACCGCGAGTCCGCGGCGCTCCGCACCGAGCCAGCGCCCCGGTCGTCGACCGCAGGTCCACCGCTGCAGCTGCGGCCACCTCGGCCGGCGTAACGGCGCCGAAGATGAGCGCGGCCGCCACCCGGAGCCGGTCCGGCTCGGCCCCCAGGCCGAGCAGTTCCACGGCCTGCAGTGGGGTGCGTGCGGCGGAGGCAGCGGGCACGGACGCCAATCGTACCGCCCGGTAGCCTGCCGGCCGTGACTGCAGCCGAGTCCTGGGCCGACGACCTGCGATTGGCACTGCGGCTGGCGGATGCCGCCGACGCGATCACCCTCGACCGGTTTCGCGCGCTCGATCTCAAGGTCGAGACCAAGCCAGACCTGACTCCGGTCAGTGACGCCGACCGGGCCGCCGAGCAGGCCGTGCGGTCGCTGCTGGCGGATGCGCGTCCGGGCGACGCCGTCATGGGCGAGGAGTACGGCGACACCGGCACCGGTTCCCGCCGGTGGGTGATCGACCCCATCGACGGGACCAAGAACTTCGTCCGCGGCGTACCGGTCTGGGCGAGTCTGCTGGCGCTGCAGGTCCACGGCGAGGTGGTCGTCGGCGTGGTGTCGGCGCCGGCGCTGAATCGACGTTGGTACGCCGCCCGGGGCTCCGGTGCCTGGGCCGGTCACCTCGGACAGCCGGCGCGCCGGTGCCGGGTATCGACCGTCGGGACGCTGGCCGACGCCGCACTGTCCTACTCCAGCCTGGGCGGTTGGGCGGAGCTCGGCCGGCTGCCCGGCCTGCTGGAGCTGTCCGGCCAGGTCTGGCGGAGCCGGGCGTTCGGCGACTTCTGGTCGCACGTGCTGGTGGCCGAGGGGGCAGTCGACGTCTCCTGCGAGCCCGAGGTGTCGTTGTGGGACGTCGCCCCCCTACAGGTAATCGTGGAGGAGGCCGGCGGCCGGTTCAGCGACCTGGCCGGCAACCGGCGCCCGGACGGCGGCAGCGTGGTGTGCACCAACGGCCGGTTGCACGAGGTGACCTTGCGCCTGCTCAGCAGCGATCAGGCCGGCCGGTAGCTCAGGTCCCGGACTGGTGGCTGATCCGGCGACCGGTGACCTGCGTCGGCCGGATCCGGATCCAGTGCGGCTTGGCCTGGGCGTCGGACCACGGCCGCAACCCGTAGCTCTCCAGCCGGTGCAACTCCGCGTCCTCGAGCACCAGCTCGGCGGTTCCCGACACCACCACGCTCCAGCCCTCGCGCAGTCCCGGCTCGAAGCCGTCGACCTCGAAGCCAACGACGGACGCTGACTCCGCCGCCCGCAGCTTCGTCCCGGCCGCCGTCCGAAAGACGATCGACGCGCCGTCCATGGCGTGGTTGACCGGAAGGATCACCAGCTCTCCGTCGGAGATGAAGGCCACCCGGCCCACCGGGGTCTGGGCCAGCAGCAGAAGGCACTCGTCGTAGGGCAGCACCTCGAGCCCGCTGTGGTCCTGCGCCGACGCCGCCATGGCTGCCTCCTGGAACTCATCTGGACGCTAAGCGCGCCCGAATCGGCTCGGAAGGGACGATGGTCTCACCGTGCCCGCCGGCGCTGCACAAGGTCTCGTCTCGGCTCAGTTCAGCGACGGGTCCGGCGGGTACGTCGCCACGAAGGCGAGCTGCCCGGGCTGGCGCCGCAGCACGTCGCGCCAGAGCCGCTCGGGTTGTTCGCTGAAGACGTCCTGCGGACGGGAATCGACCACGAACCACGCCTGCGCCGCGATCTCGGCTTCCAGCTGGCCGGCACCCCAGCCGGCGTAGCCGGCGAAGACCCGAATGCGCTCCACCACCCCGAACGCCGTCGTCGGTTCCTCGGTCAGGTCCAGGACGCCGAGGTGGGGCAGCAACGGCCGCCACCCGCGGCCCGCCTCGGCGGGGGATGATCCGGCGGGGGATGATCCGGCGGGGGATGATCCGGCGGGGGGTGATCCGGCGGAGCTCGATCCGGCGGGGCTTGATCCGGCGAGCCCCGTTCCGGCGGAGCTCGATCCGGCGACCGGTGCGGCCAGGCAGATGGCGGCGCTGGGCGAAATCGGCCCGCCGGTGAATACCACGGGAGGCCTGGCGGCCAGCGGTTCCCAGCCCGCGACAACGTCGGCGACCGGCAGCGCCATCGGTTGGTTGAGCACCAACCCGAGCGCTCCCTCGGCCGTGTGCTCGAGCACCAACACCACCGCCCGAGCGAAGTTGCCGTCGGTGAGGACGGGAGCGGCGACCAGCAGCCGCCCCTGCAACGACGTCTCGACCATGCCCCCAGAATGCCCTGGACAGTCCCCACTGATGCCGCAGTTCGTGGTCCCCGCCGGTATTTCGTGCCGGCACTTGGCGGGGCGCGGGGACGCCGCCTGGGGTGGCCATAAGGTCCACAGGGTGTGGGGCTACGGGGTGCGGGCCGAGGTCTGTTGGGCGCCTCCCTCGCCGATCCACACCGACTTGACGTTGCAGAAGGCGCGGATCCCGTGCGCCGCCAGCTCGCGGCCGTAGCCGGAGCTCTTCACGCCGCCGAACGGCAGCTCGGAGTAAGAGGTCGTCATCCCGTTGACGAACACCGCGCCCGCCTGGACGTCGCGAACGAAGCGCTCCTGCTCGTGCGCGTTGTTAGACCACACGTTCGATCCCAGGCCGAACTCGGTCGCGTTGGCCAACGCGATCGCCTCATCCAGGTCGCGCACCCGGTGCACCTGGGCGACCGGGCCGAAGACCTCCTCGGCGTACATCCGCATCTGCGGCGTCACTCCGGTGACGACCGTTGGCGGGTAATACCAGCCCGGACCGCCCAGCCGCTGGCCGCCGCACAGCACCCGCGCGCCGCGGTCCACGGCGTCGGTGACGAGCTCCTCGACGTCGCGGCGCCCCTGCTCGGTGGCGAGCGGGCCGATGTCGGTCGAGCCCTCCATCGGGTCGCCGACGCGCAGCGCCGCCATCGCCGCCACGAAACGTCGCTCGAAGTCCTCGGCGACGTCGGCGTGGACGATGAAGCGCTTCGCCGCGATGCAGCTCTGACCATTGTTCTGACAGCGCGCCGTCGCCGCCACCTCGGCCGCCCGGTCGAGGTCAGCCGACGGCAGGACGACGAACGGGTCGCTACCGCCCAGCTCGAGGACCGTCGTCTTGATCTGGTCGCCGGCGACCGACGCCACCGCCCGCCCAGCGGGCGTGCTGCCGGTCAGCGTAGCGGCCCGCACCCGGTCGTCGCGCAGGATGCGCTCAACCTGGTTGGAGCCGACCAGCAGGGTCTGGAACACGTCGGGCGGAGAGCCGGCCCGGCGGAACAGGCCCTCGAGATACAGCGCGGTCTGCGGCACGTTGGAGGCGTGCTTGAGCAGGCCGACGTTGCCCGCCATCAGCGCGGGAGCGGCGAACCGCATCACCTGCCACAGCGGGAAGTTCCACGGCATGATCGCGAGTACCGGGCCGAGCGGCTGGTAGCAGGCGTAGGCCCGGCGGGCGCCAACCGCGGCCGGGTCCGCCGGTTCGTCGGCCAGCAACCGCTCGGCGTGCTCGGCAAAGTAGCGGCAGCCGAGGGCGCACTTGCTCACCTCCGCGCCGGCGGCCGTCAGGGTCTTGCCCATCTCGGTCGTCATGAGCCGAGCCACCTCGTCGCGCTCGGCGTCGAGCCGGTCGGCAGCGGCGCGCATCCAGCCGGCGCGCTCGGCGAAGCTGGTTTGGCGGTACGCCGCGAACGCCTCCACGGCGCGGTGCAGCCGATTATCCAGCTCGTTGTCCGACAAGGCGTCGAACGTCTTCAGCGTCTGTCCGGTGGCCGGGTTCACTGTCGCGATCGACATGGCAGCTCCTGGAGTCGAGTCGCTCCTCGACGTTCCCGCAGCCGGCTCGGCTAAAGCCGAGCCCGGGATAGATGTCAGCCGCTAGTTAGCCAGATGTCAGCCGCTCGGCCGAGGTGAGCCGGCGAAGGGTGCACCCGGCCGCCCAGCGGGTAGCACCGGCGACAGACCGGCAGCAAACCGGCAACCGCGCCCTGGTGAACTGGGCCCAGGTGCGGCGCGCCGGAGACGAGAAGGGGGCACGCACATGGCGGTGCAGCGTGAACTGGGTGGACCTTCGCTGCCGCAGGAACGCCGGCTCGTGACCAGCGTGCCTGGACCGAGGTCGCTGCAACTGCAGGCGCGGCGGGACGCCACCGTCGCCCGCGGCGTCCGCGCCACCCTGCCCGTCTTCGTCGACCGCGCCGGCGGCGGAGTGATCGTCGACTTTGACGGCAACTCCTTCATCGACTTCGGGGCCGGCATCGCTGTAGTCAGCGTCGGCAACGCCGCCCCGCACGTCGTCGCCGGAGTGCAAGAGCACGTGGCGCGGTACACGCACACCTGCTTCATGCTCACGCCGTACGAGCCCTACGTCGCGGTCTGCGAGGAGCTCGCCGCGCTCACCCCGGGTACCTTCGCCAAGCGGTCGGCGCTGTTCAACTCTGGGGCCGAAGCCGTCGAGAACGCGGTCAAGATCGCACGTGCGTGCACCGGGCGGCAGGCGGTGATCGCCTTTGATCACGCTTACCATGGCCGTACCAACCTGACCATGGCGCTGACGGCGAAGAACATGCCGTACAAACACTCCTTCGGCCCGTTCGCCGGCGAGATCTACCGGATGCCGATGGCCTATCCGTTCCGCTGGCCCACCGGACCGCAGCGCTGCGGCGAGGAGGCGGCCGCCGAGGTCCTGCGCGCAATCGACGCCCAGGTGGGAGCGAGCAACGTCGCGGCTATCTTGATCGAACCGATCCAGGGGGAGGGCGGGTTCATCGTTCCCGGCGCCGGCTTTCTCCTGCTCCTGGCGGACTGCCGCGAGCACGGCATCGTCTTCATCGCCGACGAGATTCAGACCGGCTTCTGCCGGACCGGGGACTGGTTTGCCTGCGACCACGACGGCGTCGTCCCCGACCTGATTACCACGGCAAAGCGGCAAAGAGCATTGCCGGCGGACTGCCGCTGTCGGCCGTCACCGGCCGTGCGGAGATCATGGATAGCGTGCACGTCGGTGGCCTCGGCGGCACCTACGGTGGAAACCCGGTCGCCTGCGCCGCCGCGCTGGGGGCGATCCGCACGATGCGCGAGCAGGACCTTTCCGCCGCGGCCCAGCGGATCGCCTCGATCATGCTGCCGCGGTTGCACGACCTGCAGGAGCCACATCCGGTCATCGGAGATGTTCGCGGCTGCGGCGCGGCCGGCCGGGAGGGACTGTTGCCCGCCGCAATCGGTCGCGTGTATCCGACCCGCCGTACGCCGGTTGTGGCCCTGTGCGTCTTCCTCGGTTTCTCGCTGCTGCTCGTGTTCGCCTGGGGCGGGCGCACCGACCCGTTGGAGTTCTTCGCGCAGTCCTCGACGCTCGGCACGATCCTCGTCCTCGTGGTCTACCTCGTGGCCAACTTCGGGCTGCCGGTCTACTACCGGCGCTACCGGCCGGCGGAGTTCTCCGGGCTCCGGCACGCGGTGTGGCCGCTGCTCGGGGTGGCGGCCATCCCGTTCCCGCTCTACGAACTGGTCAAGCCCGGTCAGCCCGCGCCGTACAACCGCTTCCCGCTGACCTGTGCGGCCATCATCGCCGGGTCTGGCCGACCGCGTCGGCTCGATCGTCGCAGACAGCGACTGATTCGGCCGTTACGACGCTTTCCGGGTCACGTGTCGGCGCTCCGAGCACAACCGGCCCACGGCTGAAGCGCCCGAAGCCGCTGCACCACAGTGGCGTCGACACCGTTCCGGAACGGGTCTGCGCACAACGCGTCCAGGCTGCGCAGCAGAACCGCTTCGTCTTCCACGTCCAGACAATCGACGGTGTCCGGGTCGGCAAGGCAGCGGACTTCGAGCAACATGCCGGAGACGTCGAACGTGGGACACTCTTCGTCCAAGAGCAGGTCGACCGGATGCAGTCGGCGCCGGTGAAGGCCCTCGCGGTCGACCGGATCGAGCCCCGTCCCAATGGTGGCCCGGTGGAACTCCTGGACGTCGGCCAGCTCGCGCGAGATCGCGATGGTGTGCCAGACAACTCGGCCGGGAGCGCCGTGCAGGACCGCGGCGGTGGCACCCTCCACTACGAACGGCACCTTGTGACAGAGCAACCGGTCGATCACCCAGAGCATCTGCGGCTCCACCTGGAGGAGCCGTTGCTCCGGTGTGAGCGACATCGCAGCGCGCAGGTGAGCGTCGAGCTGGGTGTGCCGCGGCACCAGCTGCACCCTCGACTCCAGCCCGCAGGCGGCCAACAACCGGGTGAGGGTGTCGGTCGAGGGACTGACCCGGCCGCGCTCGTACCGGGTCACCGCCGCCGGCGAGGTTCCGGCAGCCAGAGCCACCTCGGCCTGCGTGAGGCGGGCGTGCTGGCGAGCGAGTTGCAGGAGCGCTCCGACGTCCACTTGCCCACCGTCGACTCGCGAGTGTGCAGGTGGACGGGCGAAGACGCGTTCTGTGGACGCCGCCACCGCCGGCCGGGCGCATGGTCGGGCCGCCTGTGGATAACCGCCGCCAGCGGGAGTCCTTCTCCAATGGCCGTGCCAGATCAGGCACTTTCGCGACGTTGAGAATGTGCTTGATCCGGCACGACGATTGTCGAAGACCCGCGGCCGGAACGCGGGCCGCCGCCGGAACGCGGGCCGCCGACGCGCCGCCACCCGTGCCAAGGAACCGACGCGCCGCGTGCCAAGGAACCCACGTCACCGCGGGCGCGGCGGTGTCAGCCGGCCCGGGCGATGGCAGCGCCACCGATCCCGGCCGCCTCGCGGGTCAGCACATGCACGGCCGCCCGCGGATCGTCGGCCGCGAAGCGGATGGCTCGCACCTGGCGGCTGCGCCGGCCGAGATCGAGCACAGTGGGTCCGGTGAGGCGCACTTCGACGTTGGTCATCCCGGCCACACCCAGCGCCAGCTGCTCGCCGATCGGCTCGGCCGTGTACGGGGCCCTGGTGGCGGTGTGCCCCAGCGCGCGGCGACGGTGCTGCGGGTGGCGCCCTCGTTCGTCGTTACCACACTGATGGTCTTGCCTGGGGCGGCGCGATGGCTCACGGCGGCCGTCTCGATCTTCTCGCGGGAGACGCGGATGTCGGCCCAGGTGCCGAATCGCAGCCGCAGGCACTCAGCGGTGACGACGTGCGGTCGCACGATGTTGGCGGCGGTCATGCCGAGGACGAAAACCAGCGTGCGCCACCGAGGATGAGCAGCACCAGTCGAGCGGTCGGCCAGGGCAGCGCCAGCTCGATCACGATCAGCTCGACGACGGCCATAGCCAGCAGCAGCAGCGACATCGGGCGCGGCGCGCGGTCATAGCTCAGCGGGACCGCAGCCGGTGGCACCCCCTGCCGGCGGCGGACGGCGAACAGCACCAGCGAGAGCAGCAAGCGCGCCTCGTTGCGGACGACAAACGCGACCGGTGCCGGCAGAGCGGCCCGCAGCGCGGCATCCAGCGCGTGCTCCCGGTCGGCGCCGCCAGCCCGCACTTGCCGGTATCGGCGGACGACCGCCACCACCTGGCCAGCCGCGGCCACGCCCAGCGCCGTTTCCAGGTGGACGAATACCACTGCCGCCGAGCCGCAGCCGGCCGGTGAGGACCAGCACGACCTCGCCGGCCAGCATTGACGGGCCGGCCCACCTCAGCCCGCGCACCGCGACCTCAGCTCCCAGGCCAGCTCCAGGCAGCGCCGTTGCGCCGGCGGCAGGGTGGCCAGGAACGCCGTCCAGGCGGGCTGCCAAGATTCGTCGTCGTCGGCCAGCTCCGGGAACTGCTCCAACGAAAGACCGCCAGCTCGTTGGCCAGCGAGACGACCTCTGGGTCGTCGGGCTCGGCTCCCCCAGCGCCTCGAACCGAGCCCCCAGCGCCCGCATCGCGGCCAGCCGGCCGAGCCGGTCAACGCGCCGCGGTACTGCCCGGCGACCTCGGCGAACCGGTCGGCGCCCGCCGCTGGCCTCGGCCATAGCAGTTCCCGCTCGCGGGCCAGCTCTGCCGGGGTGGCCGCCGGCACGGCTGCCGCGACCTCACGCAGCACGTCGGCGACCGTGGCGGAGAGCGCCAGGTCGCTGTCCCGGGCCAGCAGGTCGGTCAGGTGCCGACGGCGGCCCCGGATCACTTGCTCCTGGTGCGCGAGGTCCGCCTCCAAATCGGCCAGCACCTCGCGCAACTCCCTGTCGTCACCCTCGCCCGCTGGGGCACGGCGAGCGGCTGCGGGCATCCAGGCCAGCAGGTGACGCAGGTGCCGGTGCGGTTCTTCCGGCCGCCCCGGGGCCAGGATGTCGGGCAGCGCACGCACCTCGACGTCCCGGCGCGCCCGGAGCTGGTGCGAGTCGGCGCTGTCCGGGGTGAAGGTGCCGCGGCCGATGC
>Ga0208079_1000090_pt1 | contig 49547 bp, 47 predicted proteins | sample NGESurdeep092012_5_FD_184474 | JGI IMG/M metagenome (GOLD analysis project Ga0208079, IMG submission 184474) | Arctic peat soil microbial communities from Barrow, Alaska - NGEE Surface sample 210-2 deep-092012 (SPAdes) | ecosystem: Environmental > Terrestrial > Soil > Wetlands > Peat ... | reverse complement strand
CCACCGCGTGCACAAGGGTCATGGCTTCCTGCCGGCCGGTTGCTGTCGAGACAACCGGTGCACGATCGGGGTTCTGCTGAAGGTCCCACTCGGCGAGCGCCTCGTCGTACCCACCTTCGCCCGGATGGAGCAGCCGGGTCGTGGGCGCCGCATCCGTCTTCGTCGCCTCGCCCTCAGCACCGACGGACGAGGTCTCCACACTGTCATCGGTTTGGTGCCGTCGTTTCTGCTGCACGGGAACGACGAGGGTGCCATCGGCGTTACGAACGATGTCCATGGGGCGGTTCTCCTTGGGTTGACGACGCCTGCACGACGCCCAAGACCTATTCTTACCCAGGTGGCCTTGCGATGTCCTCCTTGAAACGCAGCGTTCGGCTTCACTCAATCTCATAGGCGCAGATTGCCCGCTCGGTTACGGCAGGATCGGCACAAATCAACCCCCTGAGGCGCGATCCTGGGGAGACCGAATCCGCTCTGGTCGAAGCCCTCGTCTGACCGGTCAGAGCCCGCAGGTTGTGGGCGCTCGGCAGGTTCGCTTCGAGAATGGATTTCGGTACATGCCGACGCCCAGGGGATGATTAATACGAAGTCGGGCAACATGCGATCGGCAGTGTCTGAGCCGCCCAGCGGTGCCCCGAAGTGCGGTCGGGGACGCTTGCGAATGCAAGCATCGAGGGCGACTCGGCCTGGACCAACCGAACAATACCGCTGATCTAGCGTTCTGAGGTGTGATCATTCGCGGAAAAGAGGGGTTTCCAGCTAGGTATCCTTGAGGCGTGGGGTACTTCACGTGAACCTTGCCGCCGGCCGGGACTACCCACGCTCGTACGCACAACTGCACGCTTAGTTCGCAGAGGACTCGAAGCGCCTCGACTACCTGGACTGGCTGCGCTGGCCTGACGGGTTCGTCTGCCCCAACTGCGCCGCGAGATGGAGTTGGGCTCGATCCAGACCGCCTGGGCGATGTTGCACCGGTACCGATCGGTGATGGTCCGCCCGGGCCGCGACCGGCTTCGCAGCGATGTCGAGGCCGACGAGAGCTACCTCGGTGGTCCCGAGCCGGGCGTGCCGGGCCCGGTGTCATCCCTGATGCGAGCGCGAACAGCTTGAGTGCGTTCCTCGACGCCAACGTCGAGCCAGGGAGCTGCGTCATCACCGACGGCTGGTCGGCCTACCCGGCGGCAACGCGGGACCGATATGAGCACCGGGGCACCTCGATCGCCGCCGCCGGCCTACAGGCGCACGAGGTACTGCCGGCGGTCCATCGAGTGTTCTCGCTCGTCAAGCGCTGGGTGATGGGGACCATGCAGGGCTCGGTCAGTCCCGAGCGTGTCCAGGCGTATTTCGATGAGTGGGCATTCCGTTTTAACCGCCGGAACTCCCGCAGCCGCGGCCTCCTGTTCCACACGCTCTTGCGCTAGGCAGTCAGCGGGGATCCCGTGACCTACAAGTCGCTGCGCAAGGCCGGGAGAACTCGGCCAGCGCTGCCGCCACGCGGCTTACGATCCTCACCGCCCAGCTTGGACCTGGGGCGACCCGCACTGCCGTGGCGCAGGTAGCCCTTGCGAAGCAGCTGGCCAGGGGTACCTAGATGGAAACCCCCATTCCGTTCCCTGCGATCGGATCAGCCGCACGACAACTGCGCGGTTGGGTGGCTCATCGACCGGCTCGGGATGGATGTTCGGTGTCCTCTGCGTTGCGTTGTGGAGCATGACCACCTACTCCGCCACCCTTTGATCGCGCCTATCGGATGCGAAGGTGGATCCTGCGCCAGAAGTAACTATTCCGTGGAATCTTGACCAGCGACCACCTCTGTCGGTCCTCAGAGCGGATGCCGAACCCCGTCGGTACACTGTCGGTCAGCGAGGGTTCACGCAACGTCCACCCACCGGCAGGAGATCCGTGGTGCCGACATGATTGCCATCCTTTTTGCCGCTGTCGGTTCGCTTTGCAACGCATCGGCGGCGGTGGTGCAGCGCCTGGCCCACGTGTCCGCCCCACCTGAAGTCTCAACGGGATGGCGGAAAGCCTTCTATCTGTTCCGACAACCTTTGTGGCTGCTGGGACTGCTCTTCCTGGTCGGCACCTTTGTGTTCACGGCCACCGCCTTGTATTTCGGACAGATCGCCCTGGTCCAACCGGTGCTGGTGGTCGAGTTGATCTTCATGCTGGCGCTACGGAGGTTCTGGCTACGCGACCAGATAGCCGGCCGGACGTGGGGGGCGGCGGTGCTCACCTGTCTGGGGCTGGCCGGCTTCCTCGTCATCGCACATCCTCAGGAAGGCACCGGTCTGCCGAGCACCAGCGGTTGGATCCGCTCTGTTGCCATCCGACTCGCCATCATCGTGGTCTTGCTGGCCCTGAGCCGGAGAGGGACACCGGCACGCAGAGCCGCCATGCTCGGCAGTTCGGCCGCCATCGTGTGGTCGATTGATGCCGGGTTCATGAAGGCGGCCACCGCGTTACTCTCCCGCGACGGGTGGGTGCACCTCTTCTTCCACTGGCCGGTCTACCTATTGGTCGTGACCGGGATCGTCGGCACGCTCCTTGTGCAGGCCTCCCTGAATGTCGGCCCGCTGATGGTGTCCCAGGCCGCACTTCTGATCGTCGATCCGCTTTCGAGCATTCTGTTGGGAATCGAATTGTTCCGTGAGCACGTCAACAGGTCGCCCGGCGCCGTTTCCGCTTCTGTTCTTTCGCTCATCCTGATGGGGGTGGGAGTGGTATTGATGTCGCGCTGGGCCCCTCCGGTGATGGAGCCACACCAAAAGGCCGCGGCACCCCATGGGAGCCGGAAGGTGTTGCTCGATGGCTTCTGACCTGGGTTTCTCCACAACAGCTGATCCACGCGCCGGCTGGTCGGGTTGTCAATCCCGAGGTGGCGATCAACGTCGGGGCGAGCACTCGATGTCATCCATATCGACGATGTTCGATAGGCTTACGCCCATGCGATGCATTTGTTGGCTGGAACAACCATGAGTGCTCGAGGAGGACCGCAGGCTTCATGGCCACCGACTCGCACGAATTTGATGACCGGTACGAACCGCCCAACTCCGACCTCGATCTCGACACCTACCGATCCGTCGTCTCCGATCTGACCCGTGAGGTCGATGCCAGAGTCGGCCCAGGGGGACGGGCGGACGTCGAGGCGCTACTGACTGAGTGGATCAGACGCCCGCAACTGCACGCCGTGCTGGCCTGCTCCCCCGACGGGAAGGATGCAGCCATCGCCAAGTTGCTCGAAGAGGTCCGCGATTACCGACCGAACGACCGCAGCTCGGCCAGCGGCGTGTCGACCCTGGTCCGCATCTACCTCCTGTCCCAGATCGACTCAATCTGGTGGGCGGGCGGGACCTCCTTTGCATCTGACGACGACGTGTTGCGGTCGCGCGAGCTGGTCACCCTCGAGTCGCTCCGGAGCCGGCACCTCCTCGAGTTCAGCTATCGACTCCAACCCAAGGGACTGGCCGGCCGATCACGGGACTGGGCCATGCGGCGGGTGATGCCCCGGAGACAGCCCCATACCGCCGGCGTGAGTTTCACCAATGCTCGTCCGGAACTGGTGGTATTGCTGAACCAGCTGGCTATCGACTTTGCCAACAAGGCACCCTCGGGCACTCCCCCACTGTGGGTGACCAGTCTGACCAGGAGCGTGCAGCACCAACACCGGCTCCGGAATCTGGGATATGCGGCCATGATCCCCAGCGCCCACTGTTGTGGATACGCCGCTGATGTCGAGATGCGCTGGTTCCGCCAATTCGATGCCCACCAGACCTTGGCTGATCTGTTGTTGGAGCGCCAAGACGCCGGGCTCTGCAACGTGATCGACGAGGGACAGGCCTGGCACGTGTGCATCAATCCGAGCGCCTGTGATGACCTTCGGCAGGCATACAGCGTGCTCCTGGCTGCCTAACCGTCGTGTGTGGCATTGCGCTGATCGTCGGCCAGGCAGCCGACAGAGGTTTGTTCGACCGCATGATGGAGAACATCCGGCCGCGAGGGGACAGCGAAGAGACCCTCTGCGAAGACGGCCGCATGCTGGGGACGCAACGGTTGAAGATTGTCGATCGGGAACACTCCGTGCAGCCATGGGTGTCGGCCGATGGCCGCTGGGCCCTCTGCTACAACGGCGAGGTTTTCAACTACCGGGAGCTGCGCACTGAGCTCATTGCTCTCGGCCACCAAATGCGCAGTACCGGTGACACCGAAGTCGTCCTCGAGGCGTTTCTCGAATGGGGCGAGGAGGCCGTGCATCACCTGCGGGGCGAGTTCGCCTTCGCAGCGGTGGAACGCCCTACCGACCGGGTTTACCTGGCTCGTGATCCCGTGGGGGTCAAGCCCCTGTACTGGTCGCACCTCCACGACACGCTGTATGTAGCCTCGGAGGTCAAGGCGCTGGTCGGGGCCGGTGCACCGATTACCGAGGTGGCTCCCGGCTACCACGGTTGGGGCACTACCAGCACCGCGCCGCAGTTGTCACCGTATGTGGATCTGATGAGCCTCGCCGAGGGGAAGGATCCCATTGACGACCCCGAGGAAGCCTGCCGTCTGGTGCGGGAAGCCCTCATCGACAGCATCCGGGTCAGGGTGGACACCGACCTGACGGTGGGCGTCATCCTCTCGGGAGGCCTCGACAGCACCCTCACTCTGCTGCACGTCCGTGAGATGCACCCCGACTGTGTGGCCTTCACCGTAGGAACGGATGACAGCGATGACCTCCGTTTCGCCCGCCGTTTGACCAAGGATCTCGGCGTCCATCACGAGATCATCGAGTTGCGCCCCCGCGACATCCACCTCGATGACGTTCGGACAGCCATACGCATGTCGGAACTCACCGAATACGGCGACGTCATCAACTCGGTGGTCACCAAGCCACTCTTCGAACGAGTGCACAAGTGTGGTGTCAAGGTGGTGCTCTCGGGCGACGGCTCGGATGAGCTCTTTGGCGGATACGACATGTACCGACAGGTGAGCAGCACACTCAGCCAGCAGCTCTTCCGCCACAACATCCGCAACTTGAGCCGCACCGAGTTGCAACGGGTGGACCGCATCTCCATGGGTCAGGGCGTCGAAGCTCGGGTCCCCTTCCTCGATCTGTCCCTGGTCAAGTTGGCCCTCCAGATTCCTCTGGGCCTCAAGGTCCGTGACGGCGTGGAGAAGTGGGTTCTCCGTAACGCCTTCGCCGACGTGCTCCCCGAGTACGTCCGACAGCGGCCGAAGAATCCCATGTCCCATTCATCGGGTCTCCATGAACGGATCCGCCTCTACCGACCACTGTTCGCCCGCATGTACCGCTCGTTCGGGTACAACCTGGCCGAACCTATGCGACGCGACTTCTCCTACGTGCTGGAACGCAACAACCTGGACCTCGATCGCACCCTGACCGACGGGTCCATGCACCACGACTACACCGTGCGGGAGCACTTCCGCGACCTCATCGGGGCCGTCCGTTGGAACGTCACCAACGAGGCCAAGCGGCTGGCCCGCCCGCGGTAGTCACCGAACCCACGGCAGGGAGCGATTGCCGTCAAGGCTCTGGTGATCACTCCTTTTCGCTTGCAGTCATCCTTGCGACTCAGGGCGGAGAATCGGAAAGAGAATGACATCCCGGATGGCGTCAACCTCCGCCAGCAACATCACCAAGCGATCCACCCCTATGCCGATCCCCGACGTAGGTGGCAATCCGTACTCGAGTGCCCGCACAAATGCCATGTCCGACGGATGGGCCTCGAGATCCCCCATGGCAGCGGCGGCCGCTGCACCCCGGAACCGGGCCTCTTGCTCCTCGGGGATATTGAGCTCGCTGTATCCGTTGGCGTACTCCTTGCCATCGACCACCAATTCGAAACGGTCGGTCAGCGTCTCGTCGGTCAGCTGATGGCGGGCCAGGGGAGATACCTCCACCGGGAAGCCGCAGACGAACACGGGTCCGAGCATGTTGGGTAGCAGCACTTTGTCATAGATCTCGAAGATGAGTCTTCCCGAGCCCCAGGGGTCCTCGAACTCGACCCCGAGATCACGGCAGGCGGAGCGGACGTCGTTGACGGGGTCGGAAGGATGCAGACGACGCCCGGCGGCCTCCTCGATCAAGCCCAACAACTCTTGGCGGGGCCACGGCGGGGTCAGATCGACCGGTCCCCCGGCCGTTGTGAATGTCATCCGCTCGGTGGCGACCCGGGCGGCGGCCACTACCAGGCGCTCGGTGAGGCCCATTCCGTCGGTGTAGTCACCGAATGCCCGGTACGCCTCGAGTGCAGTGAACTCAGGACTGTGCCGGGTGTCGACGCCCTCGTTGCGAAAGTTTCGGCCGATCTCGAAGACCCGTTCAAAGCCCCCGATAACCAATCTCTTCAGGTAGAGCTCGGGGGCAATGCGGAGACTGAGATCGATGTTGAGGGCATTGGCATGGGTGACGAACGGGCGGGCGATGGCCCCGCCGGCCTGAGGCTGGAGTATCGGTGTCTCAACCTCGAGAAAGTCTTCCGCCACCAGCACGTCCCGCATGGCGGAGACGACCTTGAAGCGGATCCCGAACACGCGCCGGGTGTCCTCATTCGCCAGGAGGTCGACTTCGCGCTGGCGATAGCGCATCTCCGCCTCGCTCAACCCGTGCCATTTGTCGGGAAGTGGTCGGAGGGCCTTCGAGAGCAGTTGCAGCTCGGTGAGCTCGACCGAAAGCTCGCCCCGCTTGCTCACGATCACTTCCCCGGTGGCCCCCACCCAGTCTCCGAGGTCGGACTTGTCGAGCACGGCGGCACCGGCCTCGCACAGATTGCTCACCGGGATTAGCAGCTGAATGGACCCCGAGACATCCTGCAGGGTGGCAAAGACCAACTTCCCGTGGCCCCGCACACTAGTGATCCTCCCGGCGACCTGAACGATTTCGCCGGTCCGGGCATCGGCGGGTAAGTCGCCGTGGCGTTTACGCAACTCGGCGTTGGTGTGGGAACGATCGAACCGGGACGGATAGGGATCGATGCCTTTGTCCCGAAGAAAATCACGCTTTGAGCGCCGTTCGCCGGAAAGCGCGTCGACCGACCGTTGAGAACCGGTTTCTGCTTCCGAGTCCGCCACGTCGGTCACAACTGCCCCTTTCATTGGAATCCCCGGCCGCCCGATTGTGCCCTTGGATCCTACGCTCCCGATCGCTGGCGCGATGATGCAACTATGGCATGGGACGGCGAAAGCTACCAGAGACGGTTCGATACCCTCGCGACTTCGGGTGTGGCCGTACACGGTGAAGCTGACTTCGTGATGAGTCTGACCCCAACCACGGTGCTCGATGCGGGATGCGGAACCGGTCGGGTGGCGATGGAGCTCGACCGCCGAGGGGTCGAGGTGGTCGGAGTCGATACCGACCCCTCGATGATTGCCACCGCCCGCCGGATCGGCTCCGGGCTCACCTGGGTGGAAGCCGACCTCACCGAGCTCGACCTCGGCCGCGTGTTCGACGTCGTGGTGATGGCCGGCAACGTGCCGTTGTTCACACCGGCCGGCACCCAGGCCGCTCTGGTCGGCGGTTGCGCTCGACACCTCCGGCCCGGCGGCGCCCTGGTGACCGGATTCCAACTGGATGGAAGCTACTCGGTGCTCGACTACGACCAGCACTGCACGGCCGCCGGTCTCGAACCTGTCGAGCGGTGGGCCGCCTGGGACCGCCTCCCCTTTTCGGGATCAGGGAACTACGCAGTATCGGTCCACCGGGCCCAAGCCTGATCGGACGCCGGTCTACCCGTCCACCAGGCGCTGGAACTCCTCGTCACGCACCCCGGCGGCCTGCTTGTCGGCGAGGGACTCCAGCCACTGCTGTGCCGGCTCACTGTCCATGGCGTCAACCATCTGTTTTGGTATGGCTCTCATGACGTACCCGGGTGGCATCGATGGGTGATCGGTGGTCCGCCGGGCAAAGGCGGCTTCGATGATCGGCTCCCACTTGGCCGCCTTGGCCACACTGGCGGCTTCGTCCCGTTCGACGAACTCAGGCAATACCTGGGTGCCGAACAACTCGATCGACTCCATGATGTGCTCGTGCCGATTTCGGCCGGCCTGCATCACGAAGATCAGTTGGTCGACCCCGGCAGCCTCGTAACGCCGGAGGAACTCCCGAAGCTGTTCGGGGGTGCCGGTCGCCCCCCGCAATCCCTTGGCATCCCCCGAGGCCACTTGAGCGCCCAGGGTCTGCTGTCGATTCGCCAATGCGGCTTCGGGGGAATAGCCCATCTTCCCCCGGCGCTGCTGGAACTCCTCCCACACATCGGTGGTGGCGGGGACATGATCTCCGAACACGTAGAAGTGGGCGAGTGAGTAACCGAAGAAGTTGGCTCCCTCCAGCCCCCGGGCAATGGCATCGTCCTCGTCAGGGGAGCACATCATGGGCGTGACACAGGCCACCTGTGGATTGACTGACAGGCCGACCGGGATGCACTTCTCGCGCAGCACCGCCTCGTAGTCCTCCACCCACTGTTTGGCGTCCTCGGGCTCGATGAAGGCAAAACTGAGGGCCCCGATCCCCTTTTCCGCCGCCAGCAGGATGGTGTCACGGCGGCTGCACGCCACCCACAGGGGAGGGTGGGGCTTCTGAACCGGCTTGGGGACAACGTTGCGCGGCGGCATCTGAGTGAAGATTCCGTCCACCCCGCCAAAGGGCGTCTCGGTCATGCAGCGGATGGCAATCTCAAGACCCTCGAGCCACGCCTCCCGTTTGACCGCCGGATCAATGCCGAAACCACGGAGCTCAGCCTCCGAAGACGACTCTCCCGACCCGAACTCCACCCGCCCGTTGGATACCAAATCGAGCATGGAGATCCGTTCGGCCGTCCGGGCCGGATGGTTGTACGCCGCCGCGGTTTGCACGATGCCATGCCCAATACGCATGCGCTGGGTTCGTTGGCTGGCAGCAGCCAGGAATACCTCAGGAGCACTCGAATGCGAATATTCCTCCAAAAAGTGGTGCTCCACTTCCCACAGGTACTGGATTCCCAGCTTGTCGGCCAGTTCAATCTGGTCGAGAGCATCGTTGATCAGTTGTTGTTCGCTGTGCTCGTGCCATGGACGGGGAAGCTGATGCTCATAGAAGATGCCGAACTTCATGGCTGTTCAGATCAACCGAAGAGAGCCTCGCTGGCAGTATCGACGACCGTGCCGTCGTCGAGCCGGGTGACAGTTCCGAGGCTGAGCATCTCCTCGATCAGATCGGCTCCGTCGGGTCGGCCGTCAACGGCTTCTTCGATCTCGCTCATGAAGAACTGCAAATTCTCCTGGCGGCGTAGGAGAAGGGAGTTCTCCAACGCCCGGTCCCACAGCTTTTCGATCATGGAGGTCCCGTCGTACTTGCGTCCGTTCTCTCCCACCCAGGTCCGGTCCCGCATCTCGGAGAGAGCGGTGCGCAGCCAGGCGACGTGAGGTGTCTCGTCCGCTCGGATGCGAGAGACCAGGGTGGCGGCCGCACCGTCACCGGCCACCAACTCGGTATCACTGAGTACCGCCTCCGCCCATCGGAAACCGTGGAACGCGGAGATCTCGATCAACAGGAGGCCGATCATTCGACCCACCACGATCTCCAAGGTGAAGTCGATGTCGTCAGGGAGCACTCGACCGGCAATGGCTGCCTGCTGCAGCTGGCTGATCTGCTCGGCGGATTTCGGAGAGGTGTCGATACCCATGCGATCCAACATGCGCGCGGTGTGATCTTCGGTGGCCGGGTTGTCGAAGGCAATGTCCCGGGCCGCGAACCACATGCGGTCATGACCGGCCTGATCTCCGAAACCGGATTCGTCACGGGCATGAGCTTCGAAGAGCCCACCATCGATGTGGGCGATGGCAGTCCCGGCAATCTCCTCATCGAAGCAACTGGCAAAATCCGGCGTCGGAAGTAGGCGCAGCATCCCACCGAAACCCTCCACTGTCCCGATCCGGGTGAGTGAGGTGATCGTCGGCTCGGGCACACCATGGCGAAGGAGCAACTTCGACTGGGCGACATTGGGAAAACTCTCGGGCCAGGTGTCGAGGGGGACATCGAGAATCGGGGTGTCGAACTGGGCCAGGCGCTGCTCTTCCCAGGCACGGATGGCCGGCCACCGGTTCTTGGTCCGGGGTGACACGTAGTGGCCGTCCTCGTCGAACCCCCCGTGACAACGCACGTCATTGACGATCAAGGGCTCAGCGATGGCATGTTCGGCCAACAGCTCCATCTCACTGAATTCGGTTTGTAATGTCGTCATGGCGGTCCCCCCTTGGGCCGGTATTACCGTTCGCCAAAGTGTATACGCATGCGTATACACTTTGGCAAGTATGAGGCTTCTCCCGTGACCATCACCCCGACCCGGCGGCTGATGCGTCAAGACGAGCGGTACGAACAGGTCCTCCGGGCCGCCGCTGCCGCCTTCGCCCGTGGCGGGTTTGCCGCCACCTCCATGGAAGATGTCGCCGCCGAAGCCGGGATCACCCGCCTCATCGTGTACCGGCACTTCGATTCGAAAGAAGACCTATACCGCGCCGTGCTCGAACGGGCGGCCGAGCGGCTCCGCGACGAATTCATCCAAGGCATGGAGCACGTCCCGGGGCGACGGGGATACATCGTGGGATCGATGCTGTCGGTGGCCCGGGAGAATCCGGACGGTTTCCGATTACTCACCGGGCATTCGCTTCGCGAGGCGCGGTTCGCCTCGTACTACGACGGGTGGTGGGCCAAGGCGGTTGAGGTCGCCGACCGCATGGTGGGAACCACCATTGCCGATCCGGTCATCCGGGCCTGGGCGGACCGGACCATCGTCGCCTACCTGGTCGAAGCCGTCCAGGCATGGCTCCATGTCGGCGAGGCCGGGCGCGACCCCGAATTCATAGAGCAGGCAACTAAGGGATTGATCGCCATGTCTGTGGCATGGGCGACCGAACCACCGACGATGGGTCCCGCCCAGCCGGAGAGGTAACGTCCGGTTGACAATGACATTGGATACTGGCACAGTCGCGAATGATGATGATGGCCACGGACTCCCGTAACCAGCTGGTTGCCTTGCGCCAGGGGCAACCATTGAACTACGAGGTGGCCGAATCCGTGGCCGGAAACCTCCCGCGGCGGGGCGACACCGCCGATATCGGTCTTCGATGAACGAACTCCGCAGCCGCACAGTGGCCGGATTGGGAGGACTATCCCTGGCCGTCCAAGAGCGCGGTCGAGCCGGCGCTCCCACCGTGATCCTGGTCCACGGCTACCCCGACAACCACCACCTGTGGGATCTGGTGGCCGAGCATCTCGAGGCCGATCACCACGTCGTGACCTACGACGTCCGCGGTGCCGGCGAGTCCGGCGTTCCCAACGGGCGTTCGGGATATCGGATGGAAGCCCTCGTCGCCGACCTGGTGGCGGTGGCCGACGCCGTCTCACCCGATCGGCCCGTCCACCTGGTCGCCCACGACTGGGGCTCGATCCAATCGTGGGCCGCGGTCACCGACCCCGACGCCGCTCCTCGTTTTGCCAGCTATACCTCGATGTCAGGGCCCAGCCTCGATCACGTTGGCGCATGGATCCGGGCCCGAATGCGACCGGGTAACGGGCACTGGCGGGAACTCCTCAATCAGGCCACCCACTCGTGGTACATCTACGCCTTTCATACGCCGTTCGCCCCGTTTGCCTGGCGCCACGGCCTTGCCCGTCTGTGGCCAATGATGTTGGAACGACGCGAGGGTGCAACCGTCGACGAGAATTGGCCGGGAACCAGCCTCGCCACCGATGCGGCCCGGGGGGTCGACCTCTACCGGGCCAACATCTTCCAACACACCAGGCGACTGGGAAAGGTACATACCGAGGTTCCCGTGCAGCTCCTAGTGGCCTCCGCCGACGCCTTCGTGACACCGTCCCTGGTGGACGGCATGGAGGAGCTGGCGACCACCTTCGTACGTCGTGACGTCGGTGGCCAACGCTGGCTCCCCCGGTCACGACCGGACCAGGTAGCCCGATGGGTGAGCGAACACGTTGCCGCCGTCGAGGCGGAAGCCAAGCCCGCTGGTCGTCGCCCGTCACCCGTGGTGGTCACCGGAGCCGGCTCGGGTATCGGGCGTTCCGTCTGCCTGGCTTTTGCCGAGCGTGGCGCACACATCATCGCCACCGACTTGTCGGCTGATGCCGCGGAGCACACCGCCGAACTGTGTCGGCTTGCCGGGGCCACTGCCGAGTTCCATCAACTGGATGTAACCGACGGGTCGGCCATGGAGGCGCTGGCGGCCAAGGTTGGCGCCGAACACGGGGCCCCACCGTGGTGGTCAACAACGCTGGTCTCGGAATGGCAGGGAGCTTCCTCGACACCTCCTATGACGACTGGGAGCAGATCCTCGACGTCAACCTGTGGGGGGTCATCCGCGGCTCACTCGACTTCGGGCGCCTGATGGTGGACAACGGAGAGGTCGGCCACATCACCCCCGAGATCGTGGTCGACGCCGTACTGCGAGCCGTCGATGGTGACTGGCCGCTGATGCCGGTGGCCACCGAGGCGCACCTCGGATTGTTCAGCCAACGCTTCATGCCCCGCTTGCGCCGGGCAATCGCCCGTATCGACCTCACTCCCCCCCCGTCTCGCCACCCAGACCCGTCGTCGGCTCGCACCCGATGACATCGGGGCGCCCGGAGGACCGGGCCGAACCGACGCCCGACGAGATGCGCATCGATGAACTGGCCCGCGCCGGCGGCACCACCGTCCGCAATGTACGTGCCTATCAGGATCGTCGGCTCCTGCCGTCGCCGCGACGGATCGGGAGAACTGCCTGGTACAGCCCGGCCCATCTGGTTCGTTTGCGTCTGATTGGGTCGTTGCTAGAGCGGGGGTACTCCCTGGGCAACATCGGCGAGCTGCTCGACAATTGGAGCCACGGTCAGGACCTCGGCGAGCTGCTCGGCATGGGCCGGGAGTTGATCGGCATCTTCAGCGACGAAGTTCCCGAGCTCGGAACCATCGCTGAGACCCTTGAGCACTACGGCTTGTCCCTCGAGGATCCCGCTGTAATCGATCAGGCAGTACGGCTACGCCTCGTCGAAGTCGATCCCGATGGAGAGCGGGTTCGCGTGCCGAGCCCGAGGCTTCTGCGTGCCGGCGTCGAACTGGCCCGGTTGGGGATTCCCCTCGAAGACCTCTTTGCCGAGCTCCAGCAGCTCCGGTCCGACGTCGATGCCATTGCCGGTCGGTTCGTGCAGATGGTGGTGCGCCATGTCATCGAGCCACACCTGGTCAACGGCGTACCTTCGGCTCGAAATGCCGAGAAGCTGGCTGGCATCGTGCTGCGCATGCGTCCGCTCGCCACCACCGTCATTACCGCCGAGCTGGATCTTGCCCTGCAGCAGACCGCGGACATGGAGTTCGGCAAATGCCCCAAGGGGATGCCGGCCCAGCCATCACCGTCGGTAGGTGACCGAGAGTCATGAGCGACATGTACCACCAGGTGGCCGATACCTCCGGTGGCACCGGGGTGGTCAGCAATTTCCGTGGGCCCTATTCCATGGGGCCCCCGCAGGCGGACCTGGCCGTTCATACTCCGGCCATTGACCGATTCGGTGGGCGTGAACTCGGTCGGGTCGTCACCATTGGTCTCGTCATGGTGATGGCCCTGCTGCGGGTCCTCCCTCGCAAACTGGGCCAGATCCGACAGCGCTGGTCGGTCCTCGCCGCCGGCGCGGTGGTGGACGGCTTCGAGACGCTAGGCCCGACATTCGTCAAACTCGGGCAACTGGTCGCCTCGTCCCCCGGATTGTTCCCCACTCCGCTTGCCGATGCCTGTCAACGCTGCCTCGACGAGGTTCCCCCCTTTCCATCCGACACCGTGCACCGTCTCATCCGGGAGGATCTGGGTCGGTCGCCGGCCCAGCTCTTCCGTTCGTTCGACGATCGGCCGTTGTCGGCCGCCTCGATCGCCCAAATCCATGCTTGTGTGTTGCCCGACGGACGCGATGCCGTCGTCAAGCTGCAACGTCCTGACATCGCACGGCGTATGAACACCGACCTACGGATCCTGCACAAACTGGCGTTGGTGCTGGCCCGGACCAAGGCCGGCTCGCGCTTCAATGCGCCCGCCATCATCGAAGACCTGCACCAGGTGACCAACCAGGAGCTGAATTTCGCCCTCGAAGCGCACCGTCAGGCAACCTTCCGGGACCATATCGGTGCATTCGGCGACAACCGATGGGTGACGGCGCCAGAGGTCTACTGGGACTACTGCGGTCCCCACATGATCTGCATGGAGCGCATGGTGGGCATCCCGATGGACGCATTCGACACCATCCGGGAGCGGGACATCGACGCCGAACTAGTCCTTCGCCGAGGGTGCAAGGCGTGGCTCGAGGCGGTTCTGGTCCATGGCCCGTTCCATGGAGACATGCACGCCGGGAACATGTGGCTCCTCGACGACGGACGATGTTCGTTTCTCGATTTCGGCATCATGGGGGAACTGGACAGCACATGGAAGCAATTCTTCTCCGACTTGCTCTTCACCATTCTGTTCGATCGCGACTACACCCGCATCGCCCGAGCCTTCCGCCGGGTCGAGATCTTCCCGGCAGCCATGGACATCAGCGATGAGATGGTCGGGCAGCAACTCAAAATGGTCCTCGACCCGCTACTCGACCAATCGGTGTCCGGCCTCAACCTCGGAGAATTGCTCAAACAGGCTTTCGACATTGCGGAATCACTCGGCGCCACCGCACCCCGGGAAATGGTGCTCATCGCCAAGCAACTCCTTTACCTCGAGCGCTACACCAAGGCTCTGGTGCCCGACTATCTGATGGTGAAGGACCCATTTCTGGTCAGGAACATCTTCCCCGCCGCGGCTGTCGCCAAAGCCGCTGATCTTGGCATTCAACTGCCGCAGTAACCAGGCTCCCCGGATTGGCGGGTGCACGCATAGGGGCATTTCCCACGCGCTGGCCTAGTCGCGTCGGTCGGACGCCACCATCTTCGGCCGTTCCATTTCGGCGCGGAATCGATCGAATGACCAGGGCCACGTGGCCGGGATCCCGCGGTCGTCGAGATACCAGCTACGGCAACCCGAGCTCCAGATGGTGTTGGCGGCGGCCTTCACCCGTTCGGTCTCGAACTGGTCCATGGCGACCTGGGTGGGACTGATCTCCCGGCACTCACCCGAGTGGACGAGATCGATCAACTGCATGATGTAGTCGAACTGCATCTCCGCGACTTCAATGAGCGAGAAGTTCCCGACCGGCCCGTTGGGCCCGTTCAACATGACAAAGTTCGGGAAGTCGGGGATCGATATCGACAGATAGGCGTTCGGGCGGTCGGCCCACGCCTGCGACAGATCCTTGCCGTCGCGCCCGATCACCGACATCGGACGCATGAAGGCATCGACCTTGAAGCCAGTGGCGAGTACCAGGACATCGAGGTCGTGCAGCCGTCCGTCGTCAGTGCGCACGCCCCGGGTCTCGATGCATTCGATGGGCTCGGTAACCAGCTCTGCATTCGCCTTCTGCATGCTTTCGTAAAAATTCGGAGAGATGACAAGGCGCTTGCACGCGGCCCGGTAGTTGGGCCGGAGTTTCTCCCGGAGCACCGGGTCGGTCACCTTCACCACCAGGTTTTGCCGGCAGAGATCGGCGATCATCGCCATCTGTGGCGACTCGGCATCCACGATGCCATTGGCAAAGCCGGCAAAGAGTTCTGAGAGGTTGCCGTGGAGTTTCTGCAACTTCTGCGGATTCTGGATCCAGTCCGCTCTCTCTTCCTCGCCATAGGCCGGGTTCTCCTGGGGCATGATCCACTGGGGAGTTCGTTGGAAGAGGGAGAGCTTCTGGGCCCGATCGACGACTGCCGACACCATCTGCACCGCTGTCGAACCGGTCCCGACGATCCCGACCCGCGCACCGTCAATGGCCACCCGGTGATCCCATCGCGAACTGTGGAAGATGGCACCCCCAAAAGTCTCGATGCCCTCGATGTTTGGGTAGTTCGGATGATGAAGGACGCCAGTGGCGGCGATCACGAAGTCAACTTTGTCCCGGAGACCACTGGAGGTCTCCAGGTGCCACTGTTGATCCCTCCACGCACATTCGATGACCTCTTCGCCGAACCGAATGAGCTCATCGACCTGATGGGCATGTGCCACGTCTTCGAGGTACGCCTGGATCTCCTGACCCGGTGAAAACGGATGGCTCCAGTCGGGGTTGAGGTGAAACGAGTAGCTGTAGAGATGAGAGGGAACGTCGCAGGCAATCCCGGGATAGGTGTTCTCTCTCCACGTCCCACCGAGACGATCGGCCTTCTCGTAGACGGTGACGTCCGTCAAGCCCGCCTCGGTCAGTTTGACGGCGCTCAGGATTCCTGCCATCCCGGCCCCGATGATGGCGATTCGCATAGTCATCCGTCTCCCGGCAGGGCCGGTCCACTGATCACGGTCATCTGCCCCCACATGGTCATCCCCGGCGTGGGCGTCAACGATGACTACTTCCCACTACCGCACAAATAGAAGGTTCCCAACAGTTCGCTGTCGGACGCTATCGCACAGGCGGACCGTCCTTGTTGCCGGAACCCGAGGTCGGGCCGGGACACCTTGTTTCAAACCCGGTTTGACTGGGGACGATGACCGGGGAACTCTGGGTATTCCAAGGGCCCGACGTCCATGGCCGAGTCCGAGCATTCCCTCAGGATTGTCACCGCACCGGGAACCCACATCGCATTAACACACCAACCGCGCTGGCGGTTCAGCAAGGAGTTCGCCATGTTCAAGGGCTTCAAGAATTTCCTCATGCAGGGCGACTTGATCGTCATCGCCGTCGGCTTGGTCGTGGCATTGGCCTTCAGTACTCTGATCAAGGCCTTCACTGACAACATCATCACGCCCCTGGTCAACTCCGTCGCCGGGAAGTCCTCTTCCAGTGGGCTCGGTTGGGTCCTCAACGGCCAAACCATCAACGTGGGCGCGTTCGTCTCCGCCATCATCTACTTCATCATCTTCGTGGCCGTTATCTATTTCGTGCTGGTGGTCCCGTACAAGGCCTATATGAAGAGGCAGGGCACGACCGTCTTCGGCAATCCGGCTCCGACCAAGAAGTGCCCACACTGCCTGTCGGGCGATCTCCCGGTGGACGCCACCAAATGCAAGTACTGCGCCAGCGAACTTTCCGCCACCAGCTGAACTGATCCCGATCCACAAGGGGCCGCTCTCACCACGTTGGCTACTTTCGTGTCATGCCTCGAGGTCGTGCCTCCCGTGGGCGGCGGTGGCACACCGGACTCCCGGCGCGGCCACGCGAGTGGAGTGACGTCGCTGTCCATTGGCTTGCCCAATTTTACGTTGGCCCGATCTACTGCGAAATGCCCGGCATTCGCTCCGCGGGTGCTCCCGGTGCGGAAGAAGATTGCCGTGTGAACCCGTCGGGTGCGCGACAAGGTGTCAGGGCGGGCCAGGTGGAAGATGAGGCTGTGGTGGCACCCACCGACAGGCCCGCGCTGCATATCCAGATGGATCGGCCCGGTGCCCCGAAGCTCGGCAGAGTTGGAATCATCCTCGGTCCCGCCAACGGGTATTTCGACGAATTCCGGTCTAACCAAGAGATGCAAGCGATATGAGCCGGGAAAGTAACCCATGACCCCACCCTCCCAGGTGGAGCCATCCAGGGGAATCCACGCGGGAATCGAATCTTCCTCGGCGATGGCCTATAGGGAAGAGCCTGGTGGGTACCGGTCTCCCGTCCTCCGGTTTCTATATACAGCGCCTGGTCAGGCCAGAGCCGGACAGCATCCACTTCTAGCAGTCTGGCTGCGACACCGCAGACTTCGGAGTGAAAGGTCAACGCTCGTGAAGCCCGTCGCTCGGCTTGCCCTTTCCCCTCGGTGACCGTACGGCGTCAATGATGAGTGCCTCGATATCCATGCGCTCTCTCCTTGGTCACAGAAGGACCCCAACTGGCTGGTTGCCAGGAAGATCGAGCCTTCGCACCCCTTTCAACCTCGGCCGACCAGGCCGTCGGGCATCTGGCAGCGCTCGCTGTCGACGGACAAAACGTGACTATTGGCCCTATATGGAGATTGGAAGACGGGCCATGATGACTGCTATGAACTTTGGAACCTGGGTCAGCAACGAGACTGACCAATCCATTAATCCGCAAGAGACGGGGCCAATGTCACAACCCAATCGCGGTCGGTACCTTAAGGCCCCCACGGCGCTCTCACCAAACCTGGTGACGCTCAGCGTTGACGGTTGAATGGCCACGATTTTGTACACCAAGCTCCTCGAGACCGCGCTCGACAAGGTTCATGACTCCGATCAGCTTCCCACGACCGGGGAGGCGTTAGCGGAACTGCTCCGATGCCGGGGCCAGCTCGGTGCGGGTACCTTCCCGCGCCTTGGATCGGGCGGGGTGGTGGGCAATGTGACCGACCAACTGGCCTATGACATCGCCCTCATCGGGCTCGCTCGATGTCTTGGGATCGACTGCGATTTACACAACTTCGGCCCACCACAACACGAGCGGGCTCTTCTTGAGGGAACTCTCGCGGCTCAAGGAATTTGCTTGGATAATTTCGACGAGCAAGCCCAACCCAAATGGGGAAAGCAGTGAAGACCCTTTGCTAGGGCCCAATGACATGGGTGTCGAATGCTCGCGATGAGAGCTGGTCGAGCCACGCCGCAAATGCCGCCTGGGCGCGCCGCTCAATACCGACTAGCTGCTTAGAGGGCTCACCGGTGTCGGGCAGGGTATATGCCGAGCAATGGGCGCTCATCGGAACTCCGTTGGCAGGCGCCTCGTAATGTGTGCAAGCGTCGACACCATGGTCGATCAAACAACACTGGTGGTCTGCGAAGGAGACGAGACGGGACAAGAGCTCCTCGAGCAAGCATTGCGCGTCCTCGACGCCACTGTGCTCGGGGTTCCGATCGAGCTCCAACGGTTCGATCTCTCATTAGAGAATCGGCGGCAGACCAACAATGGTGTGGTCAGCGAAGCCGCCGAGGCCATGCTCGCGGTCGGGCTCGGATTGAAGGCGGCAACGATTACGCCCCCAGAGGTTGGAGACGTCGGTTCACCCAATCGCATCCTCAGAGAAGGAGTCGGTGGTTCGGTAATCGTGCGGACCGGACGGCGCATCCCCGGTGTCGTTCCTCTGGCGCCCGTAGTGCACCCGATCGTCGTTGTGCGTATGGCGGTCGGTGACGCCTACGGTGCAGAGGAGAAGCGAACTGGAACTCCAGGCACCAAAGACGAACAGGCGTGGCGGACCGAGCGTATCGATCGCGGGACATGCCGAGCGGTGGCTGAGTACTCGTTTCGGACCGCAACCACCATGGATGCATGCGTCTATGGAGGTCCGAAGTGGACGGTTTCGGCACTCTACGAGGGGCTGTTGAAGGAGGAAATGGACGCCGCCGCAACGCGCCATCGTGACATTCGGTACCGCCCTACGTTGATCGACGCTGCCTATGCCGGTCTATTGACAGAGGCGAGCGACCAAGCGCTCGTGATTCCGGCACTGAACCGAGATGGAGATTGTCTGTCCGATCTCGTGCTGGCCCTATTCGGCTCGATTGCGGGTTCCGAATCGGTACTCTTGGCGCTCGACGAAGATCTCCGTCCGTCGGTGGCCATGGCCGAGGCGCCACACGGCACAGCACCATCCCTTGCCGGCAAGGATGTCGCTAACCCGATGGCGATGCTGCTGGCCTGCGCAGCCGTCTTAGATCATGCGGCTACCCGAGGAAGCCCCGCCGTCGCCAACGCGGCTCACGCCATTCGCGACGCCACCCTTGGTGCTGCTGCAGATGGCATCCGGACCTTTGATCTCGGAGGCGATGCCTCTACTACCGAGGTCGTCGACGAGGTTCTTGCGAGGTTGGCGAAGCGTGCGGCGGCCCAACCGTGATTGGACGAGATTGGCTCACCCGTTGAGGAGTTCGCTTCGTAGGAGATCAACTGTCGCCAACCGCGGGTCGATCTCTTCTTCACCGACGTGAGATGTGAAGCAAAACCGTCGGCTACATCGATTGAGGACCACGTGACCGCCATGTCACTCGGCCACGCGTATTATGAGATTACAAATTGAGTATATCATCAGTCTGTTATTCGATTCAACGATAGGGGAATCATGCGGACCGACTACGACAAGAACGAGCGTGCTAGCCAACGGGGGTATCACAAGAGAGACCTGTCTGGGTGGCCGAAGGGTTCATCCCGTGGAATAGAAGAACCGGCTGCTGTGGTTTGTTCGAGCTGCTGGCGTTGTGTATCGCGCTCGGTCAGCCCGAGCGGCCCTAACTGTCCCCGTTGTGGCGAACCATTGCCGCTACTCGGCGGTTCGACGGACACTCCGCGCCAGATTCCGGGTGCGGCCCTCTCCCGCGATCGTGGGTGCACATGCAGCGAACGAAGCGCCATCGCGCGGACAAGGACGTCGGCATAAACACTTTGAGATGATAGATTGACGTCCTGACGATAATGTCAATTGAATACTCACCTGCTCAGGGAGCCCCGGCACCGATGACGATTCGATCAGTCCTGCAGGCGATGATCCACCCCCACACCGCCACCAATGACTTAGGCGCCCCACCGGCCGCCGCTGTCGGCGTTCGCCATACGCTCGGTGGATCACTCCAGCTCCGCCACGTCGATGCCGGCTCGTGCAACGGCTGCGAACTCGAAATCGCCTCCGCCTTCGGGCCGGCATACGACGCGGAGCGCTTCGGAGCCCGCTTGGTTGCCTCACCTAGACACGCCGACGCGCTCGTGGTCACCGGCCCCGTCACCAAAAACATGGTCGGCCCCCTCAAGAAGACGTTTGAGGCCATGCCCGAGCCGCGGATGGTCATCGCTGTCGGCGATTGTGCACGCGACTGCGGAGTGTTCAAAGGTGGCTACGGCGTCGCCGGCGCCGTAGCCGATATCGTGCCGGTCGATGTGCAGGTTCCGGGCTGCCCTCCCCGCCCCGAGGTGATCATTCAAGCACTGCGGGGTCTTACCGGGCGGTGAGCAACGTCAGCTTGGTCATCACGGCGGCCGCTGGTTCTATCGCGGCAATCGCCGGGGGCGCACTCCCCGCCAAGACCCGAGTTTGGGCCGCTGTTGTACTCACCTGGGGATCGTGCATCGCCGCGCTCGTCGGCGCTCTCGCGGTGCTGCATACGGGGCAGTCGTCAGTGCTGAACTCGTCCCAGATCCTTCCACTTACCGGCGTGACCATGGTCCTCGATCCGCTCGGAGCGGTCTTCGTCGTGGTGACCGCTGTCGTGGCCATCGCCTCGACCCTCTACTGGCTCGGCTATGCGAGCCATGGTCTGTCAACGCGCACAGCGTCGGCCGCCCTGCCAGTGTTCGTCACGAGCATGCTGCTGGTGCCGACGGCAGGGAGCGTGGCCACGTTCCTCGTGCTGTGGGAGCTCATGGCGTTGGCGTCACTCATGCTCGTGCTCGTCGATCAGCGAAGGCGCGAGGAGACGCGCAGCGCTGCGCAGTGGTACGCGGTGATGACCCACGTCGGGGCGGCGGCCATCCTCTTCGCCCTGGTGCTGCTTTCGGCTCATGCCGGAGACCAGACCTTCGCTGCCATCCGTGTCCATGCCCACCACCTACCAACTGCGGTTCGCAACACGGCGTTCGTGCTCGCTGTCCTCGGATTCGGATCGAAGGCGGGAGCGGTGCCCTTGCACGTATGGCTCCCGAAGGCCCACCCCGAGGCGCCGAGTCCAGTTTCCGCGCTCATGTCCGGAGCGATGGTCAACCTCGGTATCTACGGGATCGTCCTGGTCGGCGACCGGCTGCTCGGCGGTGGCCCAGTCTGGTGGTGGCTGATGGTGACCGCCTTGGGGGTCGTTTCTGCTCTCTTCGGAGCGCTCCATGCGGCAACCAGCACCGATTTGAAACGCTTGCTCGCCTACTCGACAGCGGACAACATGGGCCTTGTCCTCATTGGCGTGGGTGCATCGGGAATGTTCGCAGCAAGCGGCCATCGAGCAATTGCGTCGATTGCCATGGTGGCGGCCCTACTCCTGACAGTGAATCATGCTGCCTTCAAGGGAAGCCTGTTTCTCTCCGCCGGCTCTGTCCAAGTGGCCACGGGTACCCGCGACCTGGACCGGCTCGGAGGACTCATGCGCCGAATGCCGATCACCGGGGCGGTCTTCATGGTCGGTGCGCTCTCCATCGCCGCACTGCCCCCGTTCAACGGATTCGTCGGCGAATGGTTGCTGTTCCAGAGCTTGCTGCACGGATTGCCGACGTCGAGCACTGCTGTCGCCATCGCTGTGCCGGTGGGGGTGGCCGCGTTGGCTCTCACCGGTGGCCTCACTGCCGTCGCGTTCGTGAAGGCAATCGGGGTGGGCTTCCTCGGCCGACCCCGGTCAGAGGAGGCCGCCGCCGCTCACGAAGTTCCCCGCACGATGCAGATGGGCGCCGGGATGCTCGCCGGGTTGTGTGTGGTGCTCGGCCTCGTGCCCGTGATCGTCCTGCCCGCACTCGGGCGCGCTGCGGCAAGCGCGGTTTCTGGCGCTCCGGCCACCACCCTGAGCGGTTCGGTCGACCTGCATTTGGCTGGCCTCCAGGGCGTGCTGGCACCGGCGCTACTCGCCGCCGGCTTGGCCTTGGCTACCGGAGCCGTCATTGCCCTCCGTCAACTTGCCCGACGCCGATTCACCCCTCAACCCGCACTTCGGCGAGCCGAGCCATGGGGATCTGGTCGCGAACTGCAGACGGCCCGGATGCAATACACCGCGACTTCGTTTGCCGAACCGCTAGAGCGGGTGTTCGACGACGTGGTGCGTCCCGATCGCGACCTCGATGTGAGTCACGTTTCCGAGTCTCGCTACTACGTCGAGAAAGTCACCTATTGGACCTCCATCGGTGACGTCATCGAACAGAACGTCTATCGACCAGTGATCAGCGCCGTGCACTGGTGGGGACAACGGGCTCGTGCTCTGCAGAACGGCAGCGTGCATCGCTACCTCGCCTATGGGCTTGTCGCCCTAGTGGTGATCTTGGCGGTAATCACATGACCGGGTTCCAAAATGTGGTCGCGGCAGGGCTGGTGGCGGGGGCCCAGATCGTCACCGTGTCCGTGGGCGGGCTGCTGCTCGTCGGCGTGATGCGCAAGGTTCGCAGCCACCTCGAAGGAAGGGTCGGACCACCGATCCACCAGCCACTCCTCGATGTGCGCAAGCTCTTCACCAAGCAGCGCATGCACCCCGAACAGGCAAGTTGGGTCTTCGGGGCCGGTCCGGTCGTCTTAGTTGCCACTGCGGTCGTTGTCGCAGCGATCTCCCCGCTGGCCACGACGCGACCGCCACTCGGTCGAAGTGCCGACTTCTTCGCTATCGTCTTCGTGCTACTGCTCGGCTCGGTATCGCTAGCACTCGGCGCCCTTGACACCGGGACCCCGTTCGGCGGCATGGGGTCGAGCCGGGCAATGACCATCGGTGCACTCGCCGAGCCCGCCCTGCTCGTTGCCATCTTGGCCATGTCGATTCCGGCGCATACCTCTAACCTTCCGGTCCTCGTCCGAATGGGACTAGCCCACCCTGAGATGATCGCCAGCCCTGCGCGGATCCTCGCCCTCGGTTCATTCGTCGTCATTATTTTGGCCGAGAGCGGCCGCCTCCCGATCGACAATCCGAGCACGCACCTCGAGCTCACCATGATCCACGAGGCCATGGTCCTCGAGTACGCCGGTCCCGATCTGGGGCTTGTAACCCTCGGGGAATCCATGCGCCTCACCCTGCTCCTCGGCCTGCTCGTCAACCTCCTTGTTCCTTGGGGGGTAGCGGACCGACCCGGAGCGGTCAGTATCGTCATAGGGCTCGGGGCACTCGCAGGCAAGGTGGCCCTGGCCGGAATCGCCATCGCCACCTTCGAGGTCTTCACGGCAAAACTCCGGCTCTTCCGGGTGCCCGAACTGCTCGCCGGAGGCTTTGTCCTGGCCGTGCTCGGCGCGGTAACTGCACTGGTGGTCCGATGAACGGACCGGCCTACGCCAGCACGCTTGAACTCATGTCCGGAGTGATCCTTGTCTGCGCCGCGGTCACATTGTGGCGCCGCTCGCTCCCCGCGGTGGTAAAGGCCCTCGCGATCCAAGGTTTCGCTCTCGGGGCGGTCGCTCTCATCCTCGGCATACGCCAGCACGACGCCGTCCTCATCGTGGTGGCCTGCCTGGTCATGGCATCCAAAGGAGTGGTCATCCCGACCCTGCTGGGCCGGGTCGTGGCCAGCGACCCTCCCAGTCGGGAAGCAACTCCAATCGTGAATGTCCCTGCCTCGCTGGTCGGTGCCGCGGCGCTCACCTTCCTTGCCTATGGCGCCACCCAGCCCGTAGTCGCGCTCATCCCGACAACCGCCGGCCGGCTGGTTCCCCTCGGTTTCGCCACTCTGCTCATCGGGTTCTTCTCCATGGTGGTCCGGCGCAAGGCCATCTCCCAGATCGTCGGCCTGCTTCTCGTCGACAACGGCATCGCCCTGGTCGCCTTTCTCGCCACTGCCGGCGTCCCCCTCCTTGTCGAACTGGGCGCATCGCTCGACGTCCTTCTGGCCGTCGTCGTCTTGCGGGTACTCGCTGCGCAGATGTGGTCGAAGTTCGGGGTCCTCGACCTCGACCAACTACGAGAGTTGCGCGACTGATGCTGGCTCTCGTCGTGCTCGCTGTTCCCTTCGGTGCCGGCGTCGCTTCGGCTGTGGCGCCGTGGCGCCGCTGGGTCGGCTGGCTGTGCACGGCATCGATCGGCGCCGTTCTTGTCTGTGGAGTGGGCCTGGCTGTGCGGGTAGTACACGGGCCGCCTGTGACTGCTTTCGGCGGCGTGTTACGCGTCGATGCCCTCAGCGCCTTCATGGTGATCGTCATCGGGGCAATCGGTGTCCTTGCCACGTGGCAAAGCGTGCGCTATCTCGACGCTGAGTTAGCCGCCGGTCGCTGCAGCCAGCGTCACGCAACGCTCTACAGCGTGCTGGTCCAGGGATTCGTGACCGCCATGCTCCTCGCCGTGGTGGCCGGAAACGTGGGGGTCATGTGGGTAGCAGTCGAGGCTACAACGATCATCACCACCTTCCTTGTCGGGCACCGCCGAACACGTGGATCGCTCGAAGCCTCGTGGAAGTACATCGCCATCTGCTCGGTAGGCATCGCCATGGCCTTCCTCGGCACCGTTCTCGTCTATCTCGCGGCGCTCCACGTCGGGCACCATGAGCACGCCAATCTTGACTGGACGTCTCTCATGGCCGTGTCGCATCACCTCGACCCGGGAGTGATGCGCCTGGCCATTGCGCTACTCGTCCTCGGCTACGGCACGAAGGTCGGTTTGGCTCCAATGCACAGCTGGCTCCCCGACGCACACAGCCAGGCACCTGCCCCGATCTCCGCCCTCATGTCCGGGGTGCTCCTCACGGTGGCCTTCTATGCACTGCTGCGGTTCAAAGCGATTGCCGATGGCGCACTTGGTGTGGCACTCCCCCGCGCTCTCCTGGTGGCGGTGGGCTTGCTTTCCCTGGTGGTTGCCGCCTCTCTGCTTCTCAGCCAACGCGACTACAAACGGATGCTCGCCTACCACAGCGTCGAGCACATGGGTCTCATCGCCCTCGGCGCGGCCGCTGGTACTCGTCTTGCCATCGCTGCTGTGCTGTTGCACATCCTCGGCCATGGCCTTGCCAAGGGTGTGCTCTTCCTCACCTCGGGTGAGATTCTCCTCGCCGAGGGCACCACCGAGATTGCCCAGGTAAAGGCCCTGTTGGCCCGGCGCCCGGCGCTCGGTGGGGTCTTCGCCTTCGGCCTCGTCGCCCTGCTTGGGCTGCCCCCGTTCAGCCTCTTCGTGAGCGAACTGAACATGGTCCGGGCCGAGACGCAAGTCGGCCTCGGATGGGCGGCGGCCATCTCCCTTGTGTGCATGGCGGTGATATTCGGCGCGGTGATGTCCCACGGTCGCCACATGCTCTTCGGCGCGGGACCCGACGGAGAGCAGGTGCACAAGACGCCGGCGATTGTCACCGCTCCACTCATTGGCGCGCTCATTGGCTGCGCCATCCTTGGCGTGTTGGCGTGGCCGCTTGCCGGCCTGTTGCGCGCCGCTGCCCAGGTGGTCGCTACATGACCGCGGGTGAGTCGCGCACGGAACATCTCTTGATCGAGAGACCAAGGCGCGCGGTCTTGAAACTGGCGGCCGACGAACTCGTCGATGCTGCCGCCGCGTTGTTGACAGCCGGATACCGCCTGGCCTTGGTTGCCGCCCACGACAGCAATGGACCGCTCCGGATTGTCTATCTCTTCTCCACTGGTCCGCCGGATCAGCGGGTCGAACTGCATGTAGAGGTACGGCGCGACCAACCGCAGATTCCGTCGCTGGCGCACCTATCCTTCCCTGCCGGTCGATTCGAACGGGAGATGCGCGATCTGTTCGGCATCGAACCGGTCGGTCATCCCCAACCCCGACCGCTGGTGTTGCATCAGCACTGGGCCTCCGACTGGCACCCGATGCGCTCGGACGCCGGGCCTCAACCCGCCATGATCGACGATGCCAAGCCCTATCCCTTCGTGAACGTCGAGGGTCCTGGCGTCTACGAGATCCCGGTCGGCCCGGTCCACGCTGGGCTCATCGAGCCTGGGCACTTCCGATTTTGGGTGGTCGGCGAAACTATCGTGAAGATGAAGGCGAGGCTCTGGTTCGTCCACAAAGGAATAGAGCGTCTCTTCGAAGGTCGCGATATGGAGTTCGCGATGGCCCTGGCCGAACGGATCTCCGGGGACAGCGCGGTCAGCCACAGCCTCGCCTACTGCCTTGCCGTCGAAGAGGCCTGCGGAATGGAGGTACCGCCCAGGGTCAGTGAATTGCGCGCTGTTCTTCTCGAGCTCGAGCGCATGTACAACCATGTGGCTGACGTGGGTGCACTGTGCAATGACGTCGGCTTCGGCTTGGCTAACGCCCATGCGCTCACCCTCCGCGAGCAACTGCTACGACTCAACGAAGCGGTGACCGGCCACCGTCTGCTCCGTGGAGGGATCGCCCCAGGGCGCGCCGCACTTCGCTCGCTGCCTCGGACCGACGAGCTTCGAGAGATCGGCGACCGATTCCACAGCATCGTCGATTTGGCCCGCTCCAACAGCATCGTCATGGATCGCTTCACCGGCACGGCCGTACTGACTGCCACTCACGCAGAAGAGATTGGCGTCCTGGGGGTGGTCGCCCGGGCGTCCGGCTTGGTTATCGACGCCCGGATGTCGCATCCCTTCATCGATCCATCAATCGATTTCCAGCCTGCACGGTGCGAGACTGGGGACGTGCTCGCCAGATTCCTGGTCCGGTGCGACGAAGTCGATGCCTCACTGGGCTTCCTTGCCGACTACGTGTCCCGTGATGGCCCGTTGGCAGTCTCCGTGTCCGACCGAAATGCAGAGGGTGCGGGCCACGGGACGGGCATCGTCGAAGGATGGCGGGGCACCGTCGTTCACCGAGTCGAGATCGACTGCAATGGGACGCTGCAACGAGTCAAGATCGTAGACCCATCCTTCCTCACTTGGCCCGCTCTCCCGGTCGCCCTGGCCGACACGATCGTCCCCGACTTTCCCCTCGTCAACAAGAGCTTCAACCTCTCTTATGCCGGAAATGACCTGTAGCTCATTGGGCGGCCTGATCGAGAAGGGCCAGCGAGGGACACCAGTATCTGACATCTTGATGAATCCGTTAGACTGTCAACGCTCGGGCCGCCTGAGGTGGGACGGAGACCTGATGGTAGACAAGATGAGCGGCTGACCGATAAGGAGATGACGAACTGTGGCGACCGCACCGATTTATCAGGTGAAGGCAGATTTCTTCAAGACGCTGGGCCACCCTGCGAGGATCCGCGTGCTCGAGGTATTGCGCGGAGGGGAACGGGCCGTGAGCGAACTAATTCCCGCTGTGGGAATCGAATCCTCGCATCTCTCGCAGCAGCTGGGCATCATGCGGCGGGCCAAGCTGGTCCAGGCGCGCCGAGAAGGCGCCAGCGTGGTCTATTCGGTCGGCAATCCATTGCTCTTCGAGCTCCTCGACGTGGCCAAACAGATCCTCAGCTCCTCTCTCGCCGAGACCCAAGGCCTTCTCGCCGACCTCGAGGCGGTCGAGGTACCGCCACCGCTCACAAGAAGTTCCTAATGGGGATCGACCACCTCGTTCTTGAGTGGATGAGGCGGTCACCGAGCCGCCAGCGGGTGAGCACTATTAGTCCCAGGGCTTCGAGTCCCAGAGTTAGTTCGGTCCCCTAACTCTTCCTGAATGGCGGCGCCAAAACGGGAACCGCCGGTGGCTGGGTGTGTGTAGTCAGCAACCGCACCCCGCACCGGGTTTCTGGCCCTTTCGATTCGAGAGGGTAAGGCAAGGAATGTCCCGCCGTGGCGAGCGGAGATACAGGTGATCACGCTCGAGGGCCACGAGCCGGCGCCAGCGTGACCTTCGTCGCTTTCACCGGCATTCATTTTCTCTTTGTTCCAGGCGGCGTGGGCGTCGATCCGAAGCTGTTCTGACGTCCCGGAGGAATCAATGGCTGCGCACGACACACACGAATTCGACGTGATCGTTATCGGAGCAAGGGGCGCCGGCTTGCGTGGTCATCGAGGCCAAGGAGCGGGGGCTGCGCACTGCGCTTGTCTGCAAATCACTGCCGGGCAAGGCCCATACCGTCATGGCCGGAGGAGGGGCGGCAGCGGCCCTCGGCAATGTATGGCCCGAGGACAACCGGCAGGACCATTTTCGTGACACCATGCGCGGCGGCAAGTTACCCAACAACTCGCGTATGGCAGAACTCCACGCCCAGGAGGCGCCCGACCGAATCTATGAGCTCGAGGCCTGGGGGCCCTTGTCGACCGCACCAAAGACGGTCGTATCCTCCAGCGCGACTTCGGTGGCCATCGCTACGCCTGCCTGGCCCATGTCGGTGGCCATCGCTACGCCCGCCTGGCCCATGTCGGTGACCGCACCGGGCTGGAGTTGATCCGCACCCTGCAGCAGCGAGCCGTGGCCATGGGCATCGAGGTGTTCATGGAATGGAGCGTCCCGCGCCTTCTCACTGATGGCGGCGGTCAGGTGAGCGGTGCCGTCGGCTATCGGCGGACAACCGGCGAAGCTGTGGCTTTTGCCGCCAAGGCCTTCGTGCTGGCCACCGGAGGGATCGGGAGGTCGTGGAAGTACACGACGAACTCGTGGGAATCCACCGGCGACGGACATGCCTTGGCGCGATGGGCCGGCGCGGAACTGATCGACATGGTGTGCATGCAGTTCCATCCCACCGGGATGGTGTGGCCATTGTCGGTGCGCGGGACACTAGCGACCGAAGGGGTGCGAAGTGACGGCGGAGTGCTGCGCAACTCCGATGGCCGGCAATTCCTGTTCGACTACATCCCGCCCATGTTCGCCGCAGAGACCGCTGACAACGAAGCTGAGGCCGACCCATGGTACGAGGACCACGCCAACAACCGCCGACGTCCGAACTGCGGATGACAAGCGGGCCGGCCCGCGAAACCTCCGATGAGTGGCTGGTCTGGCCCCGGTCGTCCTCGCGGATGGTCAGCGTTCACGATGGGCTCGGGCCATCGCCGCCGTATCATCCTGGGCGTCCTGCTAGCTGGGGTGGCGGTTAGCAGGGTCCTTATCCCCTTCGCTCCAGCAGCTGCAATATCAGTGACGGCGATCTTCGTAGTCAGCTTAGGACTCGACCTGGTCCTGCTTCCTCAACGTCAAATCCTTCTCGCCGAACGATTGATGACGGCAGCGTTTCAGTCCAGTCGACTGCCGGGGGATCATCCGCTAAGATGATGACCTGACAGTCTTGTCAGATGATTAACTAGCGGCCCGCCGGCCTTCGTCGGCCCTGGTTCTCGGTTCAGATCTAACTCGCCGAAGGCCGCAGCTCCAAGCGGGGAAGGAAGTGGTGGTCGGTGATCGTAAACGATTTGCTGAATGAGTACCGCACCCCGACCAACGCGATCATGAGGTCCGGGGCCAAAATCGAGCCGATTGACAGCCATGCAGCGCTCGCATTTCTGGAGCAGTCAAGTGCAATAGACGCCGTCAGAGGGTACGCCGGCGCGGCATGGGGGGCCTTTGCGGCCGACGCCACTCTGGTTGGCGTCGCCGCCCTTTCCATCTCGGGGCCAACTCCGAGTCAAGCGTGTGTCGCCATCGTGCCTGAATGCCGACGCCACCGGGTGGGAAGCGACCTCATGGAGGTTCTGATGCACGAAGTCCAAGGGCGGCACCTCAGGGCTCTCTCCTGCACCTGCGCCTCCGCCGATCCAGGACCGCAACAGTTCCTCAAATCGCTTCACATGACTGTGGCCCGCCGAGTTACCGACCATACGGGAGTGATAGTTCTCGTCGTCCCCGATCCCACGCCCCCGAACCATAGAGGTGACCAATGAGCAAGACCATCCCCACTGACAATCAACAGCTGCTCGACTGGGTGCAAAGGTGGGCCGAGACATTTCAACCTGACCGTGTCGAATGGTGCGATGGCTCCGACGAGCATCACGCCGAGTTGTGTCGTCGTCTCGTCGAATCCGGGACGTTCATCCCTCTCGATTCAGTCCTCCGGCCCGACAGCTACCTGTGTCGATCAGACCCGGGGGACGTCGCTCGGGTGGAAGACCGCACATTCATCTGCAGCGAGCAGGAAGCCGATGCCGGTCCGACCAACAACTGGTGTGATCCAGTCGAGATGCGTCGCGAGCTGGGAGAGTTGTTCACGGGCTCTATGCGGGGCAGAACGATGTATGTCGTTCCATTCTCAATGGGGCCATTGGGAAGCCCCATTGCCCATATAGGAGTCCAGATCACCGACTCCGCCTACGTAGCCGCATCCATGCGAATCATGACAAGGATGGGAGCGGCTGCCTTGGAGGTGCTCGGGACGTCGGGCGATTTCGTTCCTTGTGTCCATTCGGTGGGTGCGCCACTCAGCCCGGGCCAGAGCGATGTTCCGTGGCCCTGCAACCGCGAGCAGAAGTACATCGTGCAGTTCCCCGAGGCTCGCGAGATCTGGTCATACGGCTCGGGCTACGGGGGCAACGCTTTGCTCGGCAAGAAGTGTTTCGCCCTGCGGATCGCCTCCGTCATGGCCCGCTCTGACGGCTGGTTGGCTGAGCACATGTTGATCCTCAAGCTGACCAACCCAACTGGGCAAAGCAAATTTGTCGCTGCGGCGTTCCCGAGCGCCTGCGGCAAAACCAACCTGGCCATGTTGGTACCCACGATCCCCGGTTGGCGAGCCGAGACCATCGGAGACGACATCTGCTGGATGAAGTTCGGAAGTGATGGCCAGCTTCGGGCCATCAACCCGGAGTACGGCATCTTCGGCGTCGCCCCAGGTACCGGCGTGGACACCAATCCGAACGCGGTGAGCGCGCTCTCTCACGGCACGATCTTCACCAATGTTGCTTACACCGACGAAGGGGACGTGTGGTGGGAAGGCCTGACGAAAGAGCCGCCGGAACATTTGACCGATTGGCAGGGACAAGACTGGACTCCGGCCAGCGCCAACCCGGCTGCCCATCCGAACAGCCGGTTCACTACCCCACTCGTCCAAGTGCCCTCGATCGGTCCCGAATGGGAAGATCCAGCGGGAGTCCCGATCTCTGCCATCCTCTTTGGCGGACGACGAGCGTCGGTTGTACCACTGGTCACCGAGTCCTTCGACTGGGCTCATGGCGTGTTCCTCGGATCCATCATGGCGAGCGAGACGACCGCTGCCGCCACAGGAGCTGTAGGGAATTTGCGGCGTGACCCATTCGCCATGCTCCCGTTCTGCGGGTACCACATGGGCGACTACTTCGCTCATTGGCTCAGCGTGGGGGCGAACGCAGAGAAGCAGAACCGACTCCCGCGCATTTTCTATGTCAATTGGTTCCGAAAGAGCGCTGGCGGGCGGTTCCTGTGGCCTGGCTACGGCGACAACGCGAGGGTGTTGGCTTGGATCTTCGATCGGTGCGCCGGGATCGCCGATGCTGTCACAACGCCGATCGGCCTGCTCCCTCACCCGGACAATTTGGACACTACCGGAATGGAGCTGGCCCCAAAGGTTCTCGAGGAGTTGCTCGCAGTGGACGTCTCCTCGTGGCGTGACGAGGTGGTCCTCATCGAGGAGCACTATGCACGATTCGGTGATCGGCTGCCACCTGAGCTTCGTGATCAACTGTTGGCGCTCGATAAACGCCTCGCGGCCGAGGCCGTCTCGCTCTAAGGGAATCCACCACGGTTTTAACCGGGTAGCGCTTGCTCAACATCGTCGTGCCCCAGAAACCAATCATCGGAGAGAGTCCAGTCCTGCACCAGAATCGGCAGTGCGTGGTCGCAGACCACTGACCTCGTCGCCCAGTGGGTGCCATTGTGCAGCGCGCCTGGATCATTCGTCGGGCCCCTGATCCGGCAGGTCGCGCGTCCGCGTAAAAGCTCTCCCTGCCTGCGGGAATGCAAGTGACTGAACGTGCAACCTCAACAAAAGAGGAGGGCTCCTTGAAGGTGCGGCGTAGTCGCGCCGTTCACCGTGCGAAGGTGACCGTCGATGGGAAGAATCTCACCAGCCACGTCGGCACCGCGTTGCTGACTGAGCTGGCTGATCGCAGCGGACTGACGAAGGCCATGTCGATGGCCCCGGGCGACTGTGGAATCTCGTGGCACACCCACCATCCCGGAGTGGTGCTGACCCATCTGGCGATCGCCATCGTCGACCGTGCCGACTGCCTTTCGGGCATGGCAGCCCTTTGTGAACAGGCCGAGCTGTTCGGCCCGGTCGCCTCTACCCCCACGGCATGGCGAGCAGTGGAAGCAACGACAGCTTCGGAGCTTCGACAGATCCCCAAAGCGGTGGCTGCCGCACGGGCCAAGGTCTGGGCAGCGTCCCCTCCCGGAGAGTCCCTGGTGCTGGACTTCGACGCAACGTTGGTGAGGTCGTATTCAGAGAAGCAGGACGCCGCACCCAACTACAAACATGGTTTGGATTCCATCCTCTCGGGGTGTGGTGCGATACGACAGGCGAACCCCTGCTTCCATGCTGCGCCCGGGGAACGCCGGGTCGAATGACACCAACCACCACCTCGAGCTGCTCGGCCAAGCGCTCGGTGGATTGCCGGCTGAGTACCAGGCCGGCCACGATGTCGGAGACCTTCCCCACAAGGTCATCCATCCGATCCTGGTGCGGGCCGATTCGGCCGGTGCCACCCACGGATTCCTCCGAGGAATCGACGAGGCCAACTGCGACTTCTCCATCGGCTACCCAATCGGTGGGCGGGTAAGGGACGCTCTGCTCCTCGTCCAAGAAAAGGACTGGCAGCCAGCGATCGAGGCCGACGGCAGTATCCGAAAGGCGCATCGATCACCGAGCTCACCTCTTTCGTCCACCTCTCCTCGTGGCCAGACGGCACCCGGTCGATCTCTCGCCGGGAACGGCCACATCCCGGAGCCCAGCTCACCTTGTTTGACGCCTCCGAAGGGTTCCGCCCCACATGTTTCATCACCAACACCGGAGGGGACGACATCGGTGCCCTGGGACTGCGTAATCGAGGACATGCCCGGGTGGAGGACCGGGTCAGAACCTGGAAGGACTATGGCCTTTCCAACCTGCCCTTTGAGACCCACGTGCGCAACGAGGCCTGGGTGGCGTGCAGCCTGGGTTGCCGGCGCACTCCTGGCCTGGCGCCAGCTGGTCTGCTTCGACGGTGAACTGTCCAAGATAGAACCGAACACCATGCGCCACCGAATCCTGCACGTCGCGGCCCTACTGGTCCGACGTCAACGCGGACTCGTGCTGCGGCTGGATGAGACCTGGCCGTGGGCACGAGATCTCGCCCAAACATTCGTCCGTCTTTGAGCGGCCATTCCCTGACCGGTCGGGTCCCGACGCCCGACCCGGAAGCACTCTTGCGGGGCGTGACAATCGACCACAAATGACAAGCCCGGGAACCTTTATGCCCTTCGTTCAGTCGGACCGTCGCCATCGGCCATTGCCTGCAGTCGGGAGACCTTCACACCGTCATCCGGGGGCCGGACGAATGATCGAGGCTGGGGTATCGTGGTCAGTTCCCCTCGAGTGCGTCGATCACTGCCGCAAGCTGGGCCGCAGCCTCATTGGCCAGCTCGGCCAAGTCCTCGCCGGGCATGAGCTCCCGAGGGTCGGCGATCGCCACATGGGTGCCGCCGCCAACCGTCTCGAGCACGACGTTGCAGGGCAGAAGCAGGCTCACTGTCGGATCGAGCATCAAGGCGCGATGGGCGAAGCTCGGGTTGCAGGCGCCCAGGATCTTGAGTGGTGCTCGATCAACGCCCAGCTTGTCCTTGAGGGTGGCGGCGACGTCGATCTCGGTAAGCACGCCGAATCCCTGATCTTTGAGGGCCGCACGGACGACCACCTCAGTGTCGGCCAGTGGCAGGTCGGTCGTGGTCTCGATTGCCTTCACGATGGCCTCCTCATGCCAACTTCATGAACATGCGCTGCACCTCGTCGAGGGCATATCCGTCGGCGGCGGCTTCGTCTGGGTTCTCCAGACAGAAGAGGAGCCCGGAGGCCACCAGCTTGAAGCCGGCTTGCTCCAGTGCCTTGGTCGCCGCTGAGAGCTGTGTAACGACGTCTCGGCACTCCCGACCCTCCTCCAGCATGCGCTCAACCCCTTGGACTTGGCCTGCCACGCGCCGCAGCCTCTTTCGTATGTCGGCCACGACATCTTCAGGTAGATCCATCCCCTGCTCCTCTCTCGTTCGATCCAAACTGTCCGTCGTTGCCAGTGTTCACCGTCAGCGGCCTTGCCGCCCGGCGGTGCGCGGCAATTCCTGCGCCAACAGTGCGCCGGGTCATGACGCGCTCTGCTCGGCCTGATGAGCCGCCACCTCGCGGTGCACTTCGGCCATGTCGAGTTCGCCAGCGCGGGTGATCAGCTCCTCGAGCGATTCGGCGGGAACAGCACCGGGCTGTGAATAGACGACCACCTGGTCCCGAAGAATCGTGAGTGTGGGAATTGATTGGATGCCGAACGAACCAGCCAACTCGAACTGGGCCTCGGTGTCGACCTTGCCGAACACGATGTCGGGATACCGCTCGGACGCCGCCTCGAAGATGGGCCCGAACATACGACAGGGACCGCACCACGAGGCCCAGAAGTCGACGAGCACCGTGGCATTCGACGACACCACCTCATCGAAGTTCTCCTTGGTGAGATCAACTGTTGCCACCCATCACTCCTCTCTAGGGACTTGTACCCAGTGTAACCAGTATACCCGGGTGGGTATTCCGACATCCACGAATTGTGCATTGCGGATACCCTACCCAGTATGGTTTACTAATGCAATGGTTCATCTTCCGACCTCATTGACGGCCGTCGTCAACGATCCGGCCCGCCCCGACGAAGACGCTCCCCAGCGGGCAACCGATGGCACTCCACCGCCAGGCGGTGCCGGCCCGCTCGGGCGACTCGGCCGATGGTCGGCGTCCCATCGAGGATCGGTGTTCTTGGCCTGGCTGGCCATCGTTGCCGTCTTGGCCGTCTTCGCTCCGAGCGTCGAGCATGCATTGAGTGGGGCCGGCTGGCAGGCCGACGGGTCGCAGTCCGTGCAGGTCCGCAACCTGGCGCAGCGAGACTTCGGTGGACAGGCCAGCTCGGCAATCGAAGTGGTCGTTTCCGCTGATCGGCCGGTCTCGAGTCCGTCGGTGCAGGCGGTGGTGGCTCGGGCCGAGACATTGCTTGCGGCGGATCCGCGCATCGGTCGTGTCGTGGCGCCCCAGCCCGGGGTGTCGATCAGCGCCGATGGGAAGACCGCCGTCATCCTCGGCGGCGCGGCCGCCGACCCCAACACCATGGTGCGGGCAGCTGATGCGCTCCAGCAGCCACTGCGTCAGCTGAGCGGGAACGGAGTGACCGTGGCCGCCACTGGTGCGTCGGTGCTCTGGTCGGATTTCAACACGGCCAACCGTACCGCCATGCTGCGCTCGGAGATGATCTCATGGCCCGTGACCCTGGTGATCCTGCTGCTGGCCTTCGGATCTCTCGTCGCTGCGGGATTGCCACTCTTGTTGACACTGGTCGGACTGTTGAGCGCGGCGGGCCTCCTCGAACTGCTCACCCACGTCACCCCCATCTCCATCTGGGCCATGAACTTCGCCCTGATGTTCGCTCTGGCCCTCGGGATCGACTATGCGCTCTTCATCGTGGTGCGTTTCCGGGGTGCGCACTTCGGGCGCCATCGCCACGTCAGGGAATCAGTGGCCGAGACCATGGACACTGCGGGCAAGGCGGTGCTGTTCTCGGGTCTCACCGTGCTCATCGCACTCTCGACGGTCATGCTGGTGCCCGCCCCGGCATTCCGCTCGATGGCCGCCGGCATCATGCTGGCGGTGGTGTTCGTGCTCCTGGCCACCTTGACATTGCTGCCGGCCGTGCTGGGCAAACTTGGCGATCGGGTCGATGCCCTTTCCCTCCCCTGGGTCCATTCCGGCGAGCACCGCTCAGAGCGGTTTGCGCGGTGGGCCGAGCTGCTTTGGCGCCGCCCCTGGCTCTTCGGGGGAGTGGCGCTCGCCGTTCTTGTCTTGCTGGCGACGCCGGTCATCGGCCTGCGGACCGCCATGCCGTCGATCAAGGTGGTGCCGTCGTCGGACTCCGCCCGGGTCGGCTACGAGCTTGTGCAGTCGGCGTTCGGCCCCGGTGCCCCCGGGCAGATGCAGATCGTGACCACGCCGTCGCATGCCGCAGCGGCCGAGTCTGTGCTCACACACGATCCAGGCATCGCCGTCGTCTTGCCCGCCCAACAGGCGCGCTCGGCAGACCTGGTCATGATCGGTGCCGTGCCGAACGCCGACCCCTCGTCTCCCTCGGTCAGCACCACCATCGACCGATTGCGGGGCACCCTGCCCCAGGGCTCGCTAGTCGGCGGGGCTGCCGCCGAGAACCACGACCTCCAGGCAGTGTTGGCTGCCAAGACACCGTTGGTCATCGGGCTGGTGCTGCTCCTGGGCTTCCTGGTGCTGCTGGTGGCCCTGCAGGCGCCGCTGATTGCCGCACTCGGGGTGCTCACCAGCCTGCTGGCCACTGGGGCGGCCTTCGGGGTGGCGCGGTTGATCTTCCAAAACGGGTGGCTGCACCAGCTGCTGGGCTTCACCCCCCAAGGATTCCTCGACGCGTGGGGACCGGTGTTCTTCTTCGCCATGATCTTCGCCATCTCGATGGACTACACGGTGTTCCTTCTCTCGAGCGCCAAGGAGCACTACGAGCGATCCGGTGACCCCAAAGACGCCATGGTCAACGGCTTGGCCCACTCCGGGCGGGTCATCTTCGCGGCGGCGGCGGTGATGATGGCAGTGTTCTTTACCTTCGCGCTGTCCGGCCCGCTCCCACCCAAAGAGATGGGCATCATTCTTGGAGTCGCCGTCCTGCTCGATGCCCTCTTGGTCCGTCTGCTCCTGTTGCCGGTGCTCCTCCGTCTTACGAAGAGCGCGGCATGGTGGCAGCCGGCGTGGTTGCGACGAGTGCTCCCGCCAGTCCGTTTTGCCCACGAATGACCGGATCCGACTGGCCGGCCATTCGGACCCACTTGCTGCTATGACCTGTCACAATACGACCAACAAGGAGCTGGAGAAATGGCAAGCGCAAAAGAAGTCTTGGACGAACTGCGGACGCCAACCCGCGAACTGCGTAAGGCTGCGCCTGATGCATGGGCCGGCTTTGCCCAGATGCACGACGCCGCCATCGCTGACGGTGTCCTCAGTCGACGGATCAAGGAACTGATGGCGCTGGTGATCGCGGTGGTGAAGCAGTGTGACGGGTGCATCGCTGCCCACGCCAAGGCAGCCGCCTTGCATGGAGCGACGCCTGAGGAGGTGGCCGAATCCCTGTCCGTGGCCTTGCTCATGGATGGGGGCACCGCCACTGTCTATGGACCCCGGGCCTGGGCCGCCTACCAGGAGTTCTCGGCTTCACAGAGTGTGTGATGCAGGATTCGGCCTCCGAGCCGAGCACCGGCGCACCGAGGGGCGATATGGCCCTGTCGGAGGCTGAGTTCCGTGACATCTATGCCAGGATCACTCGCCTAACGGTGGAGGTGATCGTCGAGTCATCGCAAGGCATCCTGCTCACTCGACGCGAGTCCGGGCCATGTGCCACGGGCCCGGTGGTACCGTGCGGTTAGGAGAGCCACTGGTCGCCTTCGTTAAGCGGGTCGCCGCCACTGAACTCGGGCTCGAGGTCTCGGTAGGCCCATTCCTGGGCTACATCGAATACCCGAGCCACTATCTGAATGGTTTGGTTCCCGGTCGGGTTGGCCTTCTTGAACCACGTCGAAGAAGATCAGCTCACCACAGCGGCCGACCGGCGATCGTGGTTCGCCGTGCTACCGGACCGAATGCACGCTGAGCAGGGTGACTTCCTCCTCGAGCACCAACTGGTGCGCTCATAACACCAAGCCACGGCCCGGCACCGGCCCGCTCGTCATCAGACTCCTCGTAGTTAGCGCCGGCCACCGGTCTCGAAGGACCGGTCCGCGAAGGCGGGAACCCACACCACGGCGCCCCTCAACGGCCAAGCCAGCGGAATGCCTCCTGATTGCCTTGCAGCTCGAGGCGACGCCAGAGCACGGGGTTCCCATTGGACTGACTGGCATGGCATCGAATGGCCCGATGCTGGCGATCTCGGTCGACCTCGACGACCATGTCGATGTCCTCGGATCGACGCCCGACGAAGGTTGTCTCGAACTCATTGTTGAGCTGCGCGGCGACTGCTTCAGAAAGAGTCCACGCCAGCACCGGGATCGCAACGTCACTGGCGACAGCAGTGGCGGTCTCGGTGGCCCGCATGTGATCGGGATGTCCGGTGATCCCGCCTTCATCGAACACCAGCAGGAGACTCGCACCCACCAGCTCCACGACACGGCGGAGCTCCGAGGACAGCTGCTCGATCGGTTCTTCGATGAGTCGGCCATCTGGGTACTCGAGAAGACGGACCGTCGTCACCCCGAGTTCGTCGGCGGCCACAGCCAGTTCCTTCTCCCGGAGCCGATGCAGATTGTCGTCGGCGGTTCCGAGTGTTGAGGCCTCACCGTGGGTGAAGCACAGGACGGAGGTCTGGGTGCCCTCCTCAGCCCACGAGCTCAGCGCCGCTCCCAGTCCGAAACTCTCGTCGTCGGGATGGGCACAGACGGCGAGCACCGACGACGTCGGAGGTAGGTGATTCTCGGGGACACCATAGAATTTCATGCTGGGCAATTCCATGTTGGGTCCTCCTCGACTGCCTCTTGGTGGAACGAGATCCAGCGGGTCTCAGCTCTCTTTGACTGACCCACTGGCATTTGCGTCGCTCCGCGCTGGCCGCTTCGCCCTGACCAGGGTGTCGATTGCCTCCTTGGGGCCCGAATCGGTGTCCACAACCCGGACCACCTGGTCGGCTCGCTGCACCGTCAAGCCGGCGACGTCGGCGACGTCGGTGACGTCGGTGACGCGGTAAAGAACGTCGGTATCCGGCGGACCACCGAAGCCCCTGGTCAGATTGTCGTGATCGTGGGCCACGACCAGCAGCGTGCCTCCGGGCGCCAGGGCCGATGCAGCCACCTTGAGCGCCGCCGAGCGTTCCGGTTGTGGCAACTGGAGATAGAAGACGGCGACCAGGTCGAAGCCCGTTGGCGGGGGTGTCCACTCCTGCACGGCGGACTCGACCCAGGTGACCTCGACGTTCCGCAGTTCGGCGAGCCGCCGGCCTTTTGCCAGGCCTACCGGCGAGAAGTCCACTCCCGTCACTTGCCAACCTTGATCAGCGAGCCACACCGCGTTGCGGCCCTCACCACATGCAAGGTCTACCGCCCGACCCGGCGGGAGGCCGATGACCTCAGAGACGAGGAACTGGTTGGGGGTACTCGTCCACACCAATTCGGCTCCGCCGTAGCGCTCATCCCACTGATGTCGATCCACTGATCAAGCACCCGGCGAGCCGGTTGCACGCAGCGGCAGGTGAAATAGCGGCGCGAGGACACACAAGCCGAGCGCACCGGCCGCCAGTGGCACAAGGCCGACGATCGACAATGCCAACCATCCCCCGCCCAGAACCAATCCGATGGCAATCATGGCTAGTCCGACGACAATCCGGACCGCCCGGCCGGTGCCGCCGCTCATGAAGTTCACGAAGGTCACGTCAGTCTCCTTTGCCTTACTCATATACCCGGGGGGGTACTTAAGGTACAACAGTTCAGCCGCGAGCCTATTCCCCTGTGCCGCGTGGCTTCGCCCGAGGGGAATAGGCGGCGGTGTAATCAGAACCCTCGAGTTGGCAGGAGTGACCGTGCCTACCAGGTGGATGACAGCCCGGCGGGCTCCTCCTCACCGGCACTCGATCCGTGGCGCCGTGCCCGCACCACCGAGCGCCTGGACCTTGCGGTAATCCTCCGCCCGAACGGCCAAAGAGGGGACCAAGGACCCTACTCCTCGGCACGGTGGTATCCCACGATGGGATTGTGACCAAGCGAATCGTGATGCTCGGCGGTGGCACCGGAGGCACCCTCAGCGCGAACCGCCTGCGGCGCCTTTACCCCAGAGAGGATGTCGAGATCGTTGTCGTCGATCAGAACGACGACCATGTGTACCAACCGGGACTGCTGTTCGTCCCGTTCGGATTGGCGCGCGCGGAGGAGATCGTCCGCTCCCGACGTCACCAACTACATAAGGACATCGAGTTCCGCCAGGTCTCGATCGAGCGGGTTGACGTGGATGCGGACATCGTGCATCTGGGAGACGGCACGGAGCTCGGCTACGACGTGCTGGTCATCGCCACAGGATCCATCCTGGTCGAGGAGGAGACCGAGGGTCTCACTGGACCGGGGTGGATGGAGAAGGTCTTCACCTTCTACGACGTCGCTGGAGCTGCTGCACTGCATGACGCCCTCGAGGTCTTCGATGGTGGCCGCCTGGTGGTCAACGTGGTCGATATGCCCATCAAGTGCCCGGTTGCCCCTCTTGAGTTCTGTTTCCTGGCGGACTGGTTCTTCCAACAGGTCGGCATCCGTGAGCGGGTCGAACTGACCTACGTGACCCCGCTTGACGGCGCTTTCACCAAGCCGGTGGCAGCCCAGAGGCTAGCTGGGTTGCTCGAGGAGAAGGGTGTGGCGCTCGTGACCGAGTTCAACACCGGTGAGGTCGACGGGTCCGGCGGGCGCCTGGTGTCCTACGACGAGCGCGAGGTCGGCTTCGACCTGGCCGTGGTCGTGCCCCTGCATGGCGGCGCCAGCTACGTGGCGAGATCTCCGGGCCTCGGGGACGAACTGGGCTTCGTGTCGGTTAACGAGCACACACTGCAGTCCGCCGCCAAGCCCAATGTCTTCGCCATCGGTGACGCTGCCGGCGTACCGACGTCCAAAGCGGGGTCGGTCACCCACTTTGAAGGAGGGGTCCTGGTCGAGAACATCCGGCGTTTCCTGGCCGACGAGCCCCTCGACGGCAGCTACGACGGACACGCCAACTGCTTTATCGAGACCGGTTTCGGAAAGGCTCTGCTGATCGACTTCAACTACGACACCGAGCCGCTGCCCGGGCACTTCCCTACCTCGGTGGGCCTACCGCTCCTGAAGGAGTCCCGACTCAACCACCTGGGAAAGCTGATGTTCCAGTCGCTTTACTGGCACAGCCTGTTGCCGGGTCGTGACCTCCCCGGTGTCGGCTCGGCAATGCCGGTCCGGGGCAAAGACGCCGAGGGCGCTCGATGAGACTGCGCACCACCCAATCGACCAACGGATAAGGAGCCGGCCATGCCCATTGCCACCTACGCCGGGAAGGCGGTCACGGTCAATGAAGAAGGGTTCTTCCAGGACCCCAGTCAATGGACCGAAGCCATGGCGCCCGAGATCGCCCGAGCCCAAAGCATCGACGAACTCACCGAGCCGCACTGGCAGGTCATCAAGTTCATGCGGGCCGAGTACGCCGAGAAGGGAACCGGGCCGACCGTTCGTGTCCTCGGCAAGACCTCCGGGGTCTCGGTGAAGGAGCTCTACCAGCTGTTCCCCAAGGGCCCGGCCAAGATGGCCGCAAAGATTGCCGGTATTCCCAAGCCACGCGGCTGCATCTAGCCGATCATCGAGTCTCTGACCACAAAGGAGGATGCATCATGAGCGACACGATCGAAAAGGTGTCGATCATCGTCTCGAAGGGCTCACTGGAAGGTGTCTATCCGGCACTGATCATGGCGAACGGTGCCCGCGCCGAAGGGATCGAGGTCAACTTGTTCTTCACCTTCTTCGGCCTCGACGTCGTGCATCGCTCCACGATCGACCACATCAAAGTGGCCACCGTCGGCAACCCCGGGCTGCACTTGGTCACAATGGCCGGTGGTCTGCCCGGTGTGTCCTCGGTGATGACTCACTACCTCGAGAAAAAGATGGAGAAGCTCGACATTCCCCCCATCCATGAGTTCGTCGAAATGATCGCGGACACTGGTGCTGGGATCTACGCGTGCAAGGCGTCGACGGATCTGTTCGAGCTCACCAAGGACGACCTGATCGAACAGGTCATGGACATCATCACCGTCGGTGAGTTCTACGCCATGGCCGCCGGAGGCGAGATCATCTTCACTTAGTCCTTGAGGACGCGCGCCGCGCCGGCCGAACCGCATCGCCTGCGGACCGCAACCGTGCCTGGTTGACGCTTCCCTGGCAACGCCGCCTCGATATCCTGGCAACGTGGGCTTCTACCGAGAACGGATCCTCCCCAGGCTGGTGGATCGGGCGTGCGGTACAGCCGGACTGCATCGGTGGCGCGCCGAGGTGACCGCAGGGTTGTCGGGACGGGTCCTCGAGATCGGGTTCGGTTCGGGCCTCAATATCGACTACTACCCATCGTCCATCGAACGAGTCTTGGCCGTCGAGCCCTCCGCCACAGCCTTCCGGATTGCGGGAAAGCGCATCAGTGGGTCAGCAGTCGCCATCGAGCGCGTTGGACTCGACGGTCAGTCAATTCCCCTCCCCGATGACAGCTGTGACAACGCCTTGTGCACCTTCGCTCTGTGCACGATTCCCGATCCCGGCGCCGCGCTTGCAGAGGTGCGGCGCGTGCTTCGCCCCGGGGGCCCGTTCCACTTCCTCGAACATGGCCTTGCCCCCGATCCCGGTGTGGCGGCATGGCAGCGCCGGTTCGAGCCACTGCAGCGTCGGCTGGCCGATGGCTGCCACCTCACCCGGAACCCCGTCTCCCTGGTGGAACACGCCGGCTTCGTCATCGAGGACGTGGCACAGCAGTACGGCATCGGCCCGAAACCCTGGAGTTGGTTCACCCGGGGGGCCGCGGTCAATTCCGAGTAGTACTGATCCTTAGTCAGGCATGGAGCGTCTACGGAGTACCGTCCGGTCCATAATCCCCACTCCGGGCGTTGCTCAATTCCGCCAAGTCCACTCAAATCCGCCCATGCGCGGTGATCGAGGTAGCAAAGGAGTAGCAAGTCACCTTCCGATGAGGACATTTGTTGACCTTCTGGATCTTCGCCAACCGACCCGCGAGGGGTGGAGGATTTGGTGGCCAGTTACAATGATGTGTCGCCGAGGGTCAGGGCGGCGGCACCGGTAGTGATTGCCTCGTAGAGCGAACGGAGTTCCTCGGTGATCCGCACTGCGTCTCCGATGAGCGGCGAAGGGTCGAGCTGACGAAGTACCAGATCGGGAGCGACGGCCAGGCGTGGTCGAATCTCGATGGCTCCCAAATCCACATCACCTCCCCACAGAAACATCGGGTCAGCCTGCTCCTGGGCGTCGATGCGCCCGGGATCAGCCACGGGCCACCCGAACCGCCCGGCGTCAGGAACCTCGGTCACCGCGTCCGGATTGGGTCCATCGCTTGAGTCCGAGCCACGTCGGCGGGCCCTCAGGCTAGTGAGGAGTTCTTCTTTACTTCGGCCGCGCCAGGCAAAAATGAAAAATGGGTCGCGATCGAAGGCTTCCGCCAGCAAGAAGAAGACTGCCGCAATGTGCTTGCACGGGTTCTCCCAGTCCGGGCACGAGCATGCCGAATCGAGCTCGTTTGCCGACGCCGGGAACAGCGAAACCGACGAGGTGGCGAATGCCTCCTCGATCTCCTCGGGCATCTCGTCAGCCAGGAGCATGGCCACAAAGATCGCGCTCGACGCCATGACGGCCTCAACCGCATCCCACTCGGCCGTGGTGAGGGCGTTGGTCTCGATGAAGACCCGGTACGGCTTGGCCCGCGAACCTTGTACCGATGCGGTGATCCGACCTGGAGAGATCTCCATACCGAGCACCTGGCCGGCGCGGGCGTACCGCTTCCCGCGCTGGAGGCGGCTCCCGATGCCAAACGACTCGAGCACGGCGATGAAGCGTTGCGACCACCATGTGTCACCGATCCGCCCGCGCTGGCTGCGTGCCTGCAGCCCTCCCTCGACCGCGATCGGCGTAGAGGGGGGTGGCCACCATCCGTCGATATCTCGTCCGGATCGGCCTGGTGGACGGCGGGGCGGCATCAGTCATCTCCCACGGCGTCGGCCGACAGGGCGACAACTTCACGGAGCTGCTCGGTGGACATTTCGGTGATCCAGCCCTCACCGGCGCCGACGATCCGTTCCGCCAGAGCGCCTTTCCTCTCGATCATGGCATCGATCCGTTCCTCGAGGGTCCCACCACACACGAATTTTCGAACCTGAACGTTGCGATGTTGGCCGATTCGGAAGGCCCGATCGGTCGCCTGGTTTTCCACCGCAGGGTTCCACCACCTGTCGAAGTGCACCACGTGGGTCGCCGCCGTCAGGTTCAGACCTGTACCACCGGCTTTCAGGGACAGCAGGAACACCGGTGGGCCATCGTCACCCTGGAACTGCTCGACCATACTGTCGCGGTTCTTCTTCGAGACCCCGCCGTGGAGCCACAACACGTCGCAGCCGAGTCGGCGGCGAAGGTGGCGTTCGAGCATGCTCCCCATCTCCGTGAACTGAGTGAACACGAGGGCACGGTCGCCCTCCGCTACCGCTTCTTCGAGCACCTCGACCAGCCGCATCAGCTTGCCCGACCGCCCGGCAAGCGACGAGCCGTCGGCCAAAAAGTGCGCCGGATGGTTGCACACCTGCTTGAGCTTCATCATGGTGGCGAGGACAAGACCACGACGTTCGATGCCGTCGGACTCGTCGATTCTGGCCAGCATGTCATCGACGACGGCCTGGTAGAGGGTGGCCTGCTCGCGGGTCAGGTTGCAGAACTCCTTCATCTCGAGCTTGTCGGGCAGGTCGGCGATGATCGACCGGTCGGTCTTCAGTCGGCGCAGTACAAAGGGACCGGTGATACGACGGAGGCGGGCTGCGGCCTCATCGTCGCCATCGCGCTCGATGGGTTTGACGAAGCGCTCGCGGAAACCCTTCTCTGAGCCGAGCAGGCCCGGGTTGAGGAACTGCATGATCGACCAGAGCTCGGTCAGGCTGTTCTCCACCGGGGTGCCGGTCATGGCGATCCGCCGCTCGGCCGGGATCGCCCGGACACTCTGGGTGGTACGGGCCGCACTGTTCTTAATCTGCTGTGCCTCGTCGAGGACCATCCGCCTCCACGGCACCGTCGCCAGGAGCTGCTGGTCACGGGCGGCGAGGCCATAGGTCGACAACACCAAATCCGCCTTACCGGCATGGCGGATGAAGGCCTTGCCGTCAAGCCGATCAGGTCCATGATGAATATAGACCGACAGCTTCGGAGCGAAACGGCTTGCTTCGCGTTGCCAGTTGCCGACCAGCGACATCGGACAGAGAACGAGCGTCGGACCAAGGCTTGGGGTCATCGCCTTCGTGTCCGCCTGGTTGGTGGCACGCTGTCCCCGGCGCGCAGGCCCCGTGGTGAGTCGGGCTCGCTCGTCGACAAGTAGGGCGAGAAGCTGTGCCGTCTTCCCGAGGCCCATGTCGTCGGCGAGGCAGGCCCCGAGACCGAGGTTGCCGAGGAACGCGAGCCACCCGAGCCCGCGCTCCTGGTAGGGGCGCAGTTCCCCGGCGAAACCGTCAGGGGTCGGAAGGGCCTGCAGCCGACTGTCCTCGGCGCCGGCGAGGAGGTTCCCCAGCCAACCATCGGCCTCTACTTCGGCAATGGGCAGGCCATCAGTGCTTTGCTCGAGTCCGATCGCCGTGCGTAGGACCTCGCCGGCCGACATGTGGTCGGCGGTGGCACCCTTCTTGCCCACCGCGGCGATAGCGGCCGCGAGATCCTCTTGGCGCAGCTCTACCCACTGCCCGCGGACCCGTACGAGAGGCTGCTTCAGACGCGCCAGCTCGCGTAGCTCGGCAAGCCCGATCATGTCGTCGCCGAGCGCCGCCTCCCATCGGATGTCACAGAGTCCGTCGAGCCCGATGCCGCTGATCGATGCCCCACCTTTCGGGCTGGTCCGAGCCTTGAGCCGAAGGCTGAGCCGTGCCCTCGATGAGCGCCACCACGGCGGCGCGAGCACCCCGAATCCGGCCTGCTCCAGAATCGGCGCACCATCGCGGAGGAATGCGAGGATGCCGGCGGCGTCGGTCACTTGCTCGCAGGGAGCCGCCGAGGCCAGCGCCGAGCCGAGGGAGGGGACGAGCCGAGCGGCACGGCCCAAGCCTCGGAGAAGATGCTCGTCGGGGTGCGCCACGTGGCGCTCCAAGGCGGTGAGTTCTGGGCCGTCGGCCCATACAGTTGCGGCAGTGACGAGCAGGCTCGGGTCATCTACCGCCTGCAGCGCGAACTCGATCCGCCATTCGTCGAGGGAATCGGGCTGGTCGGCCGAATGGCGCCGACCGGGTCGCCGGGGAACACCGTCTCCCTCGACGGTGCGGTCTTCGGTGTCGCCCCCAGGAGGGACGATCCGGAAATAGGTCCGTACCGCTTCCGCATCCGTGTTCTCCGTGGCGTGCCAAGCCTCGAGCTTCTTGGCCAGTGACCTAAGCTCGTCGTTATCGGCCTCGACGATTCCATCGGGTGTGACGAGGGAAGCCAGCCACGATTCGACAGCGCTCGGTGCCGTTGGACGGCGTCGTCGGACGGCGGGCGGGCGATCGGCCACGAACTGCCGGGCCAGCGCGTCAGTAACACTCCACATGAAGGAGCGAAGCACCTCGTCAGGTGCTTCCGGATCGGGGCCGACGCCGGTGTACTCCTGACCCACATCGGACGTGCCCGCAGCCATGAACGATGGTGGAAGGGCCCACAACAGCGCCTCGATCCGACCGCGGTCGTGCCCGTCGATCAGCGGGCGCCAACCGGCTCGCCAACCGTTGGCAGAGAGCTCGAGAGTAGGGAGCATTCGGCCGCGGGCAGTCAGCTCCAGAATCATCTCAGCAGCACGTGCGGCGAATCGGAAATCGCTCGCGAGGGTGATACCCGACGAGTCGGTGGTTGAGAAGTCCCCCGCACCGCCGGCCGCCGACACCAACGCCAGAAGAAGATGCACCGCGTTTGACGGTTTGAGGACGATCCCCGGTGCGGTCCATAAAGGGGGTGAATGCGAGGAGACCGAAGATACGGACGGTGGGCCAGTGGCAGGGCTAGGTGGCTCAGTGGCAGGGCTAGGTGGCTCATCCTCGAGCCACGGGGAGCCGATCGGACCTCCGCCAGCGTCGGGCAGTCGAAGATTGAGTTCCACCTCACTCGCCTCCAGTAGGTCTGCCGCTGCGATCCCTCCGAGCTCGGTAACAGCGAGGCGAATGCCGTCGGCGTCGAGGGCGAAGGGGTGGGATTTCGGGCGTGGCTGCCGGGGTGGACGCCCTCGCCGAGCCGGAGCCGTCCGAGTTCGGCTCCCGTCCTCTGCCCACACGGCGAGACGCCTGGCACGGGTGAGCCACGCCGAGTGGAGAACGATCATCGTGGCATATTGCCTCATCCGTATGACATAGCCAAAATCTGCGAAGTCCGATCCGAATTCGCAGCTCACCACGGCCATGGGCGCAAGGGCACCTGGGAGCCTGGGAGCCTGGAAAGGCAGGCGACCCGGAGAAGCCGCACATATCGGCGTTCACCCGTTCGTAGCTCTGGGGATGCCCAGAAGCCTGGGCGGTCACCCTCCTACCCGGGGTGAGCCGGAGGAGCGCTGCTCGGCCGATCCTTTCCACGTCATCGGAGTTGGGTGGATCGGCGAGCATTGTCTTTTGGATGGCGCGGGCCGCCCGTCGCCGCTGTGCCGCCACAGGAATGTTCACCAGGCCGGCGCGTGCCCAAAAATGTGCCGAGCAGGCCATGGACGGACGGTGTGTCGTTGGTATACTCGGCTGGCCATCGGGGTGGTTGCTGAAGTAGAGGGAGCGTCCATGCGAACGAGTCGTCGGGCAATGGTGGGAGTGCTGGTCGGATCACTGTTCTTCGCCACGCTGGTGGCCCTGCCAGCCGCCGCCGCGGGTGTTAGCCCCAGCGGGCACCACGGCGCCAACGGCGAGACCGACGTCAATGTGTGCTCCAGCGCGGTTCCCGCCGGCCAGGCCACCTGTTTGGGGCTCAGGCGCACCGACAGCGCGGCCACGAGTCAGCGGCCGGCGCGGCCCGGTGCGTTGCGGAGCTCGGCGGCGATCGGCAACAACGGCGCTTACGACCCTTTGTACCTCCAGTCGGCCTACGTCACCCCGTCGGCCACCAACGGCGCGGGCCAGACTGTCGCCATCGTCGATGCCTACAACGACCCGTCGGCGGAGACTGACCTGGGCAACTACCGGTCGTACTTCGGGCTGTCTGCCTGCAGCACGGCCAACGGCTGCTTCCGCAAGGTCGACGAACACGGCGGGACCAACTACCCGTCGGGCAACACGGGCTGGAGCCAGGAGATCTCCCTCGACCTCGACATGGTCAGCGCCCTGTGCGCCAACTGCCACATCCTGCTCGTGGAGGCGAGTTCGGCCAGCATCTCCGATCTCGGGACGGCGGTCAACGGGGCGGTGGCCCTCGGGGCCAACGTGGTGAGCAACAGCTACGGCGGCCCGGAATACCCTGGCGAGACCCTCGACAGCACCTTGTACTACAACCACCCGGGTGTGGCGGTGACGGTAGCGGCCGGTGACTCGGGCTACGGGCCCGAGTTCCCCGCCGCCTCCAACACGGTCACGGCCGTGGGCGGGACCTCCCTTCAGCAGGCCATCAACACGGGCGCCCGCAACGCCACCGAGACCGTGTGGAGCGGAACCGGCAGTGGCTGCAGCGCCTATGAGCCCAAGCCGGCGTGGCAAACCGACAAAGGCTGCACTAGCCGCACGATCTCCGACGTGTCGGCGGTGGCCGACCCCAGCACGGGGGTGTGGGTCTACGACACCTACGGCGGCGGGAGCTGGACGGTGTTCGGCGGCACGAGCGTGGCCACGCCGATCGTCGGTGCCGTCTACGCCCTGGCCGGCAACGCCCCCGGTTCCACCCAGATGAACTCCTTGCCCTACGCGGATCCGGCCGCCCGCAACGACGTCACCTCGGGGAGCAACGGGAGCTGCAGCGTGGCCTACCTGTGCAACGGCGAGGTGGGTTACGACGGGCCCACCGGTCTGGGCACCCCCAATGGCGTCGCCGCCTTCACCGCGGTGAAGGCGGCGCCTACGGTCCCGACCGCCCCGACCAACCTCGCCGCTAGCGGAGCCAATACGACTGTGAACCTGTCGTGGTCGGCACCGTCGAACAACGGCGGGTCGTCGGTCACCGGG
>Ga0208079_1000089_pt1 | contig 49592 bp, 40 predicted proteins | sample NGESurdeep092012_5_FD_184474 | JGI IMG/M metagenome (GOLD analysis project Ga0208079, IMG submission 184474) | Arctic peat soil microbial communities from Barrow, Alaska - NGEE Surface sample 210-2 deep-092012 (SPAdes) | ecosystem: Environmental > Terrestrial > Soil > Wetlands > Peat ... | reverse complement strand
CAGCCGAAGTAGAAGTTAAAACTGCCCCGCTGGCAGGAAATGAACGGAAGCAAAACCAGTTTGCGCCGGGCCACCTCAAAGTCCCAGCCGCCGTGCGGACTGGAATTTCGCTCCGGGTATTTGCCGCTCCGCACAAATTCCTTGTCGGCCACCCCAATGACGTAATTATCAAAGTTGTGGAACGGGTTGCGAAAATGCCACTTCATGGTCCGGTGCCTGTCATCGGGCCGGTACCACGGCGGCGGCACCGGCTCGTCGAAGTTTTCGAACCACCAGACCGGGTTGAGCTTCTGGTAGAAGTGAATTTTCGGCCGGCCGGGATGCGGCGTGATGGTAATGGTGTGCCATTTGGCCGAATTCGTGCCGGCGGGCGGGCGCTTCATGGGCCGCGGCTGCCACGCCGCCGGCTCGGGCCGCGCAAAAGTGGATTGGCCGCCGATCAACAACAAAGCCACGACCAAAATCAGGCCGTGCCAACTTTTTGTCCCGCCGGTCATGACAACATCTTAGCCACAGCCAGGCGTGGATAGAACATGGATTTTTTGAAGTTGAGGGTGCCAACGATTATGCGCATCGAGGATGCGACAAAACGGCGATCTGTAGCGGCGGTCTGTGACCGCCGCCAATGGATCCAAAAATATCGCAACAACTGCGGATTGGAAAAACACCTGGAGCGGGTTTAGACTGAACACCGGATTACAACACCGAACCTGAACCAAAAACCATTATGCCATTGTTAAAACTTGAAACCACCGTCGCGCTCGCTGATGACAAAAAGCAGGCGCTGCTCGCGTCCCTCTCCAAAATCGTGGCCGGGACGATCGGCAAACCCGAACAATACGTCATGGTCGTCGTCAGCCCCGCGGCCATCCTCATGTCCGGCAAACCCGGTGACGCCGCCTTCGTGGACATCCGCAGCATCGGCGGCTTGGGCGGCGACGTGAACCGTCAACTCGCGCAGAAGGTTGGCAGTTTGTTGAAAGAATCCCTCGGCGTGCCGCCGGACCGGATTTACCTGAACTTCACCGACGTCCCCGCCGGCAACTGGGGCTGGAACGGCGACACGTTCGGGTGAAAGAGAAACGCGCGGCGAACGCTCAAATGAGATTGGCGCTTCCGCAAGCGGAATACTGCTCACTGAGCAATCCACGCCCCGGCACAAAGATCTCAAAGCCGGCATTTGGATACGAGCTGTTCGTCGCGCAATTCAACCCATAACACACCGTGTCTGAAATTCCAGTGCGAGTTATTCACAAGTCCCCGAGAAAGAAAAGAGACAAAAAAACACCTCAACAACATTGCATTGAGCGGAACGGAAATTAAACTCCGCGCGCGTGTTGAATCTGAATTCACTCAATCCCCAGCAACGTCAGGCTGTCGAAACCTTGAACGGCCCGGTCCTGATCCTGGCCGGGGCGGGCACCGGCAAGACGCGCGTCATCACGTTCCGCATCGCCCACCTCATTGCCAAGGGCGTGTCACCCGCCAATATCCTCGCCGTCACTTTCACCAACAAGGCCGCCCGCGAAATGCAGGAGCGCGTCACGCGGCTTCTGCCGAAGCCGGTCGAGAGTCGAAAGTCGAGAGTCGAGAGTAATGACCCTCGACACTCGTCCCCTTGGCGCGGCGAAGCGGAGCGGAGACGGCTCGACGCTCGACCGACCATTTGCACATTCCATTCTCTCTGTGTCCGGATTTTGCGCCAGCACATCGAACGGCTCGGTTACAAACGGAACTTTGTCATCTACAACGAATCGGAACAGCTCGGCGCCGTTAAAAAGATCCTCGCGCAAATTTCCGTCAAGGGAGAGAAAACGGACCCGGCGGCGGTCCTGGCCCTGTTGAGCCGGTTCAAAAACGGGGGCGAACGCGCCGCCGTCTTTGCCGATGAAAGCGTCCGCGCGCTGGCCCAACACATCCGGTCGCGCTACGAATCCGCCCTGCACGCCTGCAACGCCGTGGATTTTGACGACTTGATCCTGCTCACGCTGCGGCTGTTTGACGAACATCCGGACGTGCTCGAAGCGTGCCGCGCCAAATATCGTTACGTCATGGCGGACGAATATCAGGACACCAACGCCACTCAGTTCCAGCTCGTTCACGCCCTGACCGTGAAACACCGAAATTTCTGCGTGGTGGGCGACGACGACCAGAGCATTTACGGCTGGCGCGGCGCCGAAATCGGCAACCTGCTCGACCTGGAAAAACATTTCCCGGAGGTGAAAATCATCAAGCTCGAACAGAATTACCGCTCGACGAACACGATCCTTGACGCCGCCAATGCCATCATCAAAAACAATGTGCGCCGCCGCCCCAAACAGCTCTGGTCGGGCAAGGGCCGGGGCGACAAGATCGTCCTGCGCGCCTACACCAACGACGACGATGAAGCGCGCAACCTGGTCGAACAGATTGAATTTGCGCGTCGCGCGCACCGGGTCCCCTGGTTGCACCACGCCGTTTTGTTCCGCACGAACATGCAGTCGCGTCCGCTCGAAACCGCGTTCCGCTCGGCCGGTGTCCGTTATCATCTCATCGGCGGCCAGAGTTTTTTCGACCGGGCGGAAGTCCGCGATTTTCTTGCCTACCTGAAAGTCTTCATCAATCCGCACGATGACGTCAGCCTGCTGCGCATTGCGAACGTGCCGGCGCGGGGACTGAGCGATGTGACCATGGAAAGACTGCTCGCCGCGAGCCACGAACGGAAGGGTTCCGTGTTCGCCGCGATGAAAAATCCGGCGGTGCAGGCGGGTTTTCAAACCAAGGCACGCGGCAGCATCGAGGCGTTTGTTGCCTTCATTGAAAGGACCCGCGCGCAACTGGGTGGTAGGGCGGGCAATCCCCTGCCCGCCGCAAACGGCGCGCACGGAGTGACGCGCCCTACCTTCAGCCTGCAAACTTGGGCTGAACATTTTCTGGACGAAACCGGCTATTTCAAAGAACTCCAGCGATTGGAAAAAAATCCCGAAAACGCCGAGGCCCGCATCCGCAACCTGCGCGAACTGACCGCCACGCTCGACAATTTTGGCCGGCCCGCCGACCCGCTGGCCGACCGGCTGCAATCCTTTCTGGAGGACATCACCCTCGACAGCGAACTGGAGGAGGAAAAGGAAACCGGCGACGCCGTGACGCTCATCACCATGCACAGTTGCAAGGGGCTGGAATTTCCGCGCGTCTATATCGTGGGTTTGGAGGATGGCCTGTTGCCGCACGCGCGGTCGGCGGCGGAGGGCACGCTCGACGAGGAACGCCGGCTGTTTTACGTGGCCGTGACGCGCGCGATGCAATCGCTCACCCTCAGCCATTGCGCGGGCCGGATGCGCTACGGCCAGTTGATGCCCTGTCACCCGTCGCGATTTCTGAAGGAACTGCCGCCCGAACTGGTGGAAGACGCCGATGCCAAAGACAAACAACCGGTGAACCCGGACGCCGGCAAAAAAATGTTCGACGTCCTCCGCAGCGCCATCAATTGAAGCACGGATGGACACCCAATGCGACCCCACCCGTCAAGTCATTGCTTGGCGCAATTCTGCGGGCGAAACAATGGAAATCTTCAATCCATCCCAAACCCGGTCATACGCCGGGCCGTTCAATGGACTGACGACGTAATTTTTCCCCTTTGGATACTGCTCGCGAAACGCCGCCAGCCCGCGCGTTTCAAATGCATCCGGTTTCCATTTGCACTCGATGGCATCGGCGGCATCGCGTCCGTGCGGCACAATGAAATCCACTTCGCGCTGTTGTTTGTCACGCCAGAAATGGATGCGCGGCACACCGGCGGCAATCAGCGTATCCAGCACCAGATGCTCCCAGAGCACGCCGCAATCCTCCGCCCGCAAATGGTCCCAGCCGCGCGCGTGGCACACCAGTCCCGTGTCAAAACCGAACACCTTGGGTTGAGCCACGATTTCGCGCCGCCCGCCCGCTGAAAACGGCCGCACCAGATGCGCGACGTGCGTGATTTGATAAACCTCCAGCCAGTTTGTAACCGTGGGCCGGCTGATCTGGCTTTCGGCGGCGAGCTTCTTCACGTCCAGCATCCCGCCGCTCTGGCGCAGCAGCAATTCCAGCACCCGCAGAAATCCGGCGCGCTTCTCCAGCCGGAAAAGCTCCTGCACATCGCGCGCGAAGTAAGAATCCTGCCACTCGGCGTAAAACTCCGGACTCCGTTCCCCCGCCAGTAATGCCGGCGGCAATCCTCCGCGCAACAGCCGCTCCCGCAAGTCCGTCACACCAAAGGCCGGCAATTCCTCGTGCAACACCGGCACCAGCTCCACCACCCGTTTGCGGCCGGTGAGGCTGTCGCGGAACTTTTGCGTGGCGGCCAGCGTCGAAGAACCGGTCGCCAGAATCTTCAGCTTCGGAAAACCGTCCGCGCCGATTTTCAACAGCCGGCTCGGATCGGGAAGCTGATGAACCTCGTCGAACACCACGACCCGTTTGCGGACCGACCGGTAAAAACTCTCCGCATCGCGCAGCCGTTCCGCCACGCTCGGCAGATCACAGTTGAAAAACTCCGCATCGGGCAGGCTCTGCGCCAGCACCGTCTTGCCCGTGCGCCGGGGTCCCGTGAGCCAGACAATGGGTGCCTGCTTCCATGCCGCCGCCAGCCGTTCAGTCCAAAAAGGGCGATCAATCATTGCAAGTCAACTTTACATTTAGACGGCTAAAAGTAAAGTGTAAATTCAAGCACCCGTCAGGGCTGGGAATGAACCGGAAATAAAACCCGTCACGATTTCCGAAGGAACTGCCGGTGTCGGCGCTCATCCGCAACGCCCACGGCGTCGCGGAGTGGAAGCTAATGTGAGTTGAAAGGCAAGAATCGGAAAGGAAGATTCTTCGCTTGGACGGTCCTGGGTGATCTGATTAAATCCATCCGACGCAAATGAGCGAAGGCAAACAACCATTTACTGAATATGTGACCAAGGCCAGGCGCGGCCCGGATGCCTCCCGGTGGGGCTGGATTGCCGCCGGCATCCTTGCCGTGCTGTTGGTTGTGTCATTGCTGCTCTGGGCCTCGGCCATCGGTAAACTGCGTGGACTGGAATCGCTCCGGACCAGGCTGGATGATGCCAATGCCAGTCTCGCCAGCGCACAGGGCGAAAACCAGAAGGACAAAGACCAGATTGCGGCCCTGCAATCCAAGGTTGCCGATCTGGAACAGGAAAAGGACACCGCCGCCCAGATGGCAAAAGGCCTCGAAAATGAGATGCGCGCAGACCTCGAATCCAAGGATGTCACCATCTCCAGTCTGCAAGGCAAGCTCACCGTGAACATCCTCGACCGCGTCATGTTTGATTCCGGCGAGGCGATTTTGAAACCGGCCGGAGAATCCGTGATGCGCAAGATTGCAGCCATTCTCGCCGGACATCCTCGACTGAAGATTCACGTCATCGGTCACACGGACAACGTGCCCATCCGGCCCGAAGCCCGCAATCGGTTCGCCAGCAACTGGGAACTTTCCACCGCCCGCGCCCTGGCTGCCGTGCATTTCCTCACCGAAAAGGCGGGCGTGGACCCGCGCCGCGTCGGGGCCATCGGTTACGGTGAATATCGCCCCCTCGCCGACAATGCGACCGTCGAGGGAAGAGCCAGGAACCGCCGCATTGCCATCACCATTCTGCCTGATGAACTCGCCGGAGCCGACACCGTGCCGGCAGTGAAGCCCGGTACGTCCACCAATTCCCCACCGCAGTCCTCTGGAACTGAGACGCCTGAACCGCCCGTGAAATAGCCCTTGGACCGATGGTTGTTCAATGGGAAGGAAGTGAACCAAGTCCTGCGTGAGCGCGGCGTGACCTTGATTCCTCAACGAACGAAACAAACCGAAGCCCGGAACGGGCGAAAGAAAATAGCCCAGGGTTAACGAAATAAAAATTAAATCTCCCTCTCCTCGCTTGTCGCGCCGAAGTCAGACGCAGGCGGGCCAAACGAGGAGAGGGCCGGGGGTGAGGAGTCGAAACATCCAATGCTTGCTCGAATTTAGCCGCACACTTAATCTCGTGCCATGAGTTCCGAAATCACTGCAGAGATGATTGAAGATATTTTCGGTAATCATTCCGATTCAGTTCGCTTTGCGAATTTCTGTAATGCTGTGGTGGTGGCGGTAGGTTCTACTTCTGCGCCGACGATCCCGATTCTTTCAGAAAAGCCCGGAGCGGATGGCGGCATGGATGCAGAGTGGACAATCCCTGCCGATGTCTCATCTGATTTCAAATCACCGTTCGGATTGCCCGGATGGAATGTCTTTCAATACAAAGCGCGAAGCATCGTCGGTGATGGCCGCCAACGAGCGTTTTCAAATCTGTGCAGCAATCTCAAACGGACGCTGGCGAAACTTCTCAATCGTTTGCCGCAGCCCAAAGAGTGTCGCCAGTATGCACTTTTTACCAGCCTCCAACTTGGGCTAGAGACGACAACACAAACCCTTAATGGAGCGCTTCTCCAAAAACAAAGAGCTCAACTTGCAGAAGCCATCGCTGATGAAAGCGACGGAAAGACATCGGTAAAAATATTCGATGCGGCGCAACTGGCTGGATTCGTGAATACGCATCCAGCGCTGCGGTTCACTTATTTTTCTGGCCCAGTGGCAAAACCCTGGAGTGAAGCTTGGGCAGCAGAACAGCGTGTTAAAGATTACAAAATTTCTGTGCCGCTCATTGGCCGAAATAACGAACTGAACCAAACCGGTGAATGGCTAAAAAGCGATAGTACGAAAGTTATCGTGCTTTGTGGTCCAAGCGGGATGGGCAAAACGCGGTTGGCGCTTGAAGCGACTCGTTCTTTTGCACTTTCCACTACGATTGTTGAGGTGGTTGACGATTTGTTGCGGACAGATTTCCAAGCGCTAGGAACCTCAAAAACCACCCAGTTCATAATCGTGGAAGACCCCACTTATGAGCAAGCGGAAGCACTGGCCAAGCGGGCTGTTGCTTGTGAAGGTGTAAAGCTGATTCTCACAGTACCGACAGACGCAAAAGCGCCTGCGCCCAAGCTTACAGAACATGAGGCCATTAAGACTCTTCCTCCTTTGAAGCCATTGAACAATGCCGATGCAGAAAATCTGCTTAAGGCTGCCGGTGCTTCATTTGATTCTCAGGCGCGCGATTGGGTTCTTCTTCAAGCGGGAGGCAATCCAGAAATCCTTTTGAGCGCTGCCGAACTTCAAATCCAAGGCGGCCTTCGCGAAAAAACAGGTGACCTGAAGAAGAGATTGCATGAAAGATTTCGTGCGAAGATTGAAAAAGAACTGGGGCCGGATGCGCTCCGGGTACTCAAGGTTTTGAGTCCTGTTCTTTATGTGAAGTTTCAAGGTGAGAACAACGAATTGAAACTCGTTTGTGATTCGTTGAATTTGGGCATTCATCAATCGAGAGTTCTCGAACTTCTGCCGGACCTAGAGAGAATGGGCTACATCCGCCGTCGTGGAAAATATGTATCTGTTGTGCCTCCATTATTCGCTGCACGATTGGTTGAGGAACTTGCATCAACGCAAGATGATTCGATGCGAATTCTTTTCAATGCTCTTGGCAAAGATAGCCGTGGACGATTTTTGGAACGGATGGTCACGGTTGACCTTCCCGGAAACTCTGCTTTTTGGGATTACATATTTGGTGAAAAAGGGCCGCTGGAAAGTGCTAGTCAAACGACTAGTCATTTTGACCACATTGATTGTTTGGCCCGTGCAGTTCCGGCCAGGACAGCACGTTTTTTGGAAACTAAACTTAATGACCAAACCGGTGCAGCATGGAAAGAACATTATTGCATCGGCACACTTAGAGAACTCGCCTACGAAGCCGAAAGCTGTGCTTCAGGAATGCGATGCCTTGAACTGTTGGCGCTTAAAGAACTTGAACAAACTAAACAATTAAAAGAGTCCCATCTTTTTTGTGAATGTTTTGTGGACTGGTATCACGATTTCCCAATGTCCTACCAAGAAAGGAGCACATGGATCGAACGGCTTCTCAAATCCGAAAATCGCACGCATCGGCTTTTGGGCGCGCATGTCGTTGCATTTGTTACAGCCCCGCCACAAAGTTTGTCTGGGTATTCAGTGACAGCTCGCCGTTTGGGACAAGCACCAGCAAGGCGTTTGTGGCGTGATATTTTTGATTACGTCGCAAGATTGGTTGAAATCCGCTTTGAACTCACACAATCGGAAGATGAAGAAATAGCAAAAATCGCACGGAATAAATTTGAACAGGGCGTTGCTCAACTTTACGGCCATGTTCCGCCGGACCAGTTGATAACAATCATGGAAAAGCTCGTTGAATGGAACTTCAACGGAAAATTGTCTCCGGATGTAAGGCAAATACGAAGCAACATCCATTGGGTTGAAGAACATTTTACTAAAAACAGCCAAAGGCCAGGGGAAGAAAAATTTCGAGACAAATGGACCGCTGGATTGCAGCGCCTTGCTATCCTTCGCGAACGTTTCGACAACGGCAATTTCGTACTCCGATTAAAAATAGCTACAGGGAATCATTCATTTGATACGGAATGGGAGGAAGGAGAACAGGGTCGCGTATATCGCTACCAAAAGAAGCTTCGCGCTCTTGCTTCAGAGGTAGCTTTGAATCCATATTTGATGACGGAGGACGCTTGGAATGCAATAAAAGATGCAAACTCCTTCATGGTTAGTCAATTCCTACAATTCTTGGGCGAGTGTGACTCGCAAAAGCATTTTATCACACGATTTGAATCTGAGGCTATAGATCAAGCGGGCAAATGGAAATTTGGCCTCTATTGTTCCGGGCTTTATCGCTCTGATTCTGCATACGCCGAAAATTATCTGGAACGACTGACACAAAATCCGTCATTTGACAAGGGATCGTTGTTATTGCCTATCGCTTTCATCGGTTTAACTCCAGCGAACCGAAAACGACTTCTTCAATTAATCACATACAAATCGGTTGCGCCGATAGAAGTGGCAAATATATGTGGAGGGGGACTTTGGTTCGAAGGTGTTCCAGTTTCTGAAGTCGTCACAATAATGGAGTTTATGGCGCAAGGCGATAATTGGCCTCAATGGGTAGCAAATGTAATGAGCCAATATCTGCACCTAAACAAACCATTGCCGAAGGAACTTATTCCACTTGGAGAACGTACCCTTCGAGAGATCGATATAACTCGCAGTGAGAGCTACCATTGCAATCAAATTGCGATAGGAATAGCAAAGACGGATTTAGAAAGGGGTTTTGCGTTATTGGAAAAGCGCATTGCTGTTCTCAATGAGCCTGACTGGCGCGAGTGGACGGGTGGATGGAATCCATTTGATACTTATAGTGGACATGAATTCTGGGATTATCTCCGATCCCAAAATGCAGAAAGAGCCTATCGTTGTTTTTGCGAATTGAAGAATCGCCACATTCGAAATGATCTTTTAGACGGTACCAGAGCTTTACTCGATTTGGAGAATCATTCCGCCATTCTCCTAAAAATCGCCAGTGAAAACAGTGAAAATGCTGAACGAATTGCTGACTCGGTGTCAATCAAGCAACCGAGATTCTTCGCATTTGCATTTGATTTGTTAGCTGGCCGGCCGGTTGATGGAAAGGTTGCCGGTAGTCTGTCATCAACAATCGTTGAACGTTCTGGTTTTGGGATGCATTCGGACAGGCTGCAAAAAGCACTCAGTGATATAGATTCAGAACTCAAAAAGACGGATGTTCCGGATCACGGCCGTGCTTGGTTGGAGAAGCTCAAGCACAACACACAAGAAATCATCAAAGCATCTCCTTTGTATGGCGTTGAACATGAATTCCTTGGTTGGTCTTAACTTGCGATTGAATTCGACTCCTCACCCCCGGCCCTCTCCTCGTTTGGCGAGGAGAGGGAGAATTATTTTGTGGGACGATTTACCCAGGGCGGCACTGCGTTTGCCCTGGGCTATTATCTTTCGCTCCGATGGAGCTTCAGCCGGGCTTTCCCGTGAATGCAGGCACCCTTTGGTCAGACAACCGCCGTCACTTGGTATTGGTTTTGCGCATCGGCGAGTTTTAATTTCAGGACATCGCCCTGCTTCCGGCCCAGGAGTTGTTCCCCCAACGGGGATTGCGGGGTAATCACCAATACCTCCCGCTTTTCATGCAGCACCTCCGTGCCGCCCGCCCGGGGGCCGATGAAGTATGCCGTTTTTTCCCCGTCAAATTCCAGTTCCACGAAGGCTCCGACATCAATGGGTTCGCCCGCCCCAAACGTGCGGGCGTCCAGCTTCTCGAATGCGGCAATGGAACCTTGTATTTCCGCCGCCTGCCGGGATTGTCCCCGGGCCAGATAGGAGGCTTCGAGTCCGCGGGTGTCGTATTTGTTCTCGGCCTTGCTCTGCTCGTGCGTGGCTTCAGCGCGCGAAGCCTGGGCCGCCCGGAAATAAACCTCCAGTTCGTCCGTCAGCCGGGCGACGATCTTCTTTATGAGCGCGCGTTTGTTCATGCCAGTGCCATGCAAAAGGCGTGAGTGTACGATATACCGGCAGATTCACAATGATACCGGCGATTTTCATGCGAACTGTTTGGTGGAAACCAAAAATTCCGCCAGTTGTTTTAAGAGGCGACGGTGTCGTTCCGAAGAAATTTCTCCGATGCTGCCGATGAATTCTTTTCGTGGCAGGGTCAATAAATAGCCGAGCCGAATGACGGAATTCTGCAATAGGCCGCTGGTTTTGAAATCGGGATCGGTGGACAGGATGAGTTCGTCAAACCCCTCGACACATTGGTGCAATTGAGTGCTGATGCCACAGACCAGCAAGTCATCAAAAGGAGGGACTTTGCGCAACACCACTGCGGGACGTTTTTTGATTTGCCCGTCGGCTTGCGGGAACGGCGCGAGAACGATGTCGCCTTCCTTTATTCCTATGGCCGTTCAAGAATCACGGCGTTGGAATAATCCGGCTCATCATCGCCGTAAACCCGCGCAAAGGCGGCTTTGGCCAGCGCAAACCATTCAGCCCGGTCAGCATCTTCCGCGTCTGGCCGCGCGACGGTGACCAGCATCGGAGTGTTCGGGGCGAGATCAATCGGTTCGTCCAGACAAACTTGCTTGCCGTCGTAATGCGCTTTGAGGGTGATGACGCTCATGGCTTACTATTACCTTATTAAATCGTCATTCGCAAGCGGCGAAAAAGCAAACCGCGCGGGAATAATGCCAAGAATTTTCACGGGGCTTAATTAAGCCACAGCTTGCCGCATCGAAGCAAGAAGCGAAGGCGGGATTGAAGTCACATTTCATTCATTGCTGAAAATCTTCTTCAAGCGAATGATTTTCTAGGAGTAAACGCTTTGCTCACGGAAGATATTGATCCACCGCATAGCTGGCTGGCTAATTCACGGTATGCATTCGGTTTCTACTTCATTTAACCCCATTGTTTAATTTAACCCCATTGTTTAGTCTGCAAAACACACGAAACTACAAATATGAAACCCCCAATCCACCTTCTTTCCGCGATTCTCGTTGGTCTCTTCACCGGATTCTCTGCATGGGCGGACGCAGCCTTCACGGATGATTTTGAAGCTGCCTCGATCAACCCGTTCTGGACGGTTGTGCAGACCCGTGGAACGGTGCTGCCTTCGTCCACGACGGCGCACGGCGGCCAACAGGCGGTTAAGATGACTCGCACGACCAGCGGCCAACTGGGTCTGCAACTTACCCACACCTTCTCCACGCCCCAATACGGCACAGTCAGCGTCTGGTTGTATTATGATGCCGGGGCCAGTTATTATTCTTCATTTAACCTCGGCAACAGTGTTTTGGGGATTACGTCGGGCGTGGGAGTTCAGGATTGGGATGGGTCGCATTTTTATTACAGTGCCTTCAATTTGACTAGCTCGACCGTTGCCCGCAGCGGAGGCTGGCATCTGATTACATTAAACACAACACCTATAAGCCAAACGATTTCTTTGGACGGGAATGCAATTTATTCCGGCACCAATAGCGTCGGATTCGACAGCATCACTATAACCACTTCCGGACCGGGGGGCAGCGGAAGCTATTACTACGACGACTTTACGTTCACGCCGCTGAGTTCTCCCGTTCCCATCCAAATCAACAGCCTTAGTGGAAACGGATTGCTCACGTGGACCAACGTCGCGGCTTATTCCAACGGATTGTTCTGCGTCGAATGGGCGGCGTCGCTGAATGGAACATGGAAAAAATCCTGGGGCAGCCTGGGCGGCATGATTATTGCCGGTCCGGCCACTACCGTTGAGGTGCCGATGTTTTATCGAGTGAAATGCTTGCCTAATCAATTGATATTACTGCCGCTGGATTTTCAATCGGTCTATGCGATTTCAAACGCCGTGGGCATTCTATCCACGCAGCGCATGACCATGCTGGGTTATGTGCGTCCCACATTAAACACCAACGAATTCACCCTGGTCGAGCAGGTCACGACGCCCGGCAATGACATGGGACTTGTGCTCATCCGCTCCACGGACAATTCCGTGTATCGCTACTCGACCAGTTCCGGAAATGAAACTTTGGAATTTCAACTCGGCCCCGTCGGAACAACTTGGACCAACTTCAATTATAATGGTTCTATCACGCGAAAGGTGACCATTGAAGCCATTGAGAATGTAACCGTTCCGGCTGGGACATTTTCCTGCTATAAATTTCACAAGCAAGCTTTGGAAATTTCAGGTGCAGATTGGTATGAATGGGTTTGCCCGGGAATCGGAATAGTCAAATGGGTGGATTATTGGGTTGATCCCAGCCAAAGCCCGCCAATCACCTACCAGCTTCAATCCTTCGGACCGCGCAGTCCGTAGTGTTATTCCATCGTCACGCTCTTGGCCAGATTTCTCGGCTTGTGAACGTCGCAGCCGCGCGCGACGGCGTTTCAAAGTTTCTCGGTCGGGGTAAAAGGCAGGCCGCGTTCACCGTTGAAAAGTTTTTTCAACCGCCGGTCTCCGCCGCTGCGATGAATCACGCCGCGTTGAGCAGCGCGTGAACCTTGGGCATCCAGTCGCTGATCGGGATTTTTTGCGGGCAATGATTCTCACACTCGTGGCAGGCAACGCACACATCAGCGCGCGTCGCCTTGTCGGTGAAGAGCTGATACTTGCGCCGCGCCCCCGGAATGTCTTCGTGGAGAAACGCGTCGTTGTAGGTTTCGAAATTGGCCGGGATGTTCACTCCGTTGGGACAGGGCATGCAGTAATTGCACCCGGTGCAGGGAATCACCGCCCGTTCCCGGTATTTGTCCCGCACCGTGGCGATCAATTGCCGGTCCGCTGCCGTGAATGAATGGCTGCGGGCCTGGGCCGCCGAATCGAGATTGGCTGCCACTTGGTCCGGCGTGCTCATGCCGCTCAGCACCACCGACACTTCGGGCTGGTCCCAGAGCCATTGCAACCCCCAGTCCGCCGGCGAGCGATTCACGTTGTCGTTGTATTGGTCAATCTCCCGGCGAATCACTTCCGGCGGATTGGCCAGCCGGCCGCCGAGCAGCGGTTCCATGACCACGACGGCGAGGCCCTTGCTGGCGGCGAGCTTCAAGCCCTTGGTGCCCGCCTGGTTCTCCGTGTCCATGTAGTTGTATTGGATCTGGCAGAATGTCCAGCGGTCGTAGCCGTTGACGATTTCGGCGAAGCTCTCGTAAATGTCGTGGAACGAAAAACCCAGGTGGCGGATGCGTCCGTCGCGAATCGCAGCCTCGGCTTTTTCCAGGAGCTTGAATTTCGGGACGATTTCGTGCCAGCGCTTTTTATCCAAAGCGTGGAGCAGATAGAAATCAATGTGATCGGTCTGGAGCTTGCCCAGTTGTTCGTTCAACATCCGGTCGAAATCGGCTTCCTTTTGAATCAACCACACTGGGGACTTGGTGGCTATTTTCACCTGGTCTCGATGGCCGCGCAACGCCTTGCCGAGCACGGTCTCGCTGTGGCCATCGTGATAAACATAAGCGGTGTCGAAATAGTTCACGCCCCGATCCAGGGCGTGATGGATCATGCGCACCGCTTCCGCCTCGTTGATGTTCGGGCCGTTGGGGTCAAGGTTCTCCTTGCCGTCCACGGTGGGCAGGCGCATGCAGCCAAAGCCCAGAACCGAAGCGTCCCAATCCAGCTTGCCGAATTTGCGAAATTGCATGGCAACGGGTTTGAAGGAATTCATTCGCGAACCACGGCGGACGGGCGGCTCCCGGCGTGTTGATGGATCGCTGCGCCCAACCAGGCGATGGTCTGGCCCAAATCATTCATGTTGCGCGAAGCCTCGTCGTCCTTGACCACATCACCCTTGTCCAAGCCAAATCCGAGGTTCCAGTACGTGGATCCCGGCACGATGACGCCGGACATGAGGAACATGTGGTTCATCGTGTCAAAGGCATGCGTGCCGCCGCCGCGTCGGACCGCCACCACGGCGGCTCCGATTTTCCCGCGAAACAGTCCGCCGTTGGCCAGCGCCACCAGCCCGGCACGATCCAGCAACGCCTTCATTTCAGCGCTCACGTCAGTGAAGTAAGTCGGTGATCCGAGGATGATCGCGTCAGCCGCGACCATTTTCTCGAAGCACGGGTTGAAAGCATCCTCCTTCTGGCTGCAACGGGAATTCTTCTTCTTGAAACACTGGTAACAGGCCTGGCATCCGCGGATGGATGTTCCGCCGAGCTGGATGAACTCGGTTTCCCAGCCGGAGGCGGCCAGCGGGGCAAGCGCCTTTTTCAAAAGAATTTCAGTGTTCCCGCCCTTGCGCGGGCTTCCATTTATGGCAACAGCTTTCATGATTCTTTGCTTCACTCCACCGTCACGCTCTTGGCCAGATTCCTCGGTTTGTCCACGTCGCAGCCGCGCGCGACGGCGATGTGATAGGCGAACAACTGCAACGGCACGCTCGCCAGGATCGGGTTAATCAGTTCCAGCGCCTTCGGCAGGTAAATCACGTCGTTGGCCACCTTCCCGATTTGTTTGTCGCCTTCGGTGGCCAGCGCGATGATCGGTCCCTTGCGCGCGCGGATCATCGCCAGGTTCGCCATGGTCTTGTCATACATCGAATCCTGCGGCACGAGGAAAACCGTCGGCGTCTTCGGGTCAATCAACGCAATCGGGCCGTGCTTCATCTCCGCCGCCGAATAGCCCTCGGCGTGGATGTAGGAAATTTCCTTCAGCTTGAGCGCGCCTTCCAGCGCAATCGGGAAGGTGTAACCGCGACCAAGGAAAAAGAAGTCGTCGGCCTTCGCATATTTCTTCGCTATCTTTTTGAGCGCGTTGTTTTGCGCGAGGATGGATTCGAGCTGTTTGGGCACGGCCTCCAGCGCGTGCAGAATTTCCAGGGCCCGGCGGGCGGACAACGTCCGCATCCGGCCCAGATACACGGCCAGCAGCGCCAGGATCGTGAGCGTGGAGACAAAGGCCTTGGTCGAGGCGACGCCGATTTCCGGGCCGGCGTGCATGTAAATGCCGCCGTCGGATTCGCGCGCGATGGTGCTGCCGACGACGTTGACGATGGCGAGTGCGCGATGGCCACGGCGCTTGGCCTCGCGCAACGCGGCGAGCGTGTCCGCCGTCTCGCCGGATTGCGAGAGGACGAGCAGTACGGTGTCGCGTTCGAGCGGCGCGTTGCGGTAACAAAATTCGTGCGCGAATTCGACCTCGACCGGAATTTGCGCGAGTTCCTCAATCAAATACTCGCCCACGAGTGCCGCGTGCCAGCTCGTGCCGCTGGCAGCGATGATGATGCGTTTGATTGAACACAGTTGCGCGGGCGTCATGTTTAAGCCGCCAAACTTGGCGGTCGCACCTTCGGTGTCCACGCGGCCGCGCAAGGCGTTTTCCACCGTGCGCGGCTGCTCGAAAATTTCCTTGAGCATGAAGTGCGCGAAATCCCCGCGCGCGGCGTCCTCCTGGCTGAATTCGAGTTTGCTGATCTGGACGTTGGCGGTGTCCGCGCCGAGGTTCAGAACGTCGAAGCGTTCGGACGTAATCGTCGCAACGTCGTAGTCGTTGAGATAAACGACTTTTTTTGTGTGGGCGACGATGGCATTGGCATCACTGGCCAGGAAATTTTCACCCTTGCCGATGCCGATGATGAGTGGCGAACCGCGGCGCGCGCCGACGATGGTGTCAGGCTCGTCGGCGCAAATCACCGCGAGGCCGTAGGTGCCGATGACTTCGCGCAGCGCGTCGCAAACCGCCTGGGTCAGTAGCGCAGGCGTCTCGCCTGCGTTCTTCGTTTGCAGCCGGGACGACTGCGCTACTTTCTGCCGCCGTTTTTCGTAATAATCGCCGATCAAATGCGCGAGCACCTCGGTGTCGGTGCCGGAGCGGAATTTATGGCCGGTGGCGAGCAGCTTTTGTTTGAGCGCGTCGTAATTTTCGATGACGCCGTTATGGACGACGGCGATCCGGCCGGATTGGTCGAGGTGCGGATGGGAATTGATATCCGACGGCGGGCCGTGAGTGGCCCAGCGGGTGTGGCCGATGCCGAGATTCCCCGCGACCGGTTCGGATTTCAGCAGGCGGGTGAGGCCTTCGTCAATTTTTCCCTTTTTCTTGCGGACGAGCAACCCGCCGTTGTGCAACACGGCGATGCCTGCGCTGTCGTAGCCGCGATATTCCAGCCGCCGCAATCCTTCGAGGATGATGGGCGTGGCCGCTTTTTTACCAACGTATCCGATGATGCCGCACATAATTTAAAAATCCGAAATCCGAATGCCGAAATCCGAAACCATGCCAAACCGTCCCGGCGGGCGGGACGGAACTCCGAACTGTCACTGCAATATCCGCCTCCTCACGTCGGCGACTACGAGTTTTTTGAAATCCAATCCGCCGCGCCGTTCAAATCGTCCACCATCACCGCAAGTTTGAGTGGTTCCGGCGATTTCCGTTCAAGTTTTGCGCCGTAGCCGGTGCGGACCAGAATACTCGTTTTGACTCCGGCGTTCCAGCCGCATTCCAAATCAATCAGCTTGTCGCCGATCATGAAACTTTGCGCCAGGTCCACGCCGAATTCATCGCGCGCGTCGAACAAAAACTGCGGTGACGGTTTGCGGCCGCGGCTGGGCTGGCCGGGCGCTTCGGGCGCGATGTAAATTTTTTCGAAGCGCACGCCGGCCCGGGCCAGTTCGCAGCAAAGATGCTCGTTCACACGCTCCACGTCCGCAAGCGTGAAGTAACCGCGCCCGACGCCGGACTGGTTTGAGACGATGAACAGTTTGAACCCGGCGTCCGAGAGACGCTTCAGCGCCGCCGCCACTCCGGGGAGGAAGGCCACGTCCTCGACGCGGTGCAGATAATTCCTTTCCTCAATCAACACCCCGTCGCGGTCGAGAAAAACGGCCGGTTTCATTTTGGCAAATAGTGGTTTGATTATGGCAAGAATGGAATTGAATTCTTTCCGGCGCTTGCACATCCTACGCCAGTTTCGGTTTTAACAATTAACGAACCAATTTAATGAGCAAAGGCAGACTGGGAATTTTGGTCGGTGGCGGCCCGGCGCCGGGCATCAACGGCGTCATCGCGGCGGCCACCATCGAAGGCATCAACCAGGGCTACGAAGTCATCGGCTTCCGGGACGGCTTCAAGTGGCTCGCGCAGGGCGAGGCGCAGTATTGCCGGCCACTGGCGATCCGTGACGTGAGGGAAATCCATCTGCGCGGCGGCTCCATCCTGGGGACCGCCCGCACGAATCCCACGAAGTCGGAAACGCAGATGAAAAATGTCTTCAGCGTTTTTGAAAAGCTGGGCATCACCGCGCTGGTCACGATTGGCGGCGACGACACGGCGTTTTCCGCCAGCGTCGTGGCCAAACAAAGCAAAGGCAAAATCCGCGTCGCCCACGTGCCGAAGACGATTGACAACGATCTGCCCCTGCCCGGTTCGACGCCGACATTTGGATTTGAAACGGCACGGCACTATGGCGTTCACATTGTCCGCAATCTCGCCGAGGACGCGCGCACCACTTCGCGCTGGTATATCATCATCAGCATGGGACGCGCGGCGGGACATCTCGCGCTCGGCATCGCCAAGGCCGCCGCGGCCACGCTCGCCATCATTCCGGAAGAATTTCGCGGACGGCAGGTCACGATTGATGAAGTGTGCGACATCATCATCGGCTCCATCATCAAACGCCGTGCCGATGGTTCGCAATACGGCATTGCCATCCTCGCCGAAGGCCTCATCGAAGCGATGGGCGAGCAGGGACTGGTCAAGGCGCTGCCCGACGGACATTTGGAACGTTTCGGCAAAGTCGTTCGCGACGAGCACGGCCATTTGCGTCTCGGTGAAATTGAATTTGGCCGCCTGATGAAAGAGCTGCTGACCGCGCGTCTCGAAAAGCTCGGCATTAAAATGGGCTTCATTGACAAGGACCTCGGCTACGAACTCCGCTGCGCCGACCCGATTCCGTTCGACGCCGAATACACGCGCGACCTCGGTTATGCCGCGGTGAAATTTCTGCTCTCGCCCGAAGCCGAAAAATACGGCGCCATCATCAGCTTCGTGGACGGCAAAATGATTCCGCTGCCATTCGACAAAATGCTCAATCCGAAGACCGGCCGCATGCAAACGCGCCAGGTCAACGTGGACGGCGAAGCCTACGAATGCGCCTGCGCCTACATGATCCGGCTGGAACGCGACGATTTTGAGGACGCGAAACAGCTCTCCCGGCTCGCCGCCGTCGTTTCCATGACGCCCGATCAGTTCCGCGAACGCTTCGGTTATCTCGTCGGCGTGAAGTAAGGTTTTACGAACGCACCCGGCGGCGGGAAGATTTTCCCGCCGCCGTTTTTATTTCGTTAAATCAATCTGGAACAAGTCATTTTTTTCGGCATCCTACCATGGAAAGTGAAACGCATCGTCGAACCGGAATTACTCGATGAATTGCCGCCGGACGACCCGCAGGCCGTCCGCTCGCGCCGCGATTTGAGCCGGGTCAACGCCTGGATGCGCAACCACGCCATCATGGTTCGCGCGTTGCAAACCGCCGTGAACGGCCAAACGCCAAAACAAATCACCGAACTCGGCGCGGGCGACGGCGATTTCCTGCTGCGCGTGGCGCGGCGGCTCTCATCGTTTGGAGTTCCGTCCCGCACTTCGCGGGACGGGCCGAACCGTCCCGCAGTGGGCGGGACGGGACTCCGGACAACGGGCGCGTGGAATGAAGTGAATGTCACATTGCTCGACCGCCAGAAAATCGTGACGTCGCAAACGCTGGCAGCTTTCGCATCGCTCGGCTGGCGCGCGGAAGCGGTCGTCGCGGACGTTTTTGACTGGCCGCAAACTTCGGCCCCGGCGGAAATCGTTGTCGCAAATGAAATTCTGCACCATTTCGACGACGCGCGTCTGGCCGGGTTGCTTCGCGTGATTGCCGGTCGTGCGCGCTTGTTCATCGCCATCGAGCCGCGCCGCGCACCCTGGCCGTTGTTTTGCAGCCGGCTGCTTTGGGCGATTGGCTGCAATTCTGTCACGCGGCACGACGCGACGGTGAGCGTGCGAGCGGGTTTTGTCCGTGAAGAACTTTCCGCGCTCTGGCCTGACAAAAGAAATTGGCAACTGACCGAGCAGCGCGCCAGTTTGTTCAGCCATTTGTTCATCGCGCGAAAACGTGCCGCCGGCATCTTGCCGGCGGAAAACCTGTCTGCCGACAAGATGTCGGCAGCACGTTAAAATGGCGGTCATGAAATCCATTACGATTGTCGGTGGCGGACTCGCGGGGTTGACGCTCGGCATCGGGCTGCGTCAACGCGGTGTGCCGGCGGCCTTGTGGGAGGCCGGGCATTATCCGCGCCATCGCGTCTGCGGCGAGTTCATCTGTGGGCGCGGCCAGGAAACGCTCGCGCGGCTGGGTTTGCGCGATTGGCTCGAACGCGCGGGCGCGGTGGGCGCGGACACGGCGGCCTTCTTTTCCGCAACCCAATCCACCGGGCCGCGGCCGCTGCCTTCACGGGCCATTTGCCTTTCGCGTTTCACCCTGGACGCCACGCTGGCGGAAAAATTCCGCGAACTCGGCGGTGAATTGTGGGAAGGCAAACGCCGGAGCGACGGAGACGCCGGCGAAGGCGTCGTTCGCGCCACGGGCCGGCGCTTGCAGACGGAGGAGGGCGGTGCGCGCTGGTTTGGATTGAAAGCGCACGCAAGCAACGTTCCGCTCACGGCGGACCTCGAAATGCACGTTTCACCCCGGGGCTATGTCGGTTTATGCCGGGTCAACGGTGGCATGGTGAACGTCTGCGGATTGTTCCGCCGGCGCGCCGGCGAAAGTGTCGGGCCGCAAAACCGGCGCGAATTGTTGCGCGGACCAACCGGTTCGCCTCTGCACCAGCGGCTGGCTTCGGCTGAATTTGATGAAAACTCGTTTTGTGCCGTCGCCGGCCTTTCGTTGCAGCCGTACCGGGCGGTCGCGCGCGCGGAATGCTGCATCGGCGACGCCATCACCATGATTCCGCCCGTCACCGGCAACGGCATGTCCATGGCCTTCGAATCGGCGGAACTCGCCATCGAACCGCTGGTCGCGTGGAGTCGCGGGGAAATTTCCTGGGCCGAAACCCAACCGCGAATCGCCTGCCGTTGCGACGCCGCGTTTGCCCGGCGGCTCACCTGGGCAAAATGGTTGCAACGGTTCGTGCTGACGCCGTCGCTCCAAAATGTGCTGGTCAGGTTCGCCGCGCGCAGCGACTGGTTCTGGCGGATGGCGTTTGAACGCACAAGGTAATACCAATTTCCCTTGGGAATTGGCACATGGGTAGGGCACGTCACTCCGTGCGCGCCGGCGGGTGGCAACGATGCGGACGGAACACGGATTTTTGTCGCGAAGCGTTTGGAGTGCGCCGGCTTTAGCGGCGCTGTCGAGCGGGCGAAGAACTTGGAAAGGCGGATAATCTTGGTGCGGACGGAAAGCGGTGCTGAAGCCACCGCAGTCCAGACGCTTCGCGAATTTCGGGGCGCGACCACTTGTAGACGACGCTTCTGATGGAGCGCGCTCCGCCCGAAACGGATCTCCGGAATCCGTGAACTCTTTCGTGTGTTTCGTGTGTTTTGTGGTTGAATTATCCCCATGAAACCGCTTGCCGACTGCCGGCTCTACGCTTTTATTGACACGGCCTACTTCCATGGCCGCGCGCCGGAGGTCTTCGCGCAACAACTTTGCGACGGCGGCGCGGATTTGATCCAGCTCCGCGCCAAAAAGTCGTCGCCCGACGAAATCCGCCGCATGGCCGAGGCGATTCTGCCCGTCACCCGCCGTGCGAACGTCGGCCTGGTCATCAACGACCATCTGGAAATCGCGCGCGAAACCGGCGCGGAACTATGCCACCTGGGCCAGGAGGATTTTTTTGATGCGGGGAATACCCACGTCTCTCAACTCAAAGGCAGGGACGCCGCGCTGCGGCGTCCGCCCGGCGCGCTCGGAGAGCACGCCCTACCAGAAGTGCGAATCGGTCTTTCGACGCACTCGCCGGAGCAGGCCAAGCGGGCACTGGCCGCCGGACCGGATTACATCGCCATCGGGCCGGTCTATGCAACGGGCACGAAACCGATGGCGAAACCGGTGACGCTGGAATATGTCCGCTGGGCGGCGGCCCCGCAAAGCGGGGTGAACATCCCGTGGTTCGCCATCGGCGGCATCAATCTGGAAAATCTCGACAGCGTTTTAGCGGCGGGGGCGCGGCGCGTTTGCGTGGTGTCGGCAATTCTGAACGCACCGGACGTGGCCAGGGCCTGTGCGGAATTTCGCCGGCGTTTGGGATAATGCAAATTCCTGTCTAATTTGCAGTTACAGGGTTGCAGGTTGCGCCACCATTTTGCAGATTGTTCTCACAAATGAAGTTCCAATACGTCCCTGGCTTTGGCCGGTTGTCCAGCATCGGACTGCTTTGTGTTGTCGTGACACTGGCGTTTTTTCTAAACGGCTGCAAATCCGTCAAAACGGCGAACGCAGCGTCCGGCAAACGGTCGGTATTCAACATCCGAAGCTTCGGCGCCGTCGGCAACGGAACCAACCTGGACAGCCCTGCCATTGACAGGGCAATTCAAGCCGCTTCCGCTGCGGGCGGTGGCACGGTCTTTGTTCCGGCCGGCACGTATTTGAGCGGCAGCATTCATCTGACAAACAACATCAATTTGCATCTCGATGCCGGCGCAGTCATTCTCGGCGCGCCGCAGGAAATGAACGCTTACGACCCGACGGAGCCGTGGACATCCCCGGCCTATCAGGATGGCGGGCACACTTATTTTCACAACAGTCTCATCTGGGGCGAAAACCTCACGAACGTTTCCATCACCGGGCCGGGAATGATCAACGGCGGCGGACTGGTCCGGAGCGACCGGGTGCTCGACCAGATGAGCGGGTTTACCCTCTGGGACAGAACTAATTCAACCACGGTCGCCAAAACCAATTATCCTCCCATCCGGCTCGGCAACAAGACCATCGCGTTGAAACTTTGCCGCAACGTGCTGATTCGCGACGTCACGATTTTCCACGGCGGCCACTTCGCGATTCTCGTCACCGGCTGCGACAACCTGACCGTGGACAACGTGACGATGGACACCGACCGCGACGGCATTGACATTGATTGCTGCCGCAACACGATGGTTTCCAACTGCCGGATCAATTCGCCCAACGACGACGCGCTTTGTCCAAAAAGCAGTTTTGCGCTCGGCACAAATGTCATCACCGAAAACCTGACCATCGTGAACTGCCAGGTTTCCGGTTTCCAGGAAGGCACACTGCTGGATGGCACGATGAAGCCGGGCCGGGCAAAAAACGGCCGCATCAAATTCGGCACCGAGGCCAACGGCGGTTTCCGCAATTGCACCGTCGCCAACTGTACGTTTCGTGGATGCAAAGGCCTCGCGCTTGAAGAAGTGGACGGCGGCATCATGGAAAACATCACCATCAACAACCTCACGATGATGGACGTCGTCGCGTATCCCATTTACATCACCACCGGCAGCCGCAATCGCGGTCCCAACGTGACTACGCCGAGCCGGGCCCGGAACATTTTCATTTCCAATGTCGTGGCAACCGGCATTGACCCGATGAGCGGCATTCAAATTACCGGCATTCCCGGACAGCCGATCGAAGGCGTGCGCCTGGACAACATCCGGCTCGTGTTCAAAGGTGGCGGCACCAACATGGGCGTTGCGTATATGCCCAAGGAACTCGGCGCGATATATCCGGAACCGAGCCGGATCGGCACCATGCCCGCTTACGGCGTTTTTGCCCGCCACGTGAAAGGGCTGGAACTGGCGAACATCAACGTGAGTTTTGAAACCAATGACTTTCGTCCCGCGATGGCGTGCGTGGATGTGGACGGGCTTGAAGTGGACAATTTCAAAGCGCAACTCGCTCCCGGCGTGTCGGCGGCCACGTTCGATTCAGTCAAAAATGTGGTGATCCGGAACTCGCCGGTGCTGGACGGAATCATGGCGAAATAACCACGCCGGACGGGGCCGGGGACGGTGCGGTTGTGAATCAATTCGATGTTGGATGTTGGACGTTGGATGTTCTTGCGGAAATAAAATCAGCCGCACATTTTGAAAAATTCCGCCTCGCTGATGATTTTTACGCCGGTTTTTACGCCTTGACATCATCTTAAAAGGTGATTATAAGATTATTATTGTGAACCTGATAGCCATTAAAGATTTGAAACAGCCGCGCCGGTTGAAAGAGCGGTTGCGGGCCGAAAAGGAATTGCTGCTGACCAGCGACGGACGGCCCGTGGCCGTGCTCATCAATGTGGACAACGCGGAGGACCCGGAGAGCATCCTTCAGTCCATCCGCGATTCGCGCAGCCGGCTGGCGTTGAGTCGCATCCGGGAGACGGCCCGGCGCACCGGGGTGTCCCGGTTCACGCCGGAGCAGATTGACCGCGAAATTGCCGCGACGCGCAAGGCGCACAAAATCCGCCGATGAACCGCGCGGTCTTCGACACCAACGTCATCGTGTCCGGTTTCCTGTCGCCCGCCGCGCCGCCCGGCCGGATTGTCGAATGGCTGCGTTCGGGCGGCGTGCAGGCGGTGCTGGATGACCGGATTGCCGCCGAATACGCCGAAGTGCTGGCCCGTCCGGTTTTTCAACTGCCCGCCGTTGAAGTGGACATCGTGCTTGCGGCCATTCGTGCCCGGGCGTTTTGGGCTGAAGCCGCAGCCGGTCAAAGCGCAGGGAGCCTGCCGGACCCGGACGACGCGCCGTTTCTGGAATGTGCCCGGACGGCGGGCGTCCCGCTGGTCACCGGCAACCTCCGGCATTTTCCAAAATCCGTTGCGGGCAAGGTGCCGGTGCTGACCCCCGCGCAATTTGTAGCATCGCTGGGAAAATAATGGCGCGGTTCAATTTCCGTCTCACGCGCCGGATGTGGCAAAAGCCTGCGCGGAATTTCGCCGCAAGCTGAAGTGCTCTTGGATTAAAGCCTACTGCTTCAGCCGGAAGAATTGTTTCTGCCCGGAGAAATTACGGGTGAAGACGCTGTTCGTGCCGGCAGTTTGAATACCGTTGGAGATGGTGTTCCATGAGGACAGGTTGGTGCTGGTTTGCAGCGAATAATTTCCCGCCACCAACGGCCAGGTGAGCTGTAAAAGATTATTGTTGAGCGCGCTCATCTTCAAAACCGGCGGCGATGAAGTCTGCGCCAGCCAGAGCGAAGCGTTGAGTATCACCTTGCCGTTGCTGGTGCTCGGATCGGCATAGCCTTGGGCGTAATAGAGCGCATCGCCTGGGTCGCCCGTGCCGTCGTCGAATGGCGAGCTGTCGCCGGTGGTGACGAACTTGCCTGCGCCGAAAGTGCCATAGACCACGATTGCGTTGTTCGTGGCGCGGGTTGTGCCAACATTCCAGATGGCGATGGTCGTGGAAGGATTTTGATTGGTGTTGATGGCGATGGAACTCCCGTTGTTATAATAAAAATCTGCGACCGTTCCGGCTGGGCCGCGCGTGACCGGATCGGTGGAGTTCGTGTCCACGTTGAAAGTGTCGGGCGAGATGTTGTCGCCATTGTAATGAACGCCGAACGGATTGTTCTGGACAGAATTCGTCATCAGGTCGTTCAACACCCGCACGGAATCCGCGCCATCATTGTTCCGGTCGGAACCGCCGTGATCGGAGACGATGAAAAGCCCGCCGCCGTTTTTGACGAAATTGATGAGCGCCGCCTTTTCCGTCGCGGTGAAAAGGATGTTCGGCTCGACCGTCACAAAGACATTGTAATTCGTCAGGTCCTGCGCGTTGCTCCCGTCGTTCCAGGTAATGTGCCCGTTGTAAGGTAGCGTTTCGACGTGATGCCCGTTTTTGACCAGATCAATCGCCCACGCGGAAAGCGCGCCGTCCCAGTAAGTTTCCGCCGTGCTCGCCGTCACGTTCATCTGGTCGGGCGTAGGAAAACGCTGCGGATTGGATTCATTGCCTGAACCCGGCGTGCCCGAACCGTCACTGGCCGCGCTCACCTTGAGATTATGCACGTCCGCGTCAATCACCCAGTCCGCGTTGCCCGCCATCTCGGCCTTCGTCGCGTCAAAAAGAAAACTCGCCGCCCAGACGCGCGGCAAAAAAAACAGCACGATGAGTAAAATCAAAACTCCCTGTCGCCGTTGCATCAGCGAATGTAAAAACATCGGCGTAAGTTACACGCTCCGTCCGCCGCCATCAATTGCATAGACGCAAAAACTCCGCCTCGTTGAGAATCTTCACGCCGAGCTTTTGCGCCTTGTCGAGCTTGGAACCGGCTTCTTCGCCCCCCAGGACATAGTCCGTTTTCTTGCTCACGCTGCCGCTCACCTTGCCGCCGAGCGATTCGATTTTCGCCGTGGCCTCCTCGCGCGTCAGCGTCGGCAGCGTGCCGGTGAGCACAAACGTTTTGCCGGCAAACGGACCCGCAGCGGCTTGCGGTTGGTAAAGTTCGGATTTAAAGTTCAGCCCGGCCTCGCGCAATCGTTCGATGAGCTTTTGATTCCGTGCTTCGCCGTGCCATTGCCCGAGGCTTTGCGCGATGACTTCACCGATGTCGTCGGCTTCCGTCAATTGCTCCGCATTCGCGGCAAAAATGTCATCGAGCGTCGGAAAATGCCGCGCGAGCGATTTGGCCACGCCGGCGCCGACGTGCAGGATGCCGAGGCCGAACAGCAGCCGCCATAGGTCGCGCGATTTGCTGGCGGCAAGGGCATCGAGAAAATTCTTCGCGGACTTCTCGCCCATGCGTTCCAGTGCAACGACGGCTTCGAGTTTCAACTCGTAAAGGTCAGCCACATCGCGCACGAGATTGCTTTTGACGAGTAGCGCCGCGAGCACTTCGCCGCCGCCTTCGATGTCCATCGCGCCGCGCGAGCACCAATGCTCAAGCCGCCCGCGAATCTGCGCCGGGCAATCGGGATTCACGCAGCGCAGGACGACATTTTCATCTCGGAGGGACGAGTTACACGAGTCCCCATCTTCTGATTCGGTTTGGGACTCGTGTAACTCGTCCCTCCGGACGGAACGTGAAACCTTCGAGCCGCATTCGGGACAGGTTTTCGGGAACGCGAATTTTTTCTCCCCCCGGCGGCGTTTTTTCAAAACCACGTTCACAACGGCGGGAATGACTTCACCGGCTTTTTCGATGACGACGGTGTCGCCGATGCGGATGTCTTTCTCGCGGATGTAATCTTCGTTGTGCAACGTGGCGCGGCTGATGGTGCTGCCCGCGAGAAAGACGGGTTCGAGTTCGGCCACCGGCGTAAGCGCGCCGGTGCGGCCGACCTGGATGGTGATGGCCTTGAGTTTGGTTTCGGCCTGTTCGGGCGCGTATTTGTAGGCGATGGCCCAGCGCGGCGCCTTGGCCGTCGCTCCGACGTGGCGTTGCTGCTCGAACGAGTTCAGCTTGATGACCGCGCCGTCGGTTTCGTAGGCGAATTTTTTGCGGACCTTGTCGAGTTCGGCAATGGCAGCGATGAGTTCGTCCTCGGATTTGCAGAACCAGGTGCGTTCCGGCGTTTTGAAGCCGATGGATTTTAGAAAATCGAGCAACTCGGTTTGGGATTGCGGACTTTGGACTTTGGACTTTGGACTTTGGACTTCTCCAACGCCGTAAAGGATGATGTCGAGCGGGCGCTTGGCGACGATTTTTGGATCGAGCTGTTTAAGCGAACCGGCGGCGGCGTTGCGCGGATTGGCGAACATTTCCTCGCCGGCGGATTTGCGCTTGGCGTTCAACTTCTCAAATCCGGCAAGCGGCAGGAAAACTTCGCCCCGGACTTCGAGAACGCCAATTTGGGACGGCGACACGCCGTCCCTCCCAATTTTTAGCGGCACGCTGCGGATGGTTTTGAGATTGGCGGTAATGTCATCGCCTTCAGTGCCGTTGCCGCGCGTCGCACCGACGATGAATTGTCCGTCTTCGTAACGCAGGCTCACGGCGACACCGTCCACTTTTGGCTCAACCACCCATTCGAGTTTTTCGTTCGGCAAAAGTTTTTGCACGCGCTTCACAAAATCGCGCAGTTCCTCCTGAGAATAGGTGTTTTCAAGGCTCATCATCGGCACGGCGTGGCGCACCGGTTTGAATTCCTTGAGCGGCTCGCCACCGACGCGCCGGCTCGGGGAATCGGGCGTGGCGAGTTCGGGAAAGTTTTTTTCGAGGTCGAGCAGTTCGTGATAAAGCCGGTCGTAGTCGCGGTCGGAAATTTTCGGCTGCGCGAGCACATAATAGGCGCGGTCGTGGCGGCGGATTTCCGCGACGAGCTGGGCATGGCGTTTTTTGGCTTCGGCCTGTGTCACGCCAGAAGTTTAACGATACCCGAATTAAAAGGAAAGAAAGGTGAGGCCGCGTTGCCGCGCGGCCCAAATTTCAGGACGAGCGGCAGCTCGTTCCTACCAACAAAGGGAAAAACCTTTTTGACCCGGCGCCGGTACAACTCTACGCTGACGAGGTGCGCGGGAATCCGGCAAAGGCCTTTGAACTGACGAACACGCAGGTGTTTCGCCGGGCCGCCCTGCCAAAATCCTACACCGACCTTCTGGGCCGGAAATTGTTCCTGTTGCTCCTCACGATCCAGGGGCTGGGCGCGTTTGCGTTGATCACGCTGGGTGTCATGTTGAAAAAAACCGGCGTGGCGCAGAACGTGATGGGGCCGCGCATCCGGCAGGAAATCGTCCGCGCGGGCGTGGCGTTGATGCCAATGTTTATGTTTGTGGCGTTCGCGCTGGGATTTCTCGTCATCGGGCAGACGGTGTCGGCCTTGGCGCGGGTGGGCGCGACGGATTATCTCGGCTCGACGATGGTGATTGTGGTGGTGCGCGAGTTGGGGCCATTGCTGGCGGCGGTGCTGGTGCTGGCGCGCGTGGGCACGGCGCACGTGATCGAGCTGGGCACGGCCCGCGCCATGGGCGAGGTCGAGGCACTGGAGGCACTGGGCATTGACCCGGTGCATTACCTGATCGTGCCGCGCGTGTGGGGAATGATGGCGGGGATTTTTTCGCTGACGGTTTATTTGATCATCGGCGCGCTGGGGAGCGGTTATTTGTGGGCATTTCTGCAGGACGTGCCCCTGACGCCGGGGGACTATTTCAAACAACTGACCGAGGCGCTGGGCTGGCTGGATTTCGCGCTGCTGGCGCTGAAGACCGTTGCGTTCGGATTTTTCATCGCGATTGTGGCGTGTTACCACGGACTGGCGCAGCCGCTGCGGCTCGAGGAGGTTTCGCGCGTGGCGGTGCGCGCGGTGACGCAGGGCGTCATCGTGTGCCTCCTGATTGACGCGCTGTTCATCGTCCTTTACCTCGTCGCATGAACGAAAACCAAAATCCGGCGGCAATTGAGATGCGCGATGTAAGCGTCGGCGCCATGCGCGACACCAGTTTTACGGTGGTCGAGGACGTGAATTGGACGGTGGCGTCGGGTGAATTCTGGGTCATTGCCGGGCAGCAACAGTCGGGCAAGAGCGATTTTTTGAAGATGACCGCCGGGCTGATGGCGCCGGTCAAGGGCAGCTACAAACTTTTCGGCAATGAAACGCGGACGTTTGGCGAGGCGGAACTGCCCGAGCGGTTGCGGCTGGGATTTGTTTTCGAAGGCGGACAATTGTTCAATCGCCTCACCCTCGGTGAAAACGTGGCGCTGCCGTTGCAGTATCGTCACAATCTGACCGCCGCCGCCGCGGCGCAGGAAGTGGAATCGTTGCTGGACTTGATGGAACTGGCGCCGCTGGCCGACGTGACACCCGCGAACGTCGCCGCCGACTGGCTTCAACGCGCGGCGCTGGCGCGGGCGCTGGTCCTCAAGCCGGAAGTATTGCTGCTGGACAATCCATTCAGCGGACTGGGCGCGCGGCACCTGCAATGGTCGCTGCGGTTCCTCGACCGGTTGTGGCGGGGACATGAGTGGCTGGGCGGCAAGCCGGTGACGATGGTCGTGACGACGGACGATTTGTCCCGTCTGGCAGGATGGCGGGACGAGGCGCGGCGGTTCGCGCTGTTGAAAGACAGGCGGTTCACGGCGCTGGGTTCGTGGAGCAGGGTTGAAGCATCGAATGATCCGGTGGTAAAAGAATTGCTGGCGGTCCCGCTGGCGGCGACAATGTGAGGAAAACATGGCACTGCAAGATTTGACTCCGCAATTGCGAACGCGCCTCAGCCGCATGGAACGCGCGGTGGGGTGGTTTGTGTTTCTGGCGACAGCGCTGCTGCTGTTCGGCTTCGGTTATTACATTTACCACACGGCGGAGCGCAAAGGCTGGTTCGTCATCAAGGCGAAATTTCACACCTATGTCCAAAGCTCGGCCGGTTTGAAGGTGGGCGATCCGGTTTTCATGATGGGTTTCCCAGTCGGAGAAATCCTGGACGTTTTTCCGATGAAACCGCATGAAACGAACAACGTCAGGGTTGAATTTGAAATTCGCGAGCCTTTCTTCCGTTACATCTGGTCGCAAGGCTCATTCGTGAAGGTGAACGCCGCCGGTTTTCTTGATCAACGGCAGCTCGAAGTCACGCGCGGCACGAATGGTCCCGCGATCTGCGTCACCCAGCCGGGTCGCGTGCTCAAGCTGGATGAAGCTGCCAGACTCGCCGCCGCCGAGCCGGGCCGCTGGCAACTTTATCAGGATGTCTTCGACGAAAAATCCAACCTGGTTTTTCATGCTTATGCGAAGCTGGAGGAAGTGCTGGACATAACCAATTCACAACTCCTCGCGGAATGCAAATTTGAATCCAATTCCATTTACGCCTACGACAACACCGTCAACCGCAAGCGCATTGTGGCGTCATGGCATCGGCGGTCGCATCGGTACGAAAATTTCACACCCGGTTCCGAGGACGCCTGGCTGCGCGCCGTGGAGGCGCCGCCCGTTTCCGACCAGTTGCAGGCGATGATCACGCAGGTACAACAGGCGCTGCCGGGAATCCTTGCGCTGACGAACAAAATCGCCACGGTGCTGGACAACACGGTGAACGCCACGTCGAACCTCAACGCCGCCGTCGTCGAAGCCCGGCCCGCGCTGACGAACTTGGTTGTCTTGAGCGGGCAATTACGCGAGCCAGGCAGTCTGGGGGTCTGGGCGCTCGGCACCAATGGCGAGCAACAGGTGCAAAGCGCCTTGACGAATGCCAGTTTGATCCTCGCGCACACGGACACAAATCTCGAAGCGATATTCATCCATCTTTCCGACATCACCAGCAACTTGAACGCGCAGGTTCAGGCGAACACGAACCTGCTGGGTGGAATTTCAAAAGCGGTCACGGATGCGGATAATTTGGTTCAGGGACTGAAACGGCACTGGCTGTTGCGCTCGGCGTTCAAGACCAACGCGCCGCCGTCAAAGCCGAAAAAAAGCAGGTGAAGTCAGGCGGACTGCCCCAAAAACCGGCGGCAATGCTCCGGTTTTCAAACCCTGTGTCGCACCCCCTGGCCCAAAGTCTTCAGGCCACGAGAAAACAGATGAAGCCTGCGACACACAGGAGGAAGAAGACAATGACTGCGCCATCAATCGGGCCAAACCGGGCCTCTTCCGAGTGATTGGCCGGGACGAGCGCAGTATTAAAAATATGGCTCTTCCTGCTCACGTTGTAAGCAATTTTAGTCATGCCATGCAGTCGAGCATGGGCCGGGCCACCGGATGACGCGGAGGATGAACAAAAAGATGACGCGGAAAAGGCACGCAAGACAGTGTTTGTCTTGGGATTTGACAGCAAAAAAACGCGCCGGGGCACCCAGTGTCAAGCGGGCTGTCCCAAAAATCGGCGGAGGCGGTTGAGCATCACCGCGGCGAAGCGTTCGTAAGGTGCGAGCGACCGGCCGTACATTTTCATTTCGTCAATCGCCTCCAACGTCATGCCAAAATCCAGGTCGTGAAACGCGCGGCCACGCTTGACGCGCCGCAACCAACGGGTCAGATCGGTGACTTCCTCGATTTCATCCTTCTGGCCGGGATAAAACAAGACCCGCCACTCGTCGCGGCGGAAAAACCCGTCAGCCTCGCGCTTGTTTGCAAACCACGAATCGCACAGCAGCATGCAAACGGATTTGCCCGGACGTTCGCCGAGCCGGTAAAAGACCATCGGCGCAGCCGTTCCGCAAAAATGGTCGAACGCTATGTCAAGCGCATCCTCGGGCGCCGGAGTGAACCGGGTTTGAAAACCAAAATGAAAGCCGCCTTGCCCGGCGCGCGATTTTTCAACGCAAAGATTTTCCGCGAAAATCCAGATGATGTCCGTTGCGAAACCGCGTTCGGCGAGCAGCTTTTTCCAGGCGTTGAGAGCTTCCTTCAATGATGGGCGTGTGAACGGCTCGTCCGATTTCATGCCGGGATTCTAACCAGTTTGTTTCCGAAACCAATCTATAAATAATTTAATGCCCGGCTCAATTTTGACCTGCGGATTATAGCCAAGCCCGGCGCGCGCCTTCGTAATGTCGGCGAACGTGACCGGCACGTCGCCGGGCTGCAGCGGCTGACGGTCAATGACGGCTTTCTTACCGAGCGCGGCTTCGAGCAATTCGATGACGCGGCTCAGCTTCACGGTTTGTGATTCGCCGAGGTTGAAAATTTCAAAGCCGAATTCCTTTTGCGTGCAGGCGATGATGCCGCCGAGCGTGTCGGTGATGTAGGTGTAATCGCGCTCCATGCTGCCATCGCCAAAAACCGGAATCGGTTTGCCGGCGTGAATGAGCGTCGCAAACTTGCGGATGGCCAGGTCGGGCCGCTGGCGCGGGCCATAGACGGTGAACAGGCGGAGCATCGCCACATCCATGCCGTAAACGTGATGATAAACGTGGCCGAGCGACTCGCAGGCGAGCTTGCTGGCGGCATAGGGCGAGATGGCGGAAAAAATCGGGTCGCTCTCGCTGAACGGCACCTTGGAATTCACGCCATAGACCGACGACGACGAGGCGATGATGATTTTTTTGACGCGATGGTTCCGCGCTGCTTCGAGGACGTTGACCGTGCCTTCGACGTTGACGCGCTGGTAAAGCGCCGGTTCTTCGAGGCTGGGCCGCACACCGGCGCGCGCCGCCAGATGGATGATCTGGTCGAACTTCACGCTGCCAAACAATTCGTCGAGCGCGGTGCGGTCACACAAATCGCCGTGGACGAATTCGAACGGTTTGGCTCGCCCCGTGGAACAGGCCGGGCTGCCTGCCGTTGCGGGGTCCTTGGCCGAGTTATTCCACGGGGCGAGCGACTGGATGTCGCGGAGGTTCCGGCGCTTGAGTTGCGGGTCGTAAAACGGGTTGAGGTCATCGAACGCCCAGACGGCGTGGCCATCGCGCAGGAGACGTTCGCAAACGTGCGAACCAATGAACCCCGCGCCGCCGGTGACCAGAAAATTCATGGCCGAACGCTAGCAACCGGAGGGCAAACTGTCGAGTGCGGTGAGGATGAACAACCGAAATGAAGAGTTCATTCCCTCTCCCCACAGCGCAGCGCGGGGAAGAGGGTCAGGGAGAGGGGTTGCCTTTAAAAAATTGTCTTCTACGCTGCGCCTATGAATTCCACAAGCAATGCCCGCCGTCTCCGTCGTGAACAGACCGAAGAAGAAAAGGAATTGTGGCGCGCCCTGCGGGCGGGACGCTTTGCGGGATTCAAATTCCGCCGTCAGCATCCGTTGGGGAAATACTTTCTCGACTTCTATTGTCCCACCGCAAAGTTATCCATCGAGCTGGACGGGTTCCAGCATGGGCTGCCAGAGCAACGCCGGCGTGACGAGGAGCGCGAAAAATTTCTGGCGTCAGAGGGCGTCGAGGAATTGCGCTTTTGGAACCATCAATGGAAAAAGAACCGCGAAGGCATCATGTTGGAGATCTGGAATGCCTTGCATCGGATAACCGGCTGCGTCGCCGTGATGCGAAAGGTGCAAAACCATCGTTTTCTTCCACCGAAGGCTGATGCATTGCTTCAGCCTCCACTGAAGCCGCTTTGAAACGTGCCACCTCTTCCCGTCCCTCTCCCCCAACTCCGTTGGCGGAGAGGGGGAAAAGCTTCAGCCACCGTGCGAAGCGATGAAGCTGGCACCAGCGGAGTGTCGAGCATCAGGCTTTGGCCTTTTGCCGGGACTGGCCGTAATCGCCTTCGAGCAGGCCCCGAAACGACAGGTCTTCGTCCAGTTCCGGCCAGTGCAGGCCGAACGGCGAAATCTCGATGTGATTCAACTGTCGGTGCGTGCCGCGCGCAAGCCGCGGATTTTCCGCCACGGGAAAGCGGATTTCCACGCCGCTTTCCATGCGGACGACGATGAGGCCGTTTTCGTGAACGGTGCCGCCGGTGACCGGAAAGTTCATGGCCGAACGCTAGCAACCGGAGCGCAGACTGTCGAGTGCGGGGACATGAACAAAGCAACGCAGAAGCTAAAACGCCGGCTCCATTCCCTCTCCCCGCAGCGCAGCGCGGGGAGAGGGCTAGGGAGAGGGGGAAAAAATGCGTCCGTCAAACGTGGAAACTGTCGAGTGCAGGACTTTTGGTAGGGCGCGCACTCCGTTGCGCGCCGCTCGTCCAAATGCCAGCCAACCACGGCGCGCAACGGAGTGCGTGCCCTGCCCTCACAACCCATTCAACACGTCAATCAATTGCCGCAGGCGGCCGTAATCGCGGCGGTTGAAGCCAAAAGCGATTCGCGCCAGGTCCAGGTTGTCCCTGCCTTCAACCTCTTCCGGCGTCGGTTTGATGCATTTGATGGGTTCGCCATGGATGATGTCGGCGAAGTCTTCGTTCATCGCGGCAATGGCGGATTCCGACGGCGCGTTTTTGAGCCGGATGATGAACAAATCCTTCACGAAGCGTGTGGATTGGAAATTCCGGTAAAAGCGCGTGATGATTTTCACCGCATCGTCGGCGTTATTGGTAATCTGGTAAAGATTCAAGTCGTCGGGCGAAATCAACCCGCCCCGGAGCAGGTGCTCGCGGATGTGTTTGTCCCACGTCTTCCAATACGTGCCGCCGGGGGAATCCACGAGCACAAGCGGCATGAGCTGGCCCTTGCCGGTCTGCATGAGCGTGAGCGCCTCGTAACCCTCGTCGAGCGTGCCGAAGCCGCCGGGGAAAAGCACGATGGCGTCCGAATGCCGGATGAAAATCAATTTGCGCGTGAAAAAGTATTTGAACGTCACCAGTTTTTTGTCCTCGCGAATGACCGGATTCGCGCCTTGTTCCCACGGCAAACGGATGTTCACACCGAAACTGTTTTCGGTCCCGGCACCTTCGTGCCCGGCCTGCATGATGCCCGGTCCGGCGCCGGTGATGACCATGAAACCGGCTTTCACAATCTTGCGCCCGAAATCCACGGCCTGTTGATATTCCACTTTGTCCGATTGCGTCCGGGCCGAGCCGAAAATTGTGACCTTGCGGACGCGCGCATACGGCGCGAAGAGGCGGAAGGCATAACGCAATTCCCGCAGAGCGGTCTGGATCACACGCACGTCGCCGGTGTCCTTCATGTCGGCCAGCAGCTTGAGCGCGTTTTCGATGATGTCGGCGACCTGAGCTTCATTGTGGCCGCCACCCTTGTAAACGATGAGTTCCTGGATGCGGCGTTGTAATTCCAAATCGGCGGGTTTGGCCGCCCCATTTCCTTTAATCATGCGGGCAGAATAACTTTGCGGCAGGTAAAAGCAACCGCTCGCTTTTGCGCATTGACAACGGCGGCGGAAAAACTATTCTACGCGCCCATTTGCGAGAACCAGCCTCAGACGGCTTGTCTCGACCAGGAAAGGAAGTGAGTTGCGTTGACCGAAATTAGATTAAAAAAAGGCGAACCCGTGGAACGTGCGTTGCGGCGACTGAAGAAAAAAGTCGACCGCGAAGGAACCCTCAAGGTCGTGCGCAGTCACCGGCATTTTGAAAAGCCGAGTGAAAAGCGGCGCCGCAAGGAAAAAGCCGCGCGCTTTTCCGCGATGCTCAAAGCGCGTTACGCGGATTTATAATTGGATGGCTTTGTCAGGCCGGTCGCGGCTGAATTTTTGTCGCGCCCGGCCTTTTTCAAGGGAGTATCGGAGTGATGCAGATTCCCAATACTCCATCACTCCAACACCCCAATCGGAACCATGTATTCGCTTTCCACCTGCTGGAATTCCAAACGCCACACGGACGGTCGCGCCATGCTGCGCGAAATCCGCGACCTCGGCTTTGAATACGCCGAACTCAGCCACGGCATCCGGCTCGGTCTCCTGCCCGGCATCCTGGAAGCCGTGGACGCGGGCGAGATTAAAATTTCCAGCCTCCATAATTTTTGTCCGCTGCCGCTGGGCGTGAATCATGCCTCGCCGAACCTCTACGAATTTTCCGACGAGCGGGCGCGCCAGCGCGAACTGGCGGTCAAGTACACGCTCAAGACCTTTGAATTCGCCCAGCGCGTCAAGGCGCCGGCCGTCGTGCTGCACCTCGGCAGCATGGACTTGAAGGATTACACCGGCAAACTGACCGAAATGCTCGAACGCGACGGGGAAAAATCGCCCAAATACGAAAAGCTCCGCGCCGAGGCCGCCGCCAGACGCGAAGCCAAAAAGGGAAAAGCCGTCGAGCGCGTTTATGAAACGCTCCGCATCATTCTGCCCGAAGCCGAAAAGTGCGGCCTCAAACTCGGCATCGAAAACCGGCAGGCGCTCGAGGAAATTCCGCTGGAAAGCGACTTCGAGTTTTTCTTCCGCGAGTTTGACAGTCCGAACGTGGTTTATTGGCACGACACCGGCCACGCGCAAATCAAGGAAAACCTCGGCTTCCTTCACCACACCCAGCATCTCGAATCGCTCGCCGCGCGCCTGGCCGGATTTCACATTCACGACGTGCAGTTTCCCGCGCACGATCATGCCGCGCCCGGCTCCGGCACGGTTAACTTCGCCGCGCTCAAGCCGTTCGTGAAACCGGGCCACATCAAGGTCCTTGAACTCAATCCGTCATTGCCCGTTGAAGCGGTCAAATGCGGCATCGCTCACATCAAAATAACCTGGGGCAACGAGTGATTTTGAATTCCCGACTGGCGATTGGCGGGCGTTGTTCCGGCAAGCTTGACAGGAAACCGGACAAAGCAAAAGATGTTGGATGTGGAGGCGCCAGCTTAGCTCAGCGGTAGAGCAACGGTTTTGTAAACCGTGGGTCGTCAGTTCAATCCTGACAGCTGGCTCCACTTCCAAACTGCGGGTGCAGCAATGGAAGTTGCGTGGCAACAAATGCAACTGGTGGTCAAGACCCCAAAATCGGAGGGCGGAGCTCCGCGACGCCCTGAAATTGGGGGCTCGCAGAGCTCGCCCCTCCGAAAATTCGACGATGCGGCCAACGATTCGGTGCAAATCGAAGGCACGAATTTCGCCGCCACGTTCAGCCGGCCGGCGGGGACGCTGACGTCATTGGTTTATGACGGACGGGAAATGCTGGCTTCCGATAAAAAGGTAGCGCAGGCGTCCCGCCTGCCCAACGTAAGTGGTCCGTCTGCCATTTCGATTTATCCAGCAGCAGGCGAGACGCCTGCGCTACTTTCCGGTCCGATATTGCAGGTTTATCGCGCACCGACGGACAACGACAAAGGCTTTGGCAAGTGGCTGGCGGGCGATTGGAAGCGGGCGGGCCTCGACCAGGTCGAGCGTCACGTGGATTCATTTCAAGTCACTCAAACCAAATCCAACGAAGTCCGGGTTACGGTCATCGCCACCAGCACAGCAACGGACGGGGCGTTTGTTCACCGCGTTATTTGGACGGTGCGGGGTGACGGTTCACTGGACCTGGATAATGAATTTGAACCGTCCGGCAAACTTCCGCCGTTGCCGCGCATCGGCGTGGTCATGCGCGTCGCCAGTGCGTTTGAAAACTTTCGCTGGCATGGCCGCGGGCGTGGGAGAATTATTCCGATCGCAAACGCAGCGCCGACGTGGGCATTTGGTCGGGCACGGTGGCCGGGCAATACATTCCGTACGTGAAACCGCAGGAAACCGGCAACAAGGAGGACGTGCGCTGGCTGACGTTGACGGACACGAACGGAACCGGCCTGCTGGTGGCGGCCCGGGAAAAGCCGATGGCGGTGTCCGCCATCCATTTTACCGCCGCCGACCTGGCCGCCGTGCGGCATAATTATGAATTAAAGCCGCGCCCGGAGGTGGTGCTATCGCTGGACGCCAAACAATCCGGCCTGGGCGACAGCCGTTGCGGGCCGGGGGTGCTGGAACGTTACGCGGTTTTACCAACGAAAACGCATCATTTGCACCTGCTGCTTCGCCCGTATCCGGCGCCCGGCGCAGCGGACAGGTGATTATTGCCAATCCGCGTAAAAATTCTGCCAATCTTTGGCAAGGCACTTGACAGAAAAAATTTATTGTCTAAGTTCAAACGCAGTGGTCAGTAAACTGTCAAACTTGAAACTGAGCAGTCTATGGACATACATCATCCCTTCCTGAGTGAATTCCCCGAACATCGCGAAACCGTCCGGCACCTGCGCCTGGGCGACAACAAATTCCGCCAGATGTTTGAGGAATACCACCATTTGGATGACGCCGTCTGCCGGATTGAGGAGGAAATTGAGTTCGCCACCGATCAGGAGATTGACGAACTGAAGTTCAAGCGTGCCAAACTCAAGGACGCCCTCTATTCCGCAGTCAGCCGCGCCACGGTCGCGGCGCAATAAGCGTCAGGTTTTGCCGGCTTCTGCCGGCGCCGCCGATGGTCGCTTTAATGCGATTCGGCGGCGGCTTTCCGTTTCTTCGCCTCTTCAATCACCTTTTCCGCCGCGTCGTGCGGCATTTCCTCGTAATGGCTGAAATCCTCCGTGTGCACGCCGCGGCCGCCGGTCAGTGAACGGAGATTGCTGGAATAGTGATAAAGGTCCTTCACCGGAACCTGCGCCTTGATCACCTGGAAACCGCCGTCGGTTTCAATGCCCTGGATCCGGCCGCGCCGGCTCGACAAATCGCCCATCACTTTGCCCATGCAATCGTCCGGAATGTGAATCTCAATGTTGTTGATCGGCTCCAGCAGACACGGCCGCGCGGCTGTAAACGCCTCCTTGAACGCAAAATAACCGGCGATCTGGAACGCGATGTCCTTCGAATCCACCGGGTGCATCTTGCCGTCGTAAAAATCAATCTTCACGTCCACCACGCGGCAGCCGGCGAGGATGCCCTCGGTGCAGGCCTGGTTCACGCCCTTCTCGACGGACGGCACGAACACGCGGTCCACGTTCTGGCCGACCAGCGAGCTGGTGAATTCCAGGCCCGTGTCGCGCGGCTTCGGTTCGATGCGCATCCAGACCTCGGCAAATTGTCCGGAACCGCCGGTCTGCTTCTTGTGGCGGTATTTTGAGTCCGCCTTGGTCTTGATGGTTTCCCGATACCGCACGCGCGGCTCGGTCAATTCGACATGGATGTTGTGCCGGCGGCGCAACCGGTCGGCCACGACTTCCAGATGCAATTCGCCCTGCGCGGAGATGACGGTCTGGTGCAGTTCGGAATCCACGAAATAGAGGAAGGTTGGATCTTCCTCATGCAACGCGGCGAGGCCGGAGGCGATTTTGTCCTCCTCGCCCTTCACCTTGGCGACCAGCGACGCGTGGATGTTCGGCTTGGGATAAACGACCTTCGGCAACCTCACGGCCTTCTTGGCGTGGCACAGCGTGTTGCCGGTGTGCGTGTCCTTGAGTTTGACGGCCGCGGCGATGTCTCCGGGACCGAGGGTGTTGACCGCCTCGCGGTTCTGGCCGTTGAGCAGATAAATCTGTCCGATGCGCTCATTGACTTTGCGGTCGCTGTTGAACAAATCCATGCCGGTGGAAACCGACCCCGAATAGACGCGGAAGAACGACAGCTCGCCGAAATGCGCCTCGGACATCGTCTTGAAAATATAAAGCACCGGTTCGGGATCGTCCAAGCCGACCTCCACTTCCGCGTCGCTGGCATTGACCGCCTTGACCTTCTTGCGGTCCACGGGCGACGAGCCGTATTTGGCGATGAAATCCATCAGGCGCGCGACGCCGATGTTATTTTCCGCCGAAGTGCAAAACAGCGGGATGAACAATTCCTTTTGCACCGCCGCGTGGATGCCGACGCGAAATTCCTCCTCCGACAACCCACCCTTCTCGAAAAACTTGTTCATCAACTCGTCGTCGGACTCGGCGATGTGTTCGATCAATTGGCGGTGCAATTCCTTGACCTTCGCCTCCCATTCGCCGGTGGCCGGCTCTTCCTTGTATTTGCCGCTGGAATCGGTGGCGTAGGTCACAATTTCATTGCGCAACACGTCCAGTACGCGGTTGAAGCCGGGGCCGGGATTCATCGGAACGCTCAACGGAAAAACGTGCCGGCCAAACCGTTCCTGCACCTGGCGCACCATCGCGTCGAAATCCACGTTCTCCTTGTCCAGCGCGTTCACCACGATCATTTTCGGGATGCCGTAGCGGGTCGCGTAATCCCACACCCGGTCGGTGCCGACGCCGACACCGTGTTGCGCATGAATGACCACCAGCGCGAAATCGCCGACGCGCAACGCGCCCAGTCCTTCGCTGATGAAGTCGAGATAACCCGGGGTGTCAATGACGTTGAACTTTTTCCCCATCCACTCCGTGTGCAGCAGCGACGCCGAGACCGAAATCTGCCGGTTCTTTTCGCTGACATGATAGTCCGACGCCGTCGAACCGTCCGCGATGCGGCCCATGCGCGAGATGACGCCGCCGCACGCGAGCATCGCCTCGCAGAGCATCGTCTTGCCCGACGAAGCGTGACCGACGACGGCGAAGTTACGGATGTCTGCCGGAGCGTAATTTTTCATAGTGGAATTTCTTTCAATTTGGAAACAGTGGAAACCGCAACCGCCCGCGACTCAAAGGAGCGCGGCCCGTTTGAAGACAAATGCAACCTGGCAAAAGCCGGTCGGGGACAGGCGGCGATGATTTGCATGGGCAATTTAATAACCGACCCGCCACCCTGCTGAAAAGCAAAGTTTGGCTTTATTGCATCAAATCTTGCCATGCGGCGCGCCGCCGCGACTCCCCCATTTGACGGCCGGATTTCCCCATCGAAGCCATTACCCAACCTCCCTTCACCCATTTTTGGCAAAGACCGTGTATTAATTGGCTTGGATTCAAATATGTCTTGAATTAGCGCCGCTCGCGCAACATGTTGTGTGAGCCGGTAAAAAATTTCATGGAAACGATATGAGCGCACAAAAAGTTCGAATAGCCTGGATCCAGGGCGGCGCGGCCAAGTGCGAAATTCTCCCGCCGCTGCCACCGCGTCTTTTTCGTCTGGTGCTCCTCGGGGCGCCGGGCGTGGGCAAGGGAACCCAGGCCGAATTGCTCTGCGAACGGCTGGGCACCTGCCACCTTTCCACCGGCGACATTTTCCGCGCCGCCAAATGCCTCGCCGAGGGCGAGCGCAGCCCGGCGCTGGGAGCCGCGCTCGGCTACATGCGGCGCGGCGACCTGGTCCCCGACCAGACCGTGCTCGATCTCATCCGCGAGCGCACTGGTTGCATCCGCTGCCGCGGCGGGTTTCTACTCGACGGATTTCCGCGCACGGTCGCGCAGGCGGAGGCTTTCGCCAAAATCATGGAGCAGGAGCAAATCCCGCTCGACGCCGTGTTGAATTACGATTTGCCCATCGAAAAAGTTGTCGCGCGCCTGAGCGGCCGGCGCACCTGCCCGGATTGCAAGGCGGTCTTCCACGTGACCGCGCTCCCGCCGCGCGTGGAAGGCGTTTGCGATCATTGCGGGACAAAACTCCAGCAACGCGAAGACGACCGGCCCGAAGCCATCCGCGTGCGCATGGAGGTTTATGAAAAGAGCACCAAACCGCTGACCGACTTCTACCAGCAACGCGGCTTGCTGTTGACCATCGAGGCCGAGGGCACGCCGGAGGAAATTTACCAGCGCACCCTCACCGCGCTGGGTTCCGCCCGGGGCGGCAAGCTGCGCCACCCGTCGCGGACCAACGCGGATTGACTTGAAACTTTTTGCCTGTGGCCGGTGATTCTTCACCCGGCGCATCTCCCGGGCGTGTCGCTCAAATCATTTTCCGCTTCGGATGTGGGGCAGACATTCCTGTCTGCCGGTTCTGGGGACTTTCCAGTCCCCGGATTCCCCGTCAAACTGTCAGCTTTGGTCCGCGAAGTTGGAAAACTTCGCAACCGGCAGGCTCGAAAGCCTGCCCTGCCATTTGGGCAACACGCCCACCATCGGGCAAGGAATGTGGGCATTTTGCCAAGAGTCGTGTAGTGACACTTCCGCCGTGGACTTAACGTGCCAGTGAGAATTGTGGAAGCAGCCAGTCAAAAACACTTGAACTCGACCGCAACCAGACCATTCAACGGGAAAGAACGCCTTGCGATTCCGGAGACGGCCTTTGGCTGCCCGCGCGATTTTCTCAACAACCGCTTTGTGTATGCGGTGATTTCAGCACGCGCCCACGGCTTGTCGCTGGGCGTAAACATGAATCCCGACAAATACTGCAACTTCGACTGTCTCTATTGCGAGGTGGACCGCCGGAATGCTCCGCGCGAGGCGAAGCTGGACGTGGACGCGATGGCCGCCGAGCTTCACAAAACGCTCGCGTTCGTGATGGCGGGAAAATTGCACGAACGTCCGTTTTATTCCGCGCTGTCGGAGGAATTGTTCACGCTGCGCCACGTGGCCCTGAGCGGCGACGGTGAACCGACCCTCGCGCCGAATTTTGCCGAGGCCGTTGAATCAATCGTGCATATCCGGGCGCTGGGCGAATTTCCGTTCTTCAAAATCGTGCTGATTACGAATGCCACCGGGCTGGACCGGCCCCAGGTGCAGCAGGGGTTGAAACATTTCACGAAGTCCGACGAAATCTGGGCCAAGCTGGACGGCGGCACGCAGGCGTTATTCAACCAGGTGGACCGGTCGGACGTGCCGCTGGAGAAAGTGCTGTCCAACATCCTGCTGGTCGCCCGCCAGCGCCCGGTGATCATCCAAAGCCTGTTCCCGGCCATCAACGGCGAAGAGCCGCTGTCCAAAGAAATCGAGGAATACGCGCATCGGCTCAAGGAATTGAAGGCGGCGGGTGCGAACATTCCACTCGTGCAGATTTACTCCGCCACGCGGCCGATGTTTCACGCGGAGTGCGGACATCTGCCGTTGAAAACGCTTTCCCACATCGCGCAGACCGTGCGTCACGTGTCCGGCTTGAAGGCGGAAGTGTTCTGAAAAATCCGAAATCCGAAGGTCGAAACCCGAAAGAATTCCGAAGATCGGCACAATCAGTTTCCCGCTGAATTTACGATATTCGATTTACGAGTCTCGCCCCAATCCCCGCCTGTCTCCATTCCAAGTTGAATGCCTGCACTACGTTTTGGAGCGCCGGCCTCCGGCCCGGCTCTCAGCGAATGTGAACAGGAGCTAACGGAGGAAGCCCAACGGCGTCCGCCGTCCGCTGGCCGCACGTGATTCAACACTGACGACTTTGCTTTTGATGAGCTTCACGGGCTACCTCTCCCCGCAAGTTGACGAACAAACTGTGCTTGGCGTTTGATTTTAGCGGCATCAGCGTCAATCAGCGGTTCAAACTCTTTGCGCCTTGGCGTCTCCCGCTCGCGCGTCAGCGGAGTTGCGTTAAATGAATCCGCATCCGGCGGGCCGTGCCGATTTGGAAATCGGCGCTCCCATCGGCGTTTACCCACGTTTGAACTTCGCTCGCCAGAAGACATGCAAATCTTTGCTTCAGGTGAAGCAAAGATTTGTCATCCATTTGAAAACCTCAAGGCGCAGCCGCGCTACGGCTGGGCGTTGAGAAAACCCGCGTTCCTCCGCATTTTTCCGCATTTTTCCGCCGGACGAATCCCGTTACGGCACGGAATAAGTGGAGATGGCCCGCATGTATTGCGCGCGCTCAAAGGCGCTGGGCGCCGGGCAATTTTTTTGGCTCAGGCTGCCCTTGAGTTGCGTGACGGATTCATATTCATGCTCTTCCATCCACGCGACGAGTTCGCGTTCGATGACGCTGATTTGCCCGACGCCGTGCCGGATGAGCGTGGAACAGAGCATGGTCACGTCCGCCCCGGCCATGAGCATTTTCAAAACGTCGGACGCGCGATGGATGCCGCTGGTGGCCGCCAGACTGCATTTGAGACGGCCGTAAAGGATGGCAATCCAGCGCAATGGAACGCGCATGGCCATCGGCGTGCTCAACAAAATGTTGGGTTTGACTTCCAGCGTGTCCAAATCAATGTCCGGCTGGTAAAACCGGTTGAACAGCACCAGCCCATCCGCCCCGGTCTCGTTCATCCGCTTGGCCATGTTGGCAAAGTTGGTAAAGAACGGACTGAGCTTCACCGCCACCGGAATCGTGATCTCGGCTTTCACCGCTTTGAGAACGTCCAGATAGGTTTGTTCGACCTCCCCGGCGGGCAGGTTCATGTTCGTGGGAATGTAATAAATGTTCAACTCCAGCGCATCGGCGCCCGCCTGTTGAACCAGCTTGGCATATTGCGTCCAGCCGCCGGGGGACGAGCCGTTCAAGCTCGCGATGATGGGAATTTTCACGGACTTTTTCGCGTTGGCGATGTGCTTGAGATAATCCTCGGGGCCGAGGTGATATTCCTCCGGCTCCGGAAAATACGTCAGCGCCTCCGCAAAACTGAACGTGCCGCTTTCCATGTAATGGTTCAGTTCCAGGCGGTCCTGGCGCAATTGCTCCTCGAACAGGGAATACAGCACCACCGCCGACGCCCCGGCGTCCTCCATGCGTTTGAGGTTGTCAATTTCCTCCGATAGCGGCGAGGCCGCCGGCACCAGCGGCGTGCGCAGTTTCAAACCGAGATAGGTCGTGGTCAGGTCCATAAGTATTGGCGTGATGCGTGAAACGTAAAACGTGAAAGCCTACGATGGTCGAAGGCATTTCACGTTTCACGCATCACGTTTTCATTTTCTTGTTAAGGTTGCTGGTCCGCCGTGGCGGACGGTTTGGACGGCGCGGCCGGAGCGGCGCCGGACTTCAAATCGCGCCCGGACAAATACTGGTAAAATTTCCAGCGGCGGTCGGCATCCACCTGGGCCTGGGCGAAGAGCTTTTTGGCCTCTTCCGGTTTGCTCTTGGTGAGCATCTTGAAACGGTTTTCCGAGAGCAGATAATCCTGCACTTTGGTTTTCGCCGCCTGTGAATCCAATTGCAACGGATTCTCCCCGACTTCGGTCCGGCGCGGGTCGTAGCGATACAACAGCCACTGGCCGGATTCCACCGCGAGCTTCTGCTGGCGCGCGCCGACGCCCATGTCCAGCGCGATGCCGTGCGCGATGCAATGGCTGTAGGCGATGATGAGCGACGGGCCGGGATACGATTCCGCCTCCACAAACGCGCGCAGCGTCTGCTCGTCCTTCGCGCCCATCGCGACGCTGGCCACATAGATGTTGCCGTAGGTCATCGCGATCAGGCCGAGGTCTTTCTTGCCCATCGGTTTGCCGCCGGCGGCAAACTTGGCCACCGCGCCGCGCGGCGTGCTCTTGGACATCTGTCCGCCCGTGTTGGAATAAACCTCCGTGTCGAGCACGAGCACGTTCACGTCGCGCCCGCTCGCCAGCACATGGTCCAGGCCGCCGTAGCCGATGTCGTAGGCCCAGCCGTCGCCGCCCAGAATCCACACACTCTTTTTGGCAAGCATGTCGGCGATGGGCAGCAGCAGTTTCACCTCGGGCGAGTCCAGCTTCGCCAGCTTTTGCTTCAAGGCGGCCACGCGCTCGCGCTGTTCGTAAATCCCGGCTTCATCGGTCTGACCGGCATTGACGATGCCGTTCACGAGGTCGTCGCCCAGTTGCGGCGCGAGTTTTTTCACCAGTTCCGCGGCGAATTCCTTTTGCTTGTCAATCGAAACGCGGAAGCCGAGGCCGAACTCGGCGGCGTCCTCGAAGAGCGAATTGTTCCACGTCGGGCCGCGACCGCCCTTGTCCACGCAGTAAGGCGTGGTCGGCAGGTTGCCCCCGTAAATCGAGGAGCAGCCGGTGGCGTTGGCGATGACCGCGCGGTCGCCGAAAAGCTGCGACAACATCTTGATGTAGGGCGTTTCGCCGCAGCCCGAGCACGCGCCGCTGAACTCGAACAACGGCCGCATGAACTGTTGCTGGCGGAGCTGCGTGACCTTGAGTTTGCGCCGGTCGAATTCGGGCAAGGTGATGAAGAAATTCCAGTTCTCCCGCTCTTGCGCCCGCAACGGCGCCTGCGGACGCATGTTGATGGCCTTGAGCTTGGCTTCGGTCTTGTTGCGCACGGGGCAAACATCCACGCACAGCGCGCAGCCGGTGCAATCCTCGGCGGCGATTTGCAGCGTGAAACTCATCCCTTTGAACTCCGGCACGCGCGCGGCAGTGCTCTTGAAAGCCGCGGGCGCGCCTTTGAGCGCCGCCGATTCATAGACTTTCGCCCGGATCGTCGCGTGCGGGCAGATGGCCACGCACTTCAGGCATTGGATGCAGATTTTTTCGTCCCAAACCGGAATGTCCAGCGCGAGGTTGCGCTTCTCGTATTGCGCCGTGGCGGTCGGGAACGTGCCGTCCACCGGAAACGCGCTCACGGGCAGGTCGTCGCCCTCGCCGGCGGTGAGTTTGCCCAGCACGTCCTTCACGAATTGCGGCGCGTTGGGCGTGACCGGCGGCAACAACCCGCCGCTGCCGTTCGCGTTCTTCGGCACCGGCACTTCGTGCAGATGCTCCAACGTGTTGTCCACCGCCTTGAGGTTCATCGCCACCACTTCCTCGCCTTTTTTGCCGTAGGTCTTCTTGATGGAATACTTGATGGACTCGATGGCCTTGTCCCGGGGCAGCACACCGGACAACGCGAAGAAACAAACCTGCATGATGGTGTTGATGCGTCCGCCCATGCCACTGTCCCGCGCCACCTTCGTCGCGTCAATCACATAAAACTTCGCCTTCTTGGCAATGAGCGATTTCTGCAACGGCGTCGGCAGCTTGGCCCAGACTTCATCCTTCGCGTAAGGCGTGTTCAGCAGGAACGTGCCGCCGGGCACCAGCGGTTTGGCCATGTCAAACTTTTCGAGGAACATCGGCAGGTGGCAGGCCACGAAATTCGCGCGGCTCACCAGGTAGGTGGAGCGGATCGGCTCCGGCCCGAACCGCAGGTGCGACACCGTCATGCTGCCGGATTTCTTGGAATCATAGACGAAATAGCCCTGCGCGTAATTGTCCGTGCCCTCGCCGATGATCTTGATGGAATTTTTGTTCGCGCCCACCGTGCCGTCCGCGCCCAGGCCGTAAAACATCGCGCGAATCACATTGTCGGGTTCGGTCGAAAATTCTGGGTCCACCGGCAGGCTGGTGTGGGAAACGTCGTCGGTGATGCCGACCGTGAAATGATTTTTCGGCTGCTTCTGCTTCAGATTGTCGAACACCGCCTTGACCATCGCGGGTGTGAATTCCTTCGACGACAAACCATACCGTCCGCCGACAATCTTCGGCATCGTCTTCAGCTTGCCGAAACCGTTCATCAACGCTTCCGCCAGCGCGGTGACGGCATCCTGATAAAGTGGTTCGCCCGTCGCGCCCGGCTCCTTGGTTCGGTCCAGAACCGCGATGGACTTCACGCCGACCGGCAGCGCCTCGACGAACTTGCACGCGTCAAAAGGCCGATACAACCGCACTTTCAATACGCCGACTTTCTCGCCCTTTTTGACGAGGTAATCCACCGTTTCATGCGCCGCTTCGCAACCGGAACCCATCAGCACGATCACGCGCTCGGCGTCCGGCGCTCCGACGTAGTCGAACAGCTTGTAGGCGCGGCCCACCACCTTCGCAAATTGATCCATCGCGTCCTGCACGATTTGCGGACAGGCGGTGTAAAACGTGTTGCACGCCTCGCGGCCCTGGAAGAACGCATCGGGATTTTGCGCCGTGCCGCGCAGCACCGGCCGGTCCGGCGACATCGCCCGGGCGCGCAGTCCGGCAATCAGCTTGTCGTCAATCAACGCCCGCAAATCCGCGTCCGTCAGCATTTCAATCTTCTGCACCTCGTGCGAGGTGCGGAAGCCGTCGAAGAAATGCACGAAAGGGATCCGCGAGCGCAGCGTGGCCGCCTGCGCGATGAGCGCGAAATCCACCGCCTCCTGCACGCTGGCCGAACCGAGCATGCCCCAGCCAGTCGAGCGGCAGGCCATGATGTCGCTGTGATCGCCGAAGATGGAAAGCGCATGGGTGGCGATGGCGCGGGCGGTGACGTGAAAGACCGCGGGTGCAAGTTCGCCCGCGATTTTGAACATGTTGGGAATCATCAGCAGCAGGCCCTGCGACGCCGTGAACGTGGTGGCGAGCGAGCCGGTCTGCAGCGCGCCGTGGACACTGCCCACCGCGCCGCCTTCGCTTTGCAACGCCACGACCGACGGGATGGTGCCCCAGAGATTCTTTTTGCCTTCCGACACCCACTGATCGCAGAACTCGGCCATCGGCGAGGAGGGCGTGATGGGATAAATGGCCATCACTTCATTCAGGCGGTAGGCGACGTTGGCGACGCCTTCGTTGGCATCAACGGTAAGTTTGGGTCTTGTGCTCATATCGGTGAAAAATGTAACAAATCAAACATCGCTGCGACATTGAAAATGGCCGTTACGTTGGGGGAATTCACAGTAACTTCCCTCCAGCCGACAACCCTGAAATCAGGTTAAATCAGCGCTGCCCGGACACCCCCACCTTTTTTGTCAAAGAAACAACATTCGTTGCTTCCCCCACTCAAAAATTCAATGCTGTATGCCTGCTCGCGCGATAGCGGAGTTGAGGGTTGAGCGTTGAGAGTTGAATGCGGCTTTCGGAGGGGCGAGTTATACGAGCCCCAAACTTTAACCACAATTGAACACGATTTTGAACACGATTTTTATTTGCCGCAAAAAGGCACAAAAAACGCAAAAATGTTCAACGCCGGCTCCCAAGGTAGCACGGGCGCCTCGCCTGTCCCTTTCGGCGCCCCGCCGGAAGACTTGTCTTCAAATTGGAAGTTCGATGTTGAATGTTCGATGTTCGATGTTTTCCCTTCCTCCTCGTCCTCGTCCTCGTCCTCGAATTTCCATTCCCAATATTCGATGTTCGGTGTCCCGTCCCGCGTTTGCGGGACGGTCCCCATTTCCCAGTTCGTCCTCGTTCCTTGGCGCGGCGAAGTGCAACGAAGACGGCTCGTCCTCGTCCTCGATTTTATAGATTTGAATGCCCGCTCGCGACACCGACTTTGTCGCGTGCTCGCGGAAACGGAGTTTATCGGAGCCTGCCTGCCCTGCATAGCCCCTGTCCACCATAGCCGGGCAAAGGTGGATGCCCTCCAGCTTGTCGCGCAAAAGCGTAGCGACGGCGGACCCGTCCTCCATAGCCTTGGCGAAGGAGGATTCAATATTCCCCACCGCGTGAGGCTGAAAGCCTTTTACGCGAGCCCACCGCGTGGCGCGGCAGCGCTTTACGCGAGCCCACCGCGTGGCGCGGCAGCGCTTTACGCGGCCTCAAATCCTATCCAACGGACTTTTGACCCCCAACCCCGGCTTCTGCATCACGTGCAGGTAAATCATTGTCGTCGCTACGTCTTTATGTCCCAATAAATCCTGCACCGTCCGGATGTCATAACCGGCTTCCAATTGGTGCGTGGCAAACGAATGCCGCAGCGTATGACACGTCGCCGGCTTCTTCAACCTGGCCAGGCGCACCGCTTCCTTCATCATCCGTTGCACAGCCAGTTCATGGACATGATGCCGCCGCACCATCCCCGTTCGCGGATCTTTCGACAGTCCTGCAGCCGGAAATATATACTGCCAGGCCCATTCAAGATCCGCGTTCGGATATTTCCGGGCCAGCGCGTGCGGCAGATGGACCCGGCCAAAACCGTCTGCCACATCTGTCTCGTGCAGCAACTTCACCCGTTCCAAATGCGTTTGGAGTTCCGCCTTCAGGCGGTCGGGCAGCATCGTCATCCGGTCCTTATCTCCTTTGCCCTCCCGCACCACAATCTGGTTCCGTGCGAAATCCACGTCCTTGACTCTTAATCGCAAGCACTCCATGAGGCGCATCCCGGTCCCGTACAACAACCGGATGATCAAACTGCCGGTTCCGGGCTTCAATGCCACCAACACTCGTTGCGTTTCTTCCTGGGTTAAAACGACCGGCAGCCGCGCAGGACGCTTGACCCGCGCAAATTCTCCCAGATCGCCGAGCGGTTGCTGCACCACCTGCTCATAGAGAAACACCAGCGCGTTGAGCGCCTGGTTCTGGGTGCTGGCGGCCACGTTCCCGGCCACGGCCAGATG
>Ga0208079_1000088_pt1 | contig 50147 bp, 37 predicted proteins | sample NGESurdeep092012_5_FD_184474 | JGI IMG/M metagenome (GOLD analysis project Ga0208079, IMG submission 184474) | Arctic peat soil microbial communities from Barrow, Alaska - NGEE Surface sample 210-2 deep-092012 (SPAdes) | ecosystem: Environmental > Terrestrial > Soil > Wetlands > Peat ... | reverse complement strand
ATTATTGGATTGTGGCAAGTCTGTTCATAGTTGGCAAACTATATCTGCATTTCGCCACAAACACAAATTACGAGCTTCACCGCGATGAAATGCTCTATTTCAATATGGCGGACCATCTTAATTTTGGCTATGCTACTGTTCCCCCGGTAATAGGTTTTTTGGCTTTCATTGTGAAGAGTATCTTCGGCTATTCAGTTTTTGGCATCAGGCTGATTCCTGCTCTACTTGGAGCAGCAACAATTTTCTTAATTGCCAGGATTGTAAGAGACCTTGGCGGAGGCATCCTGGCGTTAATAATTGCAGCATCATCGTTTTTGCTATCAACAGGCTTTTTGCTTTTCGATACTTTATTTACACCAAATGTTATTGAGCAGTTCCTGTGGCTGTTAACAACATATTTAATATTTAAAATGATTTCCAGGAATAAGCCTGTACTCTGGATCGTGATCGGAATATTGCTTGGTGTGGCATTTTTAAATAAGTATTCAGTGTTATTCTACATTCTGGGATTTTTCATTGCTATGATGTTTAGCAGACACAGGGATATGTTCAAATCGAAGTATTTTTATTTTTCATTAATAGCGGGATTAATAATTATCCTGCCAAATTTATTGTGGCAGTACAATCATGGTTGGCCGGTCTTTTTTCACATGAGTGAATTAAAAAGAACTCAGATGGTGAATCTGACGTTCTCTGATTTTTTCATCGACATTTTCAGTCTGAACTTATTATCCACTTTAATCTGGTTGACTGGTCTGGTTTCCCTTTTGTTCCTTAAACAGGAGAAAGGGAACAGATATATTGGTACAGCCTCCTTAATTATTATCCTTCTTTTTTTAGTTTCAAAAGGGAAAGGATATTATATCCTCGGACTAATTCCATTTTTATTTGCCTATGGTGGTTATTTTATGGAGAAGTACTTAAAAGGGAGACTGGTATATATAAATTATTTTGTGCTTTTCATTTCTCTTTCTTTCTCATTGATAGCATTGCCTTTCGGGATCCCTTTCATGTCTTTTCATAAGTTGATGAATTACTCAGAGAAGACCAGGCATTTTATTATCTATCCGTTCTACAGGTGGGAAGACGGGAAGATTCATAATATTTCGCAGATCTATGCCGATATGACGGGCTGGCGGGAATTAACAGATTATGTTGCAAAGGCATACGGGCAGTTATCAAAAGAGGAGCAAAAGAAATGTACTATATATGTCGAAAGCAATTATGGACAGGCAGGTGCAATTCATTTCTATGGGAAAGCATATAATTTGCCTGAACCAGTCAGCTTTTTGGAAAGTTATACGATATGGTCCCCTGATACGATTACTGATGGGCCCTTTATTTATATTAACAATGAAGAGGGTGATATCAGGAAACTTTTCAAAAATGTAACCAAAGTCGGGCAGGTAAATAATCAATTCTTCAGGGAAAATGGCCTTTTGGTGTTTTTATGCACTAATCCTGAAAGTATTCTTAAGGAAGTGTACAGGCAGAGAGCCATGAAAGAGAAGAAACTATATAAAAGATAGTGTAACTGCTTTCTGGGAGTATAAGATTCCTCACTTCTTCCCTTTTATATCTATTGTAAGTCTCTGCCGAACGAAGTGAGGAACCGAGCGGAACGCGAGCTCACCGAAGGTAATCTCATGTAGTACAACTCAGCATTCTCTAATAATTTCTGAATGACGTGTTTAAAAAGTTCTCTAAACAAAGTTAATAAAGGGTAGACACCGTAAAGAGGGTGACGTTGGGCGGTGAGTTCATAGATTACCAATCTATTTTAAAATCAATCTAAATAACTCTTTTTTGCGTCAGATGATTTTCGACTTCCGTCATTAACCGAAAACCATTAAAAACAACGAACAATGAAACGGATTTTTATTTTGAGCATGAGTGCCATCCTTTTTTTCCAGACCGGTTTTGGACAAACCACAGAAAAAAAGCAATATACAGCTACCCGCATAATTACACCTCCTGTAATTAATGGAATTCTGGATGATGAAGCGTGGGAATCAGGTATCTGGGCTGGCGAGTTTACCCAGAATCAACCTTACAGCGGAAGACCCGAATCCCAGAGAACAGAATTCAAAATTCTGTTTGATGATAATAATCTCTATGTGGCAATCAAAGCATATGATACCAGTCCCGACAGCATTGTAAATCGTTTATCACGTCGCGATCAGCAGGATGGGGATCTTGTAGGGATAATTATTGACAGCTTTCATGATCTCCGTACAGGGTTTCTTTTCGGTGTAAGTTCGACAGGAGTCAAATATGATCAGATGATGACAAATGACGGACAGAATAATGACCCCACATGGGATCCGAACTGGTGGGTAAAAACTTCTATTAACAGTGATGGATGGATTGCAGAGATGAAGATCCCTTTCAGCCAGGTAAGGTTTGAAAAGAATTCCGGAGATGTATGGGGTTTTGATGTTGGAAGAGTTTTATACAGGAAGAACGAAACCTCATACTGGCAATATATTCCCAAGGATGCATCAGGTTTGATGCATCTCTTCGGAGAGTTGCATGGTCTGGAACAGATCAAACCAAGAAAGATCTTTGATGTGACTCCATATGGTGTTGCACGGACTGAAACATTTCAGAGTGTTTCCGATAATCCCTTTTTGTCAAAAGGCAAACTGTCTTCATTGAACGGAGGAATCGATGCTAAAATAGGAGTCACCAATAATCTTACTATGGACCTGACAATTAATCCCGATTTTGGACAGGTTGAAGCTGATCCTTCCGAGGTGAACCTGTCTGCTTACGAAACATTCTTCACCGAAAAAAGGCCTTTTTTTATTGAGGGCAGCAATATAACAAACTTTGGTCTTGGAGTAGGTGATGGTGATATCGGGAATGATAACCTATTCTATTCAAGGCGTATAGGCCGCAGACCACTGGGATATCCTGATCTGAAAGAGGGATGGAATGCCGATGTGCCGGTTCAGTCAACAATACTTGGGGCAGCTAAGCTTACAGGCAAAACAAAAAACGGACTTTCATTGGGTTTCGTGGAGGTACTTACTGCCAGGATGCAGGCAGAGATTGATACAATTGGAGGAAGAATGACAGAAACGGTTGAGCCGCTTACAAATTATTTTGTCGGCAGGGTACAAAAGGATATCAATAACGGTAATACACTTATCGGTGGAATCCTTACGAGTACAAACAGGGAACTTGATTCATATGTGAGTGATTTTATGCACAAGGCTGCTTATACGGGAGGAGCAGATTTTACACAGTACTTCGATGCAAAAAACTGGATGTTCAATTTCGTTGCATCATATAGTCTTGTTGAAGGTTCAAGAAAAGCTATTGAAAATACGCAAAAATCATCCGCTCATTATTTCCAGCGACCGGATAATAACTATTCTATACTCGATACAAACAGAACCTCCCTTGCAGGATCAGGTGGAAGAATTCAGATCATGAAGCTTAACGGACACTGGAATTTCCAGAGCGCTACAACATGGAGAACTCCGGGATTTGATGCAAATGATCTCGGGTATACCCGCCAGGCAGATCAGATCTTCTCAGTATTATGGGCACAGTATAATCAGTATGAACCAAGAGGCATTTACAGGAAATACAATATTAACTGGGATGTTTATTCTGCATGGAACTTTGGCGCCAGGAACATTGCCAGAGGCTTTGAGTGGAATGCAAATATGGATCTGAAAAATTTCTGGAATATCTGGGCAGGAGGAGCCTTAAGAAGCAGTACGCTTGATCAGACAATTCTGCGCGGAGGCCCAATGATGGAGACCCCCGGCAATGTTACAGGCCGTTTAGGATTTACAACCGATAACCGGGAAATGCTGGTATTAAATGCTTCGGTCAATTGTACCCAGGGGCTTGAGAATAGTTCCAGGTCCTTCGGTGCCGGATTTGGGATCTCTTATAAACCCACAAACTGGCTTGTTGTCTCATTCACTCCCGGTTTTAGCAAATCGTACAGCGAACTTCAGTATGTCACAGGTTTGAAGATTAATAACGAGGATAAATACATATTTGCCAGCATCGACAGGAAAACGTTTAATACCTCATTCAGGGTAAATCTTAACCTGAGTCCGAATCTTACACTTCAATACTGGGGCCAACCATTTTTCGCCACTGGCAGATACTATGATCACAAACTCATTACCAGTCCGGTGGCAGATAATTACAGGGACCGTTTCAAAATATATTCACAAAATCAGATAACTCTGAAAGGGAATACTTATAACATCGATGAAAATTCGGATGGATCAGTTGACTATAGTTTTGATAATAAGGATTTTAATATTCAGGAGTTTCTTTCAAACCTTGTAATAAGATGGGAGTATAAACCTGGTTCATCAGTTTACCTGGTCTGGAGTCAGACAAGAAGCAGTTCGAACAGTTCAGACAATATGGATATTTTAAATGATATGGGTAAACTTTTTAATACTACAGATAATAAACCCCATAATGTTTTTCTTATTAAATTCAGCTATCGGTTTGGTTTGAAATAGGTAATATATCTTTAAGGTACATTAAGTCGTGTTTTAGTGAATCCCAGCAAGTGCGAATTGGACCTATCCAGAATAAAATAGTGAAAAATAATTGAGATATTTGATGAATGATTAATATCGTGAACTAAACCACAAAAAGATGAAAACTATTGCAGGAAGACTTACTTTATCTACACTAATTTTACTCTGCTTTCTTCAGGTTGGCAAGGCTAATATTTCCCTACCTGAAATATTTTCCGACAATATGGTCCTTCAGCAAAAATCAGATGTAATTTTCTGGGGTTGGGCAAAAACAGGGGAAACAATTGTTATTAAAGCTGATTGGATGGATAGTGATATTACTGTTAAGGCTGATGTTCAGGGAACCTGGAAAACAACTATAAAAACCCCGGGTTTCGGTGGACCTTATAACATTCACATCAAAGGCCAGAATGAGGTGATATTGAAAGATGTTCTGATAGGTGAGGTCTGGTTATGCTCAGGGCAGTCAAATATGGAAATGTCTGCACAGTGGGGTATAGATAATGGGGATGAGGAGATAAAAAATGCCAATTATCCCGAGATCAGGCTTTTTACAGTCAGTACATCTACGTCTCACTTCCCGCAGGATCATTTAGCAGGAAAATGGTCAGTTTGTACTCCCGAAGAGATGAAACCATTCAGCGCAATAGGTTACTTTTTTGCGCGGAAACTTTTTAAAGAACTTGGTGTTCCGGTAGGTATTATCAATTCCAGTTGGGGAGGAACTCCTGCCGAATCGTGGATGCCGGAAGAGGCTACTCAGAAAAATGATTTTCTTCGTGAAGCTGCCTCAAAACAGAAAGTTGTTCCCTGGGGACCTGTTGAACCTGCCAGAATTTATAATGCGATGATCAATCCTTTAATACCTTTCCGTATAGCAGGTGTTTTATGGTATCAGGGAGAAGCTAATACAATTAATTACTATGCCTACAAGCAGTTGCTTTCAGCTTTGATAACCAGCTGGAGAGACAAATGGGGATATGAGTTTCCATTTTATTATGCACAGATAGCACCATATAAATACGGTAATCCTTTTGAAGGGGTTGAGGTAAGAGATGCCCAGCGAAGGGCTCTGGATGTGCCAAATACAGGAATGGCAATACTCAGCGATCTTTGCGACACTCTCAATATCCATCCTAAAAATAAACAGGATGCGGCATTGCGCCTTGCAAATATTGCGCTGAACAGATACTACAAAACGGTTAAGCTTGAAGATTCGGGACCTCTATATAAGGATATAACTATAGATAAGGACAAGGCCATTATATCATTTGACCATAGTGAAGGATTACATGCGGCAGGAGATAAGCTTACATATTTTGAAATTGCAGGTGATGACAAGGTCTTCTATCCTGCAGAGGCTAAAATAAAAAATGGACAGGTAATAGTTCAGTCTAAAAAAGTAAAGTCACCTGTTGCTGTTCGTTTTGCATGGAAGAATACCGCCACTCCAAACTTGTTCAATGGCGCTAATTTACCTGCATCCTGTTTTAACACAGAGAACCGTTAACCACAAAGTTCTCAAAGATGTGGATATAAAGATCAGCGTTAATCTGCGAAATCTGCGGGAAAATTTAGTTTGATTGTCCCGCAGATCTCGCTGATATTCGCAGATAAAATATTCTATGAACCGAGCAGTTGTTTGACCTTAGCTGATATCTCTTTCCCATCTGCTTTTCCTGCAAGCTCTTTTGTAGCCACTCCCATAACCTTGCCCATATCGGCAGGCGATTTTGCCCCCACACGTTCTATAATCCCCTTGATGATATTCAGCAGTTCCCCATCACTCATTTTTGCAGGCAGATACTTTTCAAGAACATCGGCTTCAGTGACCTCTTTTTCATACAGATCTGGTCTATTCTGTTCCTTGTAGATGGCAGCTGATTCCCTTCTCTGTTTTACCAGCTTCTGGATAATTTTCAATTCCTCCTCAGACGTAAGTACAGTATCTCCGCTTTTCTCTGTTCTGGCAAGCGTAAATGCAGTCTTTGCAGCTCTTATTGCCTCAAGAACAACTTTATCTTTAGCCTTCATTGCGGTTATAAGATCACTGGAAATTTTCTCGGTAAGTGACATAATGATATATTTAAATAATTCAACAATTGTTAAATATCGCGATATAAAGATACTAGATACATGTCAAAATAAAAAGCACGAGTGAAGAAGGGGTGAGGCGTGAGGTATGAGGTATGAGTTATGAGGAAATGTACAGAGCCCTTGGCCTGACTTATATCTTAAACAATTATCATACTTTTGATGTTTCATTTTTATACAGAAAAACAAGATTATGAAGATTCCGGAAACGATGCTGGCCGTATACCTTGAAAAACAAGGAGGTTTCTTGAATGTACGGACCGTCCCTGTACCACATCCGAAACAGGGAGAAGTACTTGTTAAAATGGCGGTGGCCCCTGTCAATCCTTCCGATCTGGCCAGGATAAAAAGTATAATTACTGAAGAGGATTTATTAACATTCATTCCCGGAATAGAGGGAAGCGGAACAGTCATTGAAGCAGGCAAAGGTTTGATACCCCGGTTATGGCTCGGAAAAAGAGTAGCCTGCTCGGCAATATATCCCTCGAGCGGGACCTGGGCGGAATATATGGTTACATCAGCATCATATTGCTTTCCCATCCCCAAAACCATCTCCGATGAGCAGGGTTCAATGCTTCTCGTAAATCCAATGACAGCAGTTGCATTCTTTGATCTTATTCGACATGATAAGCATAAAGCGATTATAAATTCCGCAGCAGCCGGTGCATTGGGCGGTATGATCAGATTTCTCGGGAATAAATATGGTATTCCAATAATTAATATAATTAGAAATGAAGGGCAAGTTAAAATGCTGAATGCAGCTGGTGCAAAATACGTTTTAAATAATACAGATCCTGATTTCACTAATCAATTGCATTTATTATCGCATGAATTAAAAGCTACTTTGGCTTTGGATCCGATAAGTGGCAGCTATACCCAACAGCTCCTTGAGGCCATTCCATATGGTGGTACTGTTGTTGTATATGGCAATCTTTCAGCAAACGAAATTGGGCCATCTTTGAGACCCCTTCTTCTGGATAATAAGAAACTACATGGCTTCTACCTTGGAAACTGGATGAAGGACAATGGCATGCTTAAGACTATCCGAAATATAATCAGGGTAAGGCAACTTCTTAAGAATGATTTTAAGATTACTGTACAGAACAGATTCCATCTTGATAAGGCACAGCTCGCAATAGATACCTATTTGAATAACATGACAGGCGGGAAAGTGCTTCTTGTCCCTGTCGGCTTCGCAGACTTTCCTCAATAAGGGGACAAGCCTTTATCTGATTTCGGTCCTGTACAATGCAGTCCTGCCAGTAATGAAAAGTGATTTTCCATCTTTCCCTCCAAAAACGATGCTTGAGGGACGTTCCGGAACCTTGATGAGTCCTGTTGGCTTTCCTTCCGGGTTGAAAATATAAATTTCCCCATCAGCAACATATACATTCCCCTGATTATCAGGAACTGAACTGAACTCACCTTTCTCAGCAAAGTATTTCAGATCTGAAATATAACCTTTGGTATCAACATTGAATCTGACGGTACGTTTATCATATTCATCAGCTGAGTAAAGAGGTTTGCCGGGGAATGCCTCGACAAGAGCACACGATCTTGCAAGATCATAACAAACAGGGATAATTGTTTTTCCGTCGGGGGCCAGGAAACATTCAGAATTCCTGTTTACTGAAATAGTATTAAAATCGTGATAGTCGCGCCACCTGTTGGAAGGATAAAGAGCCTTGAATATATTGTCGACAGATCCCATTTGTACTTTCCCGAGTTTTTGGATAGTCTCTTCAGGATTTTCGGTATTAACAGAGTAGACCAGGGTTCCGAAACCTGAGTTGCCCCATCCGCTGAATGATGTTCCATAAGCATCAGGAGGATTTATATATTTTTCAGGCAGTCCATTAATAATTAATCCTGGCTGTGGATTGTACCTGAATACAACTAGAAGGTTGTCTTTCGAATCGCAAGCCAGCGAGAGAGGTTCCCACTGGAAATCTGCAAGCAGACTTAGTGAGTTGGTTTCAGCAGACCATTTATCAATCCTCTTCATTCGCTGCTCGGCAAAGTAAACATTGCCTTTTGAATCTTTGCATAATCCCAGTGCAAACTCGAATCCTTTCGCAAGTAGCTGAACCGGTTCTGATTTTACGACAGAACCTTTCTTTGGCGTATTGCCACTTATAAATAACCTTGCCATTTCCACTGGCCTGACTTCAATACCGGTATTGATATCATAAACCGGATTATCAGTTGTGTATTTTATCTGGCTGTAATTATGAATGTTAAGTATTTCAAGGTTTGAGCAATCCCATGTGCGGACAGAGTAGGGATAGGGCACTTTAACTCTTATGACCCGGAACATATACAGATTGGCAATTATCATGTTATTGCATTTTTCAATTTCAAGAGGCTGACATTCCGAACCTTCGCGGCTTTCTTCCTCGAGCTGAAGCGCATATATCTTCCAGTTCGATACATTGTTAAGCCTTACTTCATTTCGTACATGATGTTCGACCGACATTGCATAAACACGACCACGAGTATTTGTATTTGAGGCATAAAAACCGGATATAGCAAAAGTGCTTGCAGTCCAGATATTCTTGAAAATTCCGCCACCGTTATTTGTTACCCATAAGCTCCAGTACTGAGTATCCCAGGCTTGCTCAGAGATTGCTGAAGCTAACTGGCCCTGTGGTGGTTTATTCTCTTCCCATTTCCATGGGACTTCAGGTCCCGGAGCCATTGTTCCATGGCCACCTATAAACTTTACATCATTGATCATTGATCTTTCACCTGCCATCCATTTACAGGCAACGGCCCTGTAATTGTTCTGTGCTGTGTATAAGCCAATACCGGTTATAATATTAGTTCCCTCTTCGGGTGCTTCAATTAACGCCACCGGGGCACCAAAACTGCCAAATGCAGGCGAGTTTTCGATTAAAGTAAAATTTGTTGCCAGAGGATGAAATCCGATAAGTACTGTCGATGGCTTAAGTTTCAAAGTAGCGCTAACTCTGTATGACCCCTGGGGAATATAAATATTCGGATACTGATCAATGGCAGCCTGTATTGCTTTGGTATCATCTGTCACTCCGTCACCTTTAGCACCGGCCGACCTGAGGTTTACCCATGTTGACATTTCGGGAAGTTCAGGAATATCGGAAGCAGGTTCAGAAGGAAGTGTCTTAAGAACATCTGTTTCAAATACAGTCTTTATCAGTGCCGCAGAATCAAGATCGTTCATCTGAAGTCCGTATATAAATCTCTTTACCTTGTAGATAGGTGAAGGTGAAACAGTGCTTGTATTTAATTTAGGATAATGGACCAGAACAGCGACATTTTTACAAATAAGGTTCCTTATGTTGACCTGCATGTGTGCATTGTCTTCATTACTTACCTCTATTGCAGGACCGGTGATATTTTCGAATCTGCAGTCTTCAAGATAGAGTTTATCCCAGTAGTTATGATCAACGAGAATAACTGACGGGACATTCTTTACATTCATACGAACAATTGTAAATCCCGCTTCATGAGTTTTAACTGCAGTTTTTCTCTGGCCTTCAAAATAAGTGTCGATCATCATGAACTGCCAGCCGGGTGAAGCTTTTGTCGTATAAATTCCATAATCGCCACCAAAGAATTTAACGTCTTCAATCATATTACCTATATCGAAAAGACCTGCCTTCCCGTTGTCTGTGTGGATATCGCAATGAGAGATAAAACTATGTTGGGCAAAGTGCGTCCGTAAAGCCACTGCTGCAGGATTCCCGTCTTCTATTTTAAGATCGATATTTGATAATGCACTGTAGAAGGTGCCGGCTGATGCATCCCTCACTTCCTTGCCATTTTCAACAATACTGCTTGTAAACCAGAACATATAGGAAGCTTTTCCTTTGTCCTCGGAATTTTCTGTCTGAAACCCGGGAGAATTTTTCTTAAGGATAATTAACGGCCTGCTTTTCCCATACCCGATTAACCTTATCGATGCAGGGATATAAATAGTTTTGGAGATAGTGTAACTTCCTTCGGGAATAAACAGTATTCCAAAGTTTCTGTCGGTTTTTAACTTATTGATAGCATTCTGAAGCTTAATGGATACATCACTCTTTCCATCATTGGTAATATCAAAATTCTGCGGAGTGAAATAAACAGCAGCAGGATCATCAGGTTTTTGGGTAAAAAATGATTTTGATGGTTTTGTTGCAGCCAGGCTGGATAAGAAAGAAAAGGTTGAAATAACTGCACACAATAGAACATTCCGGTATTTCATACAAGTAAGTTTAAGATGAATAGTAAACTTACAATAAAATATTGATTCTGATTTTAACAACTCAGAGTCATTATGACCCATTATGAACCTTGGTATTAACTTTTGTGTCCCTTTGTGGAAAAAAATAAATCATTGAAACACAAAGGATCACAAAGGGAAAAAAGCCGCTCGTCGAACTGATAAATGATGTTAATAGTTGTTAAATGTTACGGAAGGAACATTCATGCCGGTTATTTTTGATAATTTTGCGCCTGAGTATTCAGTACATGTCTGAAAGCTCATAAGATCATTTATAATGAAGAAAACATTAATTACCACAGGTATAGTTGTTCTTGTTGCGTTTATCTTGCTATTTGCTCTGAACAGTCTTACTTCAAAAAATAAAACTCAAAAAGAGTACGTCGAGGTACAAAAAGGAGAATTTGAAATTGCTGTCACAGGTGCAGGTGAATTAATTGCCGAAAAATCAGTAGACATAAAGGGTCCGGAGCTTGCGATGGGACGTGATATAAGGTTTATGGCCATCAAGATTCAGGACCTTATAGCTGAGGGAACCGTAGTGAAGGAAGGTGATTATGTAGCGACCCTTGACAGAACTGATTTAAATAATAATATGAAGGATGCACAGGAAAGTCTTAAAACATTGCAGACTGATCTTGATTTGAAATTACTTGATAGTGCAGTTGTCCTGAATGACAGAAGGGATGAGATAAAAAACCAGAGATACACGATTGAAGAGGCTGAAATGACTTTTCGCAATTCTAAATTTGAACCTCCCACTACCATACGCGAAGCTGAAATTTCTCTTGATATGGCAAAACGCGTAATGGAGCAAAAAGAAAGGAGTTATACCCGTAGAGTAGCACAGTACAAGACCGACATCATTAACCAGACCTATTGGGTTAACAAGGTGGCTCGCAGGGTCAATGACCTGCAGGAAATACTGGATGGGTTTACTATTAAGGCACCGGCTTCAGGCATGGTCATTTATAAAAAGGAGTGGAGTGGTACCAAAAGAAAGGTAGGTTCAATGATCAATCCTTTTGACAGGGTGGTTGCAACGCTTCCTGATCTGACTTCAATGCTCTCCAAAACATTTGTAAATGAGATTGATGTAAGTAAAATGAAAACAGGACAAAAGGTTGATATTTCAATTGACGCTTTCCCGAAAAATAAATATAATGGCATTGTGACCTATGTTGCAAACATTGGTGAGAAACTGAATAATACGAACGATAAGGTGTTTGAAGTCCAGGTTAAGATTGACGGTTCCGATCCTTCACTCAGACCATCAATGACAACCGGGAATAAAATTGTTATAAGTACAGTTAAAAATGCTATATATATTCCGATAGAATGTGTACAGGCAGGGACCGACAGTATTCCGTTTGTCTATACCAAAAAGGGTGTCAAACAGGTTGTTCTTTTGGGCGAATCAAATGAAAAGCATGTATTGGTCGAGAAAGGTCTGGAATCCGGAACTATGCTCTACCTTAATAATCCTGAAAATCCCGAAAAATTCAAGCTGTCAGGGAAGGATCTTATTGGAATAATAAAAGAGAGGGAAAAAGTCAGAAGCGATCTGGCAGGTATGTACAGGAAGAAACCAGCAGGAGTTCTTTAACCAGGTTCAACATGAATGGTGACTGTCAGGTTCTCGTAGACTTTGGTCAGTTCATTCTCAATCTTGTCGCAATATTTATGAGCCTTTCCGACTGAAACATCTGCAGGAATCTGAATGTGGATATCTACAAACCGATAATTTCCGGCAACCCTCGTCCTGAGGTTATGGTAATTAACTTCCAGATTATTTAGTCTGGATTCAAGCTCCTCTATCTCAAGTTCACTCCATGCAGTATCGAGGAGAGGAGTAAAGGCTTTTTTCAGAAGAATATATGACTCCTTTATAATAAATAGAGCAACCAGAATTGCTATAATCGGATCCAACCAATTAATTCCTGTTATCATTATCAGACCAAGACCTACTGAAACTCCCAGCGATGTATATACATCGGTTTTGAGATGAAGCGCATCTGCTTCTAATGCCACTGAATTCGTAGCTCGGGCTACCTTATAGAGTCTTCGTGAAACAATTGTATTGACTATTGCTGAGATCAGCATCACAATTGAGCCCAGAGCTATAGAATCGATTACGATCTTCTCGCCGGCTAGTTTTTTAGCAGCTTCTACAATAATCCAGATGGCAGCAATAAAGATAAGCAGTGCTTCAATCACACCTGAAATATTTTCAATTTTACCGTGTCCGTATGGATGTCGCGAGTCAGGAGGATTATCAGAAACTCTGACAGAAAGAAAAGCAATAATTGCTGCAACCAGGTCCATGGAAGAGTGTATTGTTTCAGAAATTATGCTTACTGACCCGCTGATAAGTCCGACGACCATCTTCAACAATATGAGCAAAGTGTTGGAGACTATCGAAAGACGGGCTATACTTACTTTAGGGTTCATTAGAATTTTGGATTTCGGATTCTTGATTTTGGATTTCGGATTTTCGATTTCTGATTTATATTTTTTTCAATCCGCAATCCGCAATTATATAGTTACTAACTCGTATTCTCTATTTCCAAGTCCAATTTTCACGGCATGTTCAAGACCCGCCTGCCAGAATGTATCGGGATGAGCCATCTTGAATTTATCTTCACCACTCAGGTCGTTATCTTTATGATCATCACAAATCCGGCTGCCGGGAAGGGCGGGAGCTGATTTTACCAGATCGGCGCATGCCTGATCAAGGGCAACAGGATCAAAAGATGCAGCTATTCCGAGGTCAGGTACAAGAGGATAATCGTTGAAACCCCAGCAATCACAATCGGGCGAGACATTCATAATGAAATTTATATGGAAGGAAGGTTTGTCCTTCACCACCGCCAGTGCATATTCAGCAACTCTTTTACAAACTGTTTCGGAGGAATTTTGCCAGACAACCCTGGCAGAATCGTACTGGCATACAGCAACACACTGTCCGCAGCCAACACATTTGACATAATCGATATGTGCAATCTTATCTTTGCCCACAGCGACAGCATCATGGGCGCAATATTTTTCGCATACCCTGCAACCTGTACAATTCTCTTCAAATATCTCAGGTGAAGAACCTGAATGCAGAAATAGTTTTCCGCCCACCGAAGCACAGCCCATTCCAAGATTCTTTAGAGCTCCGCCGAATCCGGTCATTTCATGCCCTTTGAAGTGATTCATCGAAATAATTATATCTGCATCGGCGATAGCACTTCCTATTTTCGCTTTGTCGCAGTACTCAAGGTTTAATTCTATTTCCCGGTAATCAGTTCCTTTGATTCCATCTCCGATAATAACCGGACAATTTGTTGTGATAGGGTTATAACCGTTCTCAAAAGCTGCCTCAAGATGCATTGGTGCATTAGAACGTCTGCCAAAATAAAGAGTGTTGCAATCGGTCAGAAACGGAATAGCTTCTTTTGATCTCAGATACTTAACAATGCGTGCGGCATAATTAGGCCTCAGGTACGCAAGGTTGCCTGGTTCCCCGAAGTGCAGTTTTACAGCAACTATTTTTCTCTTGAAATCAATTTTATCGATCCCGGCTTTAACTATAAGTGCGTCAAGCTTTTTAAAAAGATTCTGTGATGGTTTTGCCCTTAGGTTGGTGAAATATACTTTTGATGAAGACATAGATTGATTTTTTCTATACTGATAATATTTTAGCAAGTTCAACCAGGTCATGATTTACATCTTTATGCAGTTTCACTGCTTTCCGGAAAGGGACAAGAGTGATTTCTCCATTCATAATACCAACCATAACACTTTTCTGATCATCTATAAGAGCTTCTACTGCGGCATGTCCGAGACGACTGGCATTAACCCTGTCAATTGCTGAAGGAGATCCTCCACGTTGCAGATGTCCCAAAACAGAAACCCTTACATCATAATCTTTAAAATCATTTTTAACTTTCTCCGCCATTGCAAAAGCTCCACCTTCCTGGTGACCTTCCGCAACTATAATAATATTACTTGATTTCTTGCGTGTATTTCCTGCTTCGATCATTGTTTTCAGATCCTGTTCAGCTCCCTTGATTTCAGGGATGATAATGGCCTCAGCACCGGTGGCAATACCGCTATAAAGTGCAATGAATCCGGCCTCTGCACCCATCACCTCTACAAAAAACATCCTATTATGAGCACTGGCTGTATCTCTGATCTTATCCACAGCTTCCACAACAGTGTTAAGAGCTGTATCGTAACCGATTGTGTAATCAGTACCATAAATATCATTATCAATTGTTCCGGGGATTCCTACAAACGGGATATCATATTCCTCATTGAAAATCCTGGCGCCGGTAAAAGATCCATCACCTCCAATAACCACTACTCCGTCAATCTGTGCTTCCTTCAGGTTGTTATAAGCTTTCAGCCTGCCTTCAGGTGTTCTGAACTCCTCGCACCTGGCAGTTTTCAGAATTGTCCCGCCTCTCTGTATGATGTCGCTGACGCTGGATGACTGCATAGGCACGAAGTTTGCATCTATCATACCCTGGTAGCCCTGACGTATTCCTATAATTTCCAATCCGTTATAAACTGCTGTTCGAACAACACCACGAATAGCTGCATTCATTCCTGGGGCATCTCCTCCTGATGTCAGTACCCCAATTTTCTTAATCTTTGCCATAAATAATTAATCTAAAATAAGGCACAAAGGTAATATAATTATTTTAGCCTTACAAATGACGGAACATTCCAATAGTCAGATATTTGAAATGATATCACGTATGTTTTCTATGAGCCATTTAGGGGTCGAAGTTGCCCCGCAGATCCCTATCGATTTTTTACCGGCGAACCACGATTTGTCAATTTCTTCATGACTTGATACAAAATGAGTATCAGGATTTACATTTTTGCAGACTGAATATAACATCTTGCCATTGGAACTTTCTCTCCCACTCACAAAAATTATAGTATCGTGCTTCTTGGCAAAGGTCTTCAGATGTGGTTCACGGTTTGAGACCTGACCGCAGATAGTTTTGTTTATTATCAGGTTTTTATCAGGCTCGATCCCATATTCCTCCATTTTATTTCGCAGGTTGTCTGTAAGATTTCTGTACTCCTTAACACTCATTGTTGTCTGTGCAAAAAGATATACCGGCTTTGAAATGTCGATCTTATTGAAGTCTCCTGGTCCCGATACCAGAATTCCTTCATTGTTTATCTGGCCAAGCAATCCGACAACCTCTGCGTGACCGGGTTTACCAAAAATTACCACCTGTCCTTCACCCTGCTTTGTGCGGATCCATGTCTCCCTGATCTTCGATTGCAACCTTTTGACGATAGGACAAGTAGCCTCTATTATAGTAATATTATTTTTTTCAGCAATGATATATGTTTCAGGTGGTTCGCCATGAGCTCTGATAAGCACTTTGCTGTTTCTCAGATTTCTGAATTCCATGTGATCAATTGACGCAAGTCCAAGAGATGCTAGGCGGTCCACTTCCTTGTCATTGTGAACAATAGGTCCAAGTGAAAAAACTTTTTCACCTTTCAGGAGAGCCCTTTCTGCTATCTCTACGGCATTTTGTACGCCAAAACAGAATCCCGACTGTTTATCAATTTCAACTTCCATTTCTCTTGTTCTGAATGATATTTTTTATCCATATCATCTGTTCATCGACTGTCATTCTGCTGTTATCGAGTATAATAGCATCATCGGCTCGTCTGAGGGGACTAATATCCCTGTTTTCATCTGCAATATCACGGGCGATTATCATTCTCTTGATCTCTTCAAAATAGATATTTATTCCTTTGTTTTTCAATTCATTATGCCTTCTTTTCGCCCTGATATCGACTGAAGCTGTCATGAATATCTTTATATCTGCATCGGGGAAAACCACAGTACCAATATCCCTTCCATCCATTACTATGCCTTTTGAAATCCCTATCTGTCTCTGAAGTTCGACCATCCGGAAACGCACTTCAGCAATCTGGCTTATCCTGCTGACATGAGAAGTCACTTCCATATTCCTGATCTCCTTTTCAACATTTTCTGAATTCAGAAAGGTCTCATATTCATTTATGCCGGGATTATAAACAAAATCAATGTGAATATCTTTAAGTTCGGAAATAATTGCAGTTGTATTTAGACCGTTTCTATTGATATAATTTCTCCTCATGCAATAGAGAGTTACGGCGCGGTACATTGCACCGCTGTCAATAAAAATATAGTTCAGATCTTTTGCTATTAATCTTGCAAATGTGCTCTTTCCGCATGACGAGTAACCGTCGATTGCAATAATTAGTTTTTTGTTCATTATATTATTTTTGGCTCAGAGCACAGTGCTCAGAGCTCAGGGTTGCTCTGTGCCCTGTGCAAAAATCTTCACAAAGATGATAATTTAACTTTGATAAGACAAGGGTTGATTAATTGCCAGACCTCTTATAAAACCTATCGGTTTTTAAAATCAGGGATACATTTGTTGAAGACCCTGCGAGATGATATGTTGCTCTTCCGAATTCAATATTAAGGAATGAAGTATTTATACCAAAACCCCAGGAAAATCCGACAGTCGAGACTTTTGACTCGATTTCCAGTTCCCTTCTTCTCTGATAGTTATAGCCCGCGCTGAAATAGAAGTTCTTATGGGGGATAAGCTCAACCCCAAGGATAGCGTGCCTCATGGCATTTTCTAAAAAACCAGATGATACTTTGATATTTTCTGATGCTGAGGTTACATTATATTGATAAGTAAGGTCAAATTTCTCAAGATGCCTGAGAGTTAATGAGAAACGGAAGGGAGCATGGGCAAGCTTCTGTGAAATGCCTGCCTGAATTTCGAAAGGTAGCTTCTGATGAGCTTCCCCGGCATAGGTGGTAACCTGGTAACCTGCGTTTCTGATCACCAACCCTGCTGAAAACAGATTGCTTTTGTTATGCCACGAAGCACCAAGATCGATAGCAAATCCGAATGATGTATATTTTTCGAGCTGTGATAACACCGGTTTGATGTTTATTCCGATTGAAAAGAGCGAGTCAATTTCACGGGAATAGATAAGAGAGAGAGCATATTCGGCAGCATTGAAACTTCCGGTTATAATTCCTGAGGCATCTGATTCGGTAAAAGATCCATAATTCAGATATGTCAGACCTGCTGCGAAATTTCCGGTCCCTGCAAAAGATCTTGAGTACATTGCAAGACCATAATTGATTCCGGCGAAATAATTCACATAGTTCAATGCAAGACTCTTATTCATACCCGGATTCAGGAGAGCAGGGTTGTGGTAAGCAAGGTTGAGATTATTCCCTGGTAATGAAACATTTGTACCCCCCAGTGAAGAGACAAGTCCGGAGTGCGTAAGGTTCAGGAATTCGTACACGTTATCACCTCCGGTCTGTGAATAGGCGGGGAAGATAAACATGAGGCACAAGAAGAAAGTCAGAACCTTTTTTTTCATAACTGTAGATACCCACCAAATATAACATGATTTGTTTAAACGAAGAAGCTGTGTAAATTAGTATTAATGAATATGATATAACTACCTGATGCAGGTCAGGCGGTCTTCCCTGTTAGTGCAAGTGCATCATTAATGCTTTTATTCCTTCCGTTCATTTGCGACATGAACAGCCCTGCAATCACTATTATCATCCCTGCGATATTTTGAACAGTCAGCTTTTCTCCCATCAATATGAATGAGAATAGAGCTGTGAATACAGGAATACAATTAGAAAAAACATTTGCTTTTGTTATGCCCATATTTCTTACTGACCAGGCGAAGAGAATGAAGGCTCCGCAAGAAGCAAAGATTGAAAGCTCAATAATAGGTTTGAACATATTAAAAGTGAAAGGAGTAGAGATAAAACTCTTAAAATCGAAAATCAGAAAGAGTGGAAGGAAAAGAATTGCTCCGATTAAATTTTGAACATTTACAATATAGACCGGACTATAAGAACCAACCAAACGACTGAGTGTCAGATTATATCCTACTGCAGAAAATACTGCGAGCATTAACAGACCTAAACCCTTAATGTTAAATGAAATGCTTCCGTCACTATTAAGAATGAAGACTAGGACACCAATAAATGAGATAATTATTCCGGCATAATTTATTGCTTTCAGTTTCTCTTTAAAGATCAGCCAGACCCCGATAGTGGCAAAAACAGGAATTGTTGAGATAAGTACAGAACATACAGTTGCCGAGACATAGGTAAGGCCAAAACTCTCCCCAAGAAAATAAAAGAAGGGTTCAAATACAGCGAGCATCAGGAATAGTTTCCAGTCGCCCTTTTTTATCTTCATGTAATTCTTTGTAACAACAAGAAAAACAGTCATTAGAATTACTGAAAACAAAAGCCTGATAAAGACAATAGTAATAGGGTGGAATGTTTTGTTTGCAATCTTGAACCAGATAAACGAGAAGGACCAGAAGATCATTGCTAAAATTACTGCTCCATATGTCTTTACCTGCTTGTTCAATTTAATAATCTGATTTGTATCTGTTTTTAGGCGATGCGAATTTAAAGTTAAATATATAAATCGATACAATTCAAATGATAAATTTTCAAATTGGATAAATTAACCACTTTAATATAATGGTTACAATTCCAGTTTTATGGATAGATCATTTTCCATCAAATGTGCACATCTTTCGACCACACAAAATATACATCTTTTTGCAGTTGTATAAATATCATCATCCTAGTTAGTTACAGCTTGAATTGCTTTCGAACATACATAAATAATGATATTTATGTGATTTGATTGTGAATCATAAATTATTATATTTGCCGCCTCAAAGTGTTGAATAGGACAAAGTGTATTTTGTTAAACAATTAAGAATAAGTTAATTAACTAATACCAATTTTAGATGAAGATTCTGGTTTGTATCAGCAATGTTCCCGACACAACGACAAAAATCAAATTTGCCGGGGGAAATACTTCGATTGACACTACCGGTATACAATGGGTTATTAACCCATGGGACGAATTATCTCTTACACGTGCCCTTGAACTTAAGGACGATGGAGGAAGCGGAATAAAATCTGTAACTGTAATACATGTTGGTCCGGTTTCGTCAGAACCAACTATCCGTAAAGCCCTGGCTATCGGAGCTGATGATGCAATCAGAGTAAATGCAATTTCATCTGATGCATCGTATGTTGCGGCGCAGATCGCTGAGGTGGTCAAAAAGGAACAGTTTGATATAATTATGTGCGGCATAGAATCGAGCGATTACAACGGTTCATTGGTAGGAGGCATGATATCAGAGTATCTTGGCATCCCATCCGTTTCAGCCATTTCAGGTATTAAAATTGAGAACGGACAACCGGTAATGATCCGGGAAATAGATGGTGGGAAAGAGGTTATTACAGTACCATTACCATTTGTAGCTATTGTTCAGAAAGGGATAGCCAAAGAACCCCGGATAGCAGCAATGCGTGGTATCATGATGGCCCGTACAAAACCCATAAAAGTGGTTGAACCGATACAGATCGATCCGCTTACTATGATAGTGGAATTTGAAAAACCTGCACCACGGGCAGCCTGTAAATATATTGATGCAGAGAACCCTGCCCAGCTTCTTGATCTTTTGCAGAACGAAGCAAAAGTGATCTGAGAATTAGTTAAAAACACAAAATAAAAACAATATGGCAGTATTAGTATACACCGAGAATTGGGACGGAAAATTCAAGAAACTCTCTTATGAACTGGTATCATATGCAGCAGGCGTTGCTAAAATGCTCAATACATCTGTAACCGCCATTTCAATAGGCAAGGTTGATGATAGCGAATTAAAAAGGCTGGGGAATTATGGAGCCGGGAAAATCATCAGTGTTAATAATGAGAAACTTATAACACTCGACAGCCAGGCTTACTCAAGTGTTCTTTCTGAAATTTCATTAAAGGAAAAAGCATCGGTAATCATTATTTCGAATAATAATTCCGGAAAAGCTATCGCTCCCAGGTTATCAGTGCGTCTTAAAGCAGGGGTAGGTTCAGGGGTAAGCAAACTTCCGTTAAACCTTGATCCTTTCACAGTCTATAAAAGGACCTATTCAGGGAATGCTTTTGCTCACCTGGTTATAAAATCCGATATTAAGATACTTACACTGGCCCAAAACTCTTTTGATTTGATTGAGACAGGTGCCAATGCCACAATTGAAAATCTGGATATTGCTGTTGATGGATCATTAATCAAAACAGTTGTTAAGGATGTACAGAAACAATCTGGCAAAATACTTCTGAACGATGCTGATATCGTTGTATCAGGTGGAAGAGGTATGAAATCGCCCGATAACTGGCCGCCGCTTGTTGAACTCGCTAATCTTCTCGGAGCTGCTACCGCATGTTCACGTCCGGTGTCCGATGAAGGATGGAGACCTCATGAGGAACATACCGGACAGACTGGCAAGATCATTGCACCAAATCTTTATATAGCAGTGGGTATCTCGGGTGCGACACAGCATCTGGCAGGTATCAGTTCATCAAAATTTATTGTTGCCATCAATAACGATAAGGATGCTCCGATTTTTGAAGCAGCGCAGTATGGTATCATTGGCGATGCAATGAAAGTATTGCCAAAACTGGTTGAAGCAGTAAAGGAAATTAAAAAATAAATCGATGATAGAGACGCCCAACTTGGGCGTCTCTACAAATCTCAAATCTGAAATCTTTGAAGTTAAATAGGATTAACATTACACCTGTGAATTTAATTATTAACTGATTTTTTACAGATGACGAAACAGATTATATTTGCCTTATCACTTCTAATAACATTAGGCGCATTTTCATACACCATAAACCGGATAGTTAAGTTTTTCAGATTTACCAGACCTGCATTCCCTGTAAAAGATTTTGGGAAGAGAATAAAGGTGATGGTTACAGTTGCCTTTGGCCAGACAAAGATCTTCAGGAAACCTGTTCTTGGACTTTTTCATGCTCTGGTTTTCTGGGGTTTCTGTGTTATAATATTTGGCAGCATCGAGATGGTTATTGACGGGTTGACCGGGTCTGAAAAAGTATTTAAAATACTGGGTCTGGTTTATGACGTGCTGATGGCATCAGGAGATATTTTTGCTTTACTAGTAGCTGTGTCAATAGTCATATTCCTCTCACGACGTTTGTTTTTTCATATCAGACGTTTCGAAGGGATTGAGATGAAAAAAAGATCCCATACTGATGCTAATATTTCTCTTTCATTAATACTGCTGTTAATGATATCCCTGCTGGCCATGAATATCGGATACCTTGGATATCGGCAGTCGGCAGGAAATTTAACTACGGGGATCTACCCGGTAGGGAAAATACTTATTACTCTTTTACCGGCACTAAGTACTGAAACCTTCAAATTCATTTATGAAGCTTCATGGTGGAGTCACATTCTCCTCATATTCTTCTTTGCAAATTATCTTCCTTATTCCAAGCATTTTCATGTTTTCATGTCGGTGCCGAACGTTTTTTTGTCAAGACTTGATCCACTGGGAAAACTTCCGAACATGGATAGTATAACCAGGGAAGTTAAGCTGATGCTCGATCCAAACACTGCATTTGCAGCATCGGCTGGTGATGCTCCGCCAGAAAGGTTTGGTGTAAAAGACGCAGAAGATGCATCATGGAAAAATTATTTTGATTCCCTGGCATGTACAGAATGCGGAAGATGCACATCGGTATGTCCTGCAAATCTTACAGGAAAGAAATTGTCACCCCGGAAAGTGATGATGGACCTGAGAGCAAGAATGAAAGAGAAGGGTCCTCTGATGGTTAAGAATGGAAGAGATTTCAATGATAGCCGCTCTCTTTTAAGGGATTATATTTCTGAGGAAGAGCTCTGGGCCTGTACAACATGCAACGCCTGTGCAAAAGAGTGTCCTATTAACATCAATCATCCCACATTTATAGTCGATATGCGCAGATATCTTGTAATGGAAGAAGCATCTTCTCCGGGCGAGATCAAGGCTATGTTCAATAATATTGAAAATAATGGTGCACCCTGGCAGTATTCAGCTGAGGATAGATTGAATTGGGCTAAAGATCTGGAAATGACCACAAAGTACTCACAAAGTAACACAAAGGGAAAATTGGACCTGGAACACTAATAAGTAGGTTGGACGAAAAGATAGAACTAATGGAAATCCGGAAAATTGAAATACCCGTAATGGCTGACCTCTTTGCCAGAGGTGAGAAACCGGAATACCTGTTCTGGGTAGGTTGTGCCGGAGCTTTTGACGACAGATATAAGAAAGTCGTTAGGGCTTTTGCAAAAATCCTGACCCATCTGGATGTCAGTTTTGCTGTTCTGGGGAAGGAAGAAACATGTACCGGCGATCCCGCAAGGCGGGCTGGCAATGAAATGCTTTACCAGATGCAGGCGCTTCAGGTAATTGAAATATTCAGGATGTATGAAGTGAAGAAAGTGATTACCATCTGCCCGCACTGTTTCAATATATTTAAAAACGAATATCCTGATCTTGGTGCCAGCTTTGAGGTAATAAACTACCTTCAGTTTTTAAATATGAATATTGAAAATGGAAAATTGAAGATTGATCAGTCTTCGTTGAAAAATATATCAGTTACCTATCACGATCCATGCTATCTCGGACGGGCCAATGACATTTATAACGAACCGAGGAATATACTAAAACAACTGACAGGCAATTTAGTGGAGATGCACAGGAATAAAAGTTTTGCATTATGTTGCGGTGCAGGAGGGGCTCAAATGTTCAAAGAAGCAGAAAAAGGGGAAAAGGAAATCTTCATCGAGAGAACAGAGGATGCTCTGAAGACTGATGCTAAGGTGATTGCAACAGCCTGTCCGTTTTGTATGACAATGTTAACGGATGGTCTGAAGTATAAAAACAAGGAGGAGGAGATCAGGAACCTTGACATTGCAGAACTTATTGCACAATCAATTGATTTATAGAACAAGTCAAATAATTATCTGAAAACAATGGAAAACAGTAAACTATTGAAAAGCGGTGAATTTCTTGTAAATGAAATTGATCCGAAAGATATTTTTATTCCTGAGGAATTCAATGAGGAACAAAGGATGATTGCGCAGACTTGCAGCGATTTTCTGCAGGCTGAAGTATATCCCAATCTTGAAAAAGTTGAGAAGAGTGACAGGGATCTTATGAAAACCATGCTAAAGAAATCAGGAGAACTCGGGTTAATGGGCATATCTATCCCGGAAGAGTTTGGCGGATTCGGACAATCATTTGTTACCCAGATGCTTGTGGCTGAAACGACAGGCGCCGGCTATTCATTTTCAGTAGCATATATGGCACATTGTGGTATAGGAACATTACCGATAATGTATTATGGAAACAAAGATCAGCGTGAGCGTTACGTGACAAAGCTTGCTTCGGGTGAATTTATCGGAGCTTACTGTCTAACAGAACCCGGAGCCGGCAGTGATGCAAATTCGGGGAAAACAAATGCAAAGCTGAGTGAAGACGGGAAATTTTACGTCCTTAACGGTCAGAAGATGTGGATTACAAATGCTGGTTTTGCTGACACATTGGTAGTATTTGCAAAAATTGATACCGACAGGGTTCTCAGCGCTTTTATTGTTGAAAGTAAATTACCAGGTGTTGTTATTGGTCCTGATGAACACAAGATGGGAATCAAGGGCTCTTCCACTGCACAGATATACTTTACTGATGTCAAAGTACCCGTTGAGAATCTTCTTGGAAAACGTGGAGAAGGTTTCAGGATTGCTCTCAGCATTCTCCATATGGGCCGTCTTAAGCTTGGGGCCAATGTAATAGGTGCAGCTAAAAAATCGGTCAACGATTCAGTTAAATATGCCAACGAAAGAAAGCAGTTCGGTGTACTTATCTCAACTTTCGGAGCGTTGAAACACAAGATGGCCGAACAGGTTATCAGACTTTTTGCCTCCGAATCGGCTGTTTACAGGGTAAGCGCCGATATTGATAATCTGATGAAGAAGCTGACTGTCGACTGTGGTGATTATGGCAGGGCATCCATTGAAGCTATCAGCCACTATGCTGTTGAGGCTGCTATTCTGAAAGTTGTAGGATCCGAAATGCTTGATTTTGTTGCTGATGAGGCTGTTCAGATTCACGGGGGTATGGGTTACTCTGCAGAAATGATGGTTGAAAGAGGTTACAGAGATTCGAGGATAAACAGAATCTTTGAAGGCACAAATGAAATAAACCGTCTGCTTGTTGTTGATACGGCAATGAAACGGGCGATGAAGGGCGATTTTGACCTGTTCGGAGAAGCAGAGAAACTTTACTCAGGGCTGAGTAGTATTACTGATAACAAGGTAGCGGGTGAAAGTTTTTTCGGGCAAAAATCAAGGTATATCAAGAACTTCAAGAAGGTTATTCTTATCTGTGTGCATGGAGCTTCTAAATTTTTCGGTAAGGGTCTTATCAGCGAACAGGAGGTTCTGAATAATATTGCCGAAATGATGATGGAAACATATGTATCCGAATCACTTGCCCTGAGGGTTGAGAAAATGTCGGCTGGCAGCCAGAACGGATCACTTTATAAAGATATGCTGGATGTCAATGTATTCGATACTGCAGGGATAGTGAGGAAATCGGCACTGGAAGCAATCGGGGCGTTTTCAACACCTGAGTCATGTCAGACACTTATTTATGCAATTGATAACCTCACAAGGGTTGAGTGCGTGAATGTTAAAGATGCAAGACGCCGTATTGCAGATAAACTTATAGAAGATAATTCTTATAAATTCTGAAATCTGTACTAAGAGAATATTTGAAAAAGGCTTCTCAGGGAGTCTTTTTTGTCGAATATCATGAGATATTCGGTTTTGTGAGCAGTAGCAGTTGTGCGTGTCCACATTATAAATAAATATCACTATGGGGAGTGATAAAGATCAATTTCTTATATGCTAAAGAGCATGCTCATGTTAAAAATTTGTGGGATATAAAAAACTATTAATCAGGATAATCAGATATCTTTGTGAATAAATTAACAATCTTGAAAATATGAATCAGAAATTGAAAAGGATTAGACAGATATTTGCTGCACTGGCTATAATTGCAGCAGTCGAAGGATTTTCTTCATGCGAGAAGATTTCATATCCTGAGCGTCCTGTCGACCCGAATGCCACATGGCATTTTCAAGCAGATATTCAACCTATCTTCAATGGAATTTGTATAAATTGTCATAATGGAGTTCAATCACCTGACCTTAGGTCGGGCAAATCTTTCCAGGCGCTGACCAGGGGTGGATTTGTAAAACAGCCTGGTGAAACCAGCTTTTTATATATCCAGATTACCACTCAATCGGATCATATCCCAAGGACAACAGCAGCCCAGAAGCTTGAAATCCTCTACTGGATAAACCAGGGAGCCCTAAACAATTAAAAATATCTTAACCTGATAAAACCAATCAACATGAAAAAATTCTTAATCCTTTTGACTTTATCATTAAGCATAACTTCTCTGTTCGCACAGGTAGATAGTCTGAAACAGGTATCAAAACCTGTCAGGTTCACTTTTGGAACTACCACACTGATCGATAATAACACCACTGAAACCCCCTATAAAGGTGGTTTGGAACTTGAAATTAAGCACAGATTCAGCCAGATACAGAATTATCATAATCTTTTTGGAATCTATGGTTCTGCTAATACCCGGATAGGGTTAAATTATGGAATCACCGACAGAATAATGATCGGCGCAGGAACCACCAAAGACAATAAATTGCAGGATATTCAGTGGAAGTATCTTATCCTCCGACAGACAGAAGACAATAAGATGCCTGTATCACTTTCATATTATGGCAATATGGTTATTGACTTACGTCCTGAGGCAGTTTTTGGACCAGCTGCCAGTTTCAGGCAAATTCACAGGTTATCCTATTTTACCCAGCTTATCCTGGCGCGAAAAATAAATAATATGTTTTCCGTGGAGGTCGCTCCCTCTGTTTCTTACTTCAATTCAGTACAGGAAAATTCTGATTCTACTGCCGCATATAAAAACCTGAACTTTGGTATTTCAGCAGGTGCACGCGCAAATGTTTTCGGATCACATTCAGTCATACTGGAATATGATAAATTATTCACGAAGCAGAACCTTCCTGTTCAGCCAAAACCAAACCTTTCTCTCGGATGGGAAATAAGCACCGCAACTCATACCTTCCAGATATTTGTGGCCAATTATAACCAGATCCTTAATCAGAGGAATCTCGTATTCAGTACAAATGACTGGAGAAAAAGCGAGTGGCTTGTAGGATTTAATATTCATGTCAGATTCTAGTTCAATTAATAAATCAGGAATGAAATTATTTATCTTCCGGATAATTGTTCCGTTTGCTCTGATCAATTTTATTCCTCTCTCTTCCGCTTCAGGTTCCTGGTTTAAAACAGAGAATAGCACAGTTCAGGATACTGCAAAATTTGTTTCGCGGTTTGAAGCAGATAATGATCGTTGTTTTAAATGCCATGGACAGGAAAAATACGAATACACAAATGAAACTCTGGGGAAACAGGTTAGGGATATTATGTGTTCGGAACGGATTGTCCGTAAGAACGAATTTTATTCATCAAATCATAAAAGTTTCAGTTGCACCGACTGCCATTCGGATCAGTATGTAAAGTTCCCTCATTCAGGAGAACTACGTATGGAACAAAAGTACATCTGCATTGATTGTCATGGGGGTGATGAGAAGTTTGCGAAATACCATTTTGAAGAAATTGAGGCTGAATATCAGAAAAGCACCCACTTTAAAATGGAGAATGACGGATTCTCCTGCTGGAAATGTCATAACCCTCACACCTACAAAATCTCGGTCAGGAATAATACCAATCTTAAGGAGACTATTGCATATGACAATGCTATTTGTCTTAATTGTCACTCCAACTTCAGCAATTTTCAACTTATTAGCGACAAGGCTGAGATCGATATAATCCAAAAGCATGGCTGGCTTCCTAATCAGGCTTTACATTTCGCCAATGTCAGATGCATCGAATGTCATACAAAAATCAATAATAATATACCTGTATCACATCAGATAAGACCAAAAGGAGAGGCAGTCAGACTTTGCAATGAATGTCATTCGAAAAACTCATTACTCATGGCCTCTCTTTACAAATTTGAATCTAAAGAACAACGTCGCGACGGATTCTTTAATGGTATAATTTTAAATGCATCTTATGTAATCGGGGCAAACAGGAATGAATATCTGAACCTGTTAAGTTTGATTATATTTGCTGTTATTCTATTAGTGATTACAATACACATCATATTCAGGATTAAGGGAAAAAGAAAAAATCGTTAAAGAATAGAAAGATGTATCTCTACCCAAAATGGATAAGGCTCTGGCACCTTATAAACGGCGCAATGTTTCTCATTCTTATTGTTACCGGGATAAGTATGCAGTATACCGATAAAGAACATGCAACTTATATGGTAGGATTTGCCAAAGCAGTTAAGTGGCATAATTTTGCAGCAATAGTCCTGGTTATAAACTATATATTCTTCGTTACGGGTAACCTTCTGACATATAATGGGAGATACTACAGATTAGGAAGGAAAGATTTTTTATTGAATCTGAAAAGGCAATTTCTATACTATTCAAAGGGTATGTTCAGGGGAGAAAAACATCCATTTCCTATAACGGAGGAACGTAAATTCAACCCATTGCAAAAAATAACCTATGTTCTTGCAATGTACATGGCTCTTCCTATGCTTATTATTTCGGGTATTGGCCTGTTGTTACCTGAGATTACTATTACAACATTTTTTGGGATAAGCGGACTTATACTTACAGATATTCTTCATATCACAATGGGTTTCTTTCTCTCAATTTTTATGATTATTCATATTTATACATGTACCCTTGGTCATAAACCGACCTCTCTTTTCAGAGGAATTATTACCGGTTACCATGTTTCGGAAGATGAATAAGCTTTACATAGCCATTTTTAATCTCGTCAATTTTTTTTATATTTAGTGATAATTTTAAAATCGAGGATTATGAAAAGTTTAAAGTTGATTTTTGTAAGCATGTTGATAATGTTTATGAGTGCTTCGCTTGTAGCCCAACCTAAACCATGGGTAGTTCCGGCTAATTTCAAAACAATGAAAAATCCAGTTGCCACAGGTGATGCAAGTACGAAGGCAGGACAAGCCCTCTATACAAAGAATTGTGCATCCTGTCATGGGAAAGCTGGTCAGGGCGACGGGGTAAAGGCAAGATCCCTCAAACAATTTCCCGGGGATTTCTCCAAGGCAGATTATCAGAAGCAGAGTGACGGGGATCTGTTCTACAAAACTAAATTCGGAAGGGATGAAATGCCTAAGTACGATGGCAAGTTAGCGGATGATGATATCTGGAACATTGTCAATTATATGAGGACATTCACGAAATAAGTTCTTACACCTTTCGCAAACAGTGCTTAACATTTGCACGATTATTGCATAAATAGTTTAAACTAAAATGTATAATTATGAGAACTATGAAACTTTTTTTTGCCAGCTCTATGTTGTTCATGCTGAGTATAGCATTGGTAGCTCAACCCAAACCGTGGGTCGTTCCTGCAAATTTTAAATCGATGAAAAATCCTGTCGCACAGAGTGATGCGAGTGCAAAAGTTGGAATGGCTCTTTACACAAAGAACTGTGCATCCTGTCATGGAAAAGCCGGTTTAGGTGATGGTGTTAAAGCCAGGACGATTAAAGATTTCCCGGGTGATTTTTCTAAAGCGGATTTCCAGGGACTTGCAGATGGTGATATCTTTTTCAGAACTAAAACAGGAAGAGGCGACATGCCAAAATATGAGGGGAAATTGGCCGATGATGATATCTGGAATGTTGTTAATTACCTTAGAACATTGAAGAAATAAGCTAAAATTATTCTTATTATATAAAAAGGGATATGCGATGCGTGTCCCTTTTTTATTTGACATCCCCTTTTATGGGAATTCGTGCGGGGAGTCAAAACGAACCAAATAAAGTTGACGGTCATTGCCAGGAGTGAAGCGACGAAGCAATCTCATAGGCACAGTCTGATTAAAGAAGTTAATACCCCGGCGGCAATAAGGCGAATACTTATAAAAAAAAGGCTGTCATTTCTGACAGCCCTTTTAAAATATATAGTTCAGGTTAATCTAAGTAGTTAACTCAATTGGCTTTCAGCCAATCAATTGAGTTTTGCAGGAGTTGTAACGCATAAGTATGGTTATGTACACCAAGTGATAACTCACTGGTAATATAACCATAATTGTACGCAGCCCCTAATTCGCCATATTTCAATTCACGGCCTATCCTGTTTGTCCAATCAGCATCAGTAGCCAGAGTAACTGTATTTCCATATACCAGGATACCTGAAGTTGGACCAACAGTATTTGCAGTTGCAAGAGCTGTAGCGAAAACTGTGGTAGTCTGGACATTAGGGAGCAGAACTCCATAAAAATCGTGTGTCGGTTCTGCACTATAGGATGCAACCCCATTACTTATAGTCTTCTTGAATACTTTTCTTGTAGTAAGTAATTCAGCCAGTTCGATTCGTTTGGCATCAATTTCAGTCTGTATAGGTGTAAGCTTATCTTCGCCATTGTGGCAGGTTGTACATGCATCTTTATTTACTATTAAGGAATGGCCTCCGGTCTGAGTGTCAGGATTAAATTCATTCATATGGCAATCAGTACAAGCATTAGCAGAGTGTTTCCACGTTCTGTTATATACCTTGCCTGCATATTCATAACCATTGATTCCGGCAAAAAGATTTGACTGGTTTCCATCATGAACGGAAAAGTTTGTTCCAACCTTGAACTTTACTGTTGTGTTCTCGAGTGTATTGTCGAGAGGAAAGAAAGGAAGCTGATTGAAAGTCTGAACCTTACCGGCTGCATCTGTATAGTTCACAGCAGTCACACCACGGATCTGGTGACAGGTACAACATAAATTATCTATTGTGCCAAAATCTGTAGTTGTGGCATTATTGTTATAATTCAATGCTATAGGTGTTGTGGTCCTCAAAACCATGCTTACAGTGTCGCCTGTAAAATCAAATGCTCTGTGTTTATGACATGTTTGACAGGTAATCCTTGTACCATCAGTTATTTCAGCGGCTACTACAAATTTGCCATTACTGGTAATCTCCTGAAAACCTTCGTTTGTATGGCATCTGGCACAATACTTTGTATTTCTCGCACTGGAGGTGCCAAAAAAATGTTTTGATAGATGGTACTCAGCTAATTTTGTATCCATGTTTGCACTGGTATGGCATGTAATACAGACATCATTCGCATTTTTCCCGGGAGGTCCCATAGGTCCTTCACATGCAGTAAACAGGAATCCCGACATAAATAATAGAGAGAGTAGTCTGATTAGGTTTTTCATATCTGGTTTATTTGTTAAGATTTCGTTCTGCAATTTACAAAAAAGCTCTGTTATCTTATTAACAGATGTTATGCTATTTGTGATATATATAATTGATAGATATAGGACTTCCCGATGATAAATGTCAATTAATAGAGTGATATTTATTAGTTTTGCAGATTCAGAAGTTATTAATGACCTATTTTGAAAACCTTTAAATGCTGAAATATGCCGGTGGTAAATTTAATAAGTAGTTGTGAAACCTGTACATATAGGTGGAAAAACTTTCAACACCTGACAAAGGAGGAGCTAAAGCTTGTAAACGACAACAGATATGAAGCTACATTTAAGCCTGGTGAGATAATAATTAAGCAGGGCTCTCCGGCATCAAATGCTTTATTTATGGCTTCGGGAATGGCAAAAACATACATTGAAGGACTGAACGGCAAAAACTTCGTTATCAGTATTTCTATGCCAGGCCGTCTTATTTTAGGTCCGGGTGCTTATGTAGACTCACGTCATACTTATACGGTTGCTGCCATTACCGGCGTTCAGGCCTGTTTCATAAACTTTGATATCTTTAAACACCTTGTCAGGTCTAATGGAGCTTTTGCAGAAGGTCTTCTTGAAGATATTAGTGCAAAATCGCAGAACACATTTACCAGGATGGTAAACCTGTCGCAGAAGAAGATGCATGGCCGGTTAGCTGACGCGTTACTCTATTTTTCAGATGCAGTATTCAAAAGTGATGAATACGAAATGATACTTTCGCGACAGGAACTTGGAGAGATGACTAATATGGCAAAGGAATGCGTTGTCAGGATTCTTAAAGAGCTTGAAGAAACCGGTGTAATTTATTCTGATTCATCAAAAATTAAAATACTGAACAGGCAAAAGCTTGTTCAGATATCCTTAAAGGGGTAGTTTTGGAAGTCGGAAGTCCGAAGTAATAAAAGTACAAAACAGTTCGAAGATGAGGATTCACGAATAAGTCAACTTCTGACTTTCTAATTATAGTTTACAAAATTTTTCAAATTATGAAGTATATAAAATTCCTTTTTTCTCCTCTGTTAATGGGGATATTGTTTATTGTCTTTGCCATAGCAATGGCAGCCGCCACGTTTCTTGAAAATGACTTCGGTTCATCGGCTGCCTATAACATGGTTTATAATACAAGATGGTTTGAACTGATTTTGTTACTTCTTGCTGTAAACCTTGTAGGTCAAATAGTTGTGTTAAAACTATTCAGGAAAGAAAAACTGACAATAGCACTTTTTCACCTTTCATTCATTCTTATGATTATTGGTGCTGGAATAACAAGATATTTCGGATGGGAAGGATCTATGCATATCAGGGAAGGCGAAGAGCAGCAACAATGCTTATCAAATGAAAAGTACATCGGATATTCAGTAAAAGATAATAAAGGATCGATCATTGAAAGCCGGATCGATAAATATTCAATGACCTCAGTTTCAGCTGATAACTATAAAAAAGAGTTCCTGGTAAATGGCCGTAAATATGAACTGATACTGGCAAAGATAATCCCGAATGCTTCTGAGGTAGTAACAGACACTCCTGAGGGAGAACCAATTGTTTCAATGCTTGTGACAAAAAATATGATGTCAAGCGAAGCCATTACTCTGAAGAAAGGTGATATAAAAACTTCTGAAGGAATCTCATTTGGTTTTGCATCACTTCAGCCGGCTGATATAAACATTTCTCTTGATTCGGGAAGGTTTTTTGTTTTGTCGCGGTTTAATATGGGAGAAATGAACATGACCACACAACAGGTGACCTCACCTGAGCCTGGCAAAAAGATTGAATTGAGAAAAATGCAGGTTTTAACACTGGGTGATATAAAAATTGTACCACAGCAGATATCTGCATCGGGAATTATAGATGCTGTTGGCATGAAACCTGAAGAACAAACTACTGGTCTGAGTGCTTTTATATTCCATCTAATAAGTGGTAAAAAGTCGGAAACAGTCTATCTGTGGGACAGAGAAGGTGAAAAAGCGGCTTCCTCATCATGTGAACTGGATGGCAACACAGTTGAGCTTAGTTATGGATCGAAGGCAACAGCACTTCCTTTCTCGATTAAACTGAATAAATTCATTCTTGAAAGATATCCTGGTTCTTCCAGCCCATCAGGTTATAAAAGTGATGTTGTCCTTCTTGATAAAAAGGAGAATGTTGAAAAATCCTTCATGATTTTCATGAATAATATCCTTAAATACAGAGGGTACCGTTTTTATCAGTCCTCATTCGATCGCGATGAAAAAGGCACTGTCCTGTCTGTTAATCACGATATGGCAGGGATGATGGTTACTTATACCGGTTATGGACTGCTATTCATTTTCATTATCTTATCATTGATCAATAAAAACTCTCTGTTCAATAATATTAATGCCGGACACTGGAATTCTTCAATCAGGAAAACCATTCCGGCATTCCTGCTGATATTGTTTCTATCAGGTTTGTCCGGTATCGATGCCCAAAAACTTGTTCCTGATAAATCCGTTGCAGCTGAGTTTGGGAAAGTACTCGTTCAGGACCAGAAGGGGAGGACCAAACCACTTTTCACTTTAAGTAATGATATTCTCAGGAAAGTGACACGGGAAAATGAATTTGAGGGATTAACCTCCATGCAGGTCTTTCTTGGACTCTATTTTGATTTCAATAACTGGAAGGATGTTCCGCTTATTAGAATTTCGGATAGCGAAATCCAAAGTAAGCTCGGGATAAGTGGCAAGTTTGCTTCATTTACTGATCTTGTTAATCTAAATGGCAATGGTACCTATAAAATCTCGGGAGAAGTTAATGAAGCTTACTCAAAAGCTCCTTCAGAACGTAGCAAGACAGACAAGGAGTTGATGAAAATCGATGAGCGGGTAAATATTGTGTACATGATATATAAAGGGGATTTTATGAAACTTTTTCCCCTGAAAGATGGAACACATAACTGGGGGTCACCACTTGAGGCAGTTCAAAAAGCTTCAGGCAAAGAAGATTCGGTTTATTTAAGTAGTATTGTTCCAGTTCTGTCGGAAGCTTTACAGACAAATAATTTAGCGACTGTACGTCAGGTTTCAGAATCAATAGCAGGATATCAGAAGAGGTTTTCACAATACTCTTTGCCTTCAGAATCCAAGACTAATGCTGAGCTCTTATATTATAAACTTGGCATTTTTGAACGGCTCTTCCCATTTTATACAACTGTTGGACTGGTTATGCTTATTGGCCTCATAACCATGGTTATAAGAGGTAAGAAGGGAACATCTCTTTTAGTGAAGACACTTGGATGGTTATTATTCGCAGGCTTTCTGTTTCATACTCTTGGACTTGGTCTGAGATGGTATGTTGCTGGTCATGCGCCAATGAGCAACGGATATGAATCAATGACATTTATTTCATGGGCTATCATTTTGGCAGGCTTCATATTTAGTCGTAAATCGGCATTTGCTTTGTCAGCTGCAGCAGTCCTGGCCGGAATGACACTGATGGTTGCTCATATGAGTTTTATGGATCCGGAGATAACGAATCTCGTTCCGGTTCTCAAATCCTATTGGCTGACCCTTCATGTTTCCGTAATTGTAAGCAGCGACGGATTTCTGGGGGTAGGTGCTATTCTCAGTCTTATTAATATGATCCTTCTTTCATTGTCAAACGATAAAAACCGGGAGAGAATTTCAGATACTATCGATGAATTAACTGTCATTAATTTTAAGACTCTGACTATCGGTTTGTATTTGCTTACCATTGGTACATTCCTTGGCGCTGTCTGGGCAAATGAATCATGGGGAAGATACTGGGGATGGGATCCAAAAGAAACCTGGTCTCTGATCACTATAATTATTTATAGCATAGTAATTCATAGCCGCAGGATACCAGGGATGAAAGACATCTTTACATTTAATCTGATTTCCCTTTTTGCATTCTCTTCAGTGCTCATGACCTATTTCGGAGTGAACTATTACTTATCGGGAATGCATTCCTATGCATCAGGTGATTCCGTTCCTGTGCCATCATTTGTTTATATTACAGTTATTCTTCTGGCAGCACTTTCGTTTCTGGCATATACAAAATACAGAAAACCTGTAAAATGAATGTAGGGACGTTGCATGCAACGTCCCTACAGAATTTTTGGTGGGGTGGAAGATGGGGCTCGAACCCACGACCTTCGGAACCACAATCCGACGTTCTAACCGACTGAACTACATCCACCGTTTCAGGATTGCAAAATAAGGTCAAAATTTCTATTTCACAAAATTTAAATTTTATTTTCTCATGCTGTTGTCAATTACTATCTTTGGATAGTTCAAAAAAAAAAGAACTTTCCTGTACAATTTCTTTTTCATTTAGTTGTTATCAGGGGGTATTTGTAAAAGATCTCTTTCAGGTTGAAAAAACTAAAATTTATAGACAATATTTCAGGGCTGCAACTTTTCCAGTTGATGAAGCCTGTTATCTTCTTCATTGTAAGCATTGTACTAACAAAGAGCTCTCTTTCCACGGAGGATATCGGGCAATGGGAAATGTTTATGTTTATCAGCGGGCTCCTTACATTTTTCTGGGTTACGGGAATAATTCAATCGCTTCTTCCTCTGTACCACAGAAATAAAACCTATAGGAGAATCGGCGATAATGCAGTTGATAAATCACCTGAGATTTTTAATGCATTCCTGCTGTTGTGTTTTTTCAGCCTCCTTTTTTTTATTCTCGGTCATTCATTAAAAGGCTATTTTTCTGTCTTTCATAACAGAGGGAATGTACCATTTATTAATCTGTTGTTGTTGTATATTCTCCTGAGCAGCCCGGTTTGTCTTATTGAATATATCTATCTCCTGAATAACCGTTCTTACAGGATTTTTCAATACGGGTTATATACTTTTGTGGCACAGATGATCTTTATTATTACACCAATATTATTAGGTAAAGATATAATCTGGTCAATTTACGGATTACTCTTGATTACCGGGTTTCGATGGATATGGCTGATAATTTTATTGCGGCGATACACTCAAATGAAGATATCTGTCGATTTTATTAAGGAACATCTTTACCTTGGTATACCTTTGATAATCACTACACTTATAAGCGGATCAGGTCAGTATGTAGACGGTATAATTATTTCAGCTTTTTACAAGGATCCGGCTAAATTTGCAGTTTTCCGTTATGGGGCAAAAGAATTTCCCCTGGTGCTCATGCTTGCAAACGGAATGAATGCTGCATTGCTTTCAGAGTTTGCGACCAGGGAAAAGATGAAGGAATCTATCGAGAAATTAAGGGTAAAGTCGGAGAGGCTTATGCATTTTCTATTCCCTACCACAATGGTAATGATGCTTATAGCGCGTTGGATATATCCGATAATGTTCAGGCAGGATTTTGAAAAAAGTTCAGGTATATTCCTTGTCTATGCATTGCTGATTATTCCACGACTTGTTTTCCCTCAAACAATAATAGTGGGACGGAAGAAGACTCACATAACAATGATTGCTGCAATAATTGAAATTGTTGTGAACATTTCTTTAAGCCTGTTGATGTTAAAATGGGGTTATAAGCTTGTAGGTGTTGCCGTTTCAACATTTGTAGCCTATGTAGTCAGTAATTTATTTTTAGTGTTATATGTATGGTTTAAAATGAAAATCAAACCTGCCGAATATATACCTCTTAAAGTTTTTGCCTTTTACTCGTTTCTCGTCGGAATCCTTTTTATACTCATCGACCACAGGATAATTGATATTCATTAAAAAGCACGAAGTCGGAAGTCCGAAGTTCTAAATCCAATTACATAGAAGTTCACCAGGGATACACAGATAGTCTTTCGTCTTCGGACTTCCGTCTTCCGTTATAAAATTGTGTTTATATTTGCAACTGATCTCGTTAAACTGATTGGGGTCATCGAAGGATATCCGATTCGATACAATAATTATTTATGAATATAGCGGAGGTCAAAACAAAGCAGGATAAAAAGGCATTTATTGATTTTGCAAAAGATTTATATAAGACAGATCCTTTCTGGGTTTGTCAACTTGATTCAGCTATAGAATCTGTCTTTGACCCTGAAAAAAACCATAATTTTAAACATGGCGAAGCCATAAGATGGATACTTAAGGATGATAATGATCAAACGATAGGAAGAATTGCTGCTTTTATCGACAAGGTAAGATCGTCAGCTAACAGACAGTCAACGGGCGGAATCGGTTTTTTTGAAGTAGTTGAAAACAAAGAAGCTGCTTTTATTTTATTCAACACTGCTCTTGAATGGCATAGATTGAATGGTATGGAGGCCATGGACGGGCCGATTAATTTTGGAGAAAACGACAATAACTGGGGATTGCTGGTCGAAGGATTCACCCAGCAGGGATATGGAATGCCCTACAATAAAAAATATTACCAGACCTTTTTTGAGGAGTTCGGTTTTAAGAATTATTTTGAACAATACTCATACCATAAGGATATAAGAGGTACTGATAATAAGATTGTTCAATTTCCAGAGAGGATAATGAAAATTGCTGATTGGCTCTCAAAAAGACCAGGCTATTCTTTTCACCATTTTGAATTCAGGAACAAAGAGAAGTATGTAAAGGATATAGTCGAAATTTATAATTCAACATGGTCGGTCTTCAAGGAGGATTTTACACCTCTTGATCCTGTTATCCTGGAAGAGTCACTTCAAAATGCAAAGCTTATTGTCGATGAGAAACTAATCTGGTTTGCATATTTCAATTATAAACCCATAGCTTTTTTTGTGCTGTTTCCCGATCTTAATCAGATACTTAAACATTTCAACGGGAAACTTAATACCTGGAACTTACTACGCTTCCTCTATTTCAAGTCAACTCATAAAATGACCAGAGTGCGCGCAGTTGTGGGAGGTGTTCATCCAACTCACCAAAACAGTGGTGTGGAATCTGCCATATTTCTTCAGATATATAAAGTATTCAGGAAGAAGCCATGGTTTAAAGAGCTGGAACTCTCATGGGTAGGAGATTATAATCCCAGAATGATTGCTATTTATGAAGCTCTGGGTGCAAATAAGGCCAAAATGCACATCACTTACCGGTACATGATAAACCCAAAAATTCCTTTCATCAGATTTAAGGATGAAATGTCTGATAAACAATAACTTAATTGAGATAGCACATGATATAATCAATAATTTCTCAATTCCTTTTGCATTTTAAAGAATGTTAATTAATTTTGCAAGCCCTAATCAAGGGGAATTTATTAGGAGTAATCAGGTTAAAAAAAATATTGAACAATGAAAAACGGTATTCATCCAAGCAACTACAGGTTTGTAGTTTTTCAGGATATGTCAAACGGAACTTCTTTTCTGAGTAAATCTACAGCGCCTTCCAAAGAAAATATTAAATGGGAAGACGGGAGTGAATATCCTCTTATCAAGCTTGAAATTTCAAATACATCTCATCCATTCTATACAGGTAAAATGAAACTCGTTGATACTGCTGGTAGAGTAGATAAATTTAACACCCGGTATAAAGATCATATGGGGAAAAAGAAATAATTTTAAGTGTAACTGTAAAAAATAGGGGCATGCCAGGGCATATCCCTATTTTTTTTGTTATTGTACTATATGTGGCATAATCATTGCAATGCTCAGTTTCACATCAGTTGTAAAAATATTATGTAATTTTGGCACAACCGGAAAAGATAAATGACAAAAGTAGCTTCAAAACCTGGGACGTTTGAAAGTCCTTTGTGAACCTTTGTGACCCTTTGTGGTAAAAGGTGAAAAATTAACCACGAAGGAACGCAAAGTATATCACTAAGGAACACAAAGGGGAAAAAACAAAATACTACTTTCTCACCAGTCCTTAAAAGGTGGTTTAGAAGATGTTAAGCAGCAAATTGTAAGGAGTAATAAATAGATGGAAAAAAAATTCAGGAAACCTGTCAGTGAAATAATGCTTCCGGATATTCTGGACGGAGACGGAGATATAATACCAATTATTGCCGACGGAGATGATGGTGAACTTGAGGATGTTGAGGTTCCTGAAACAATTCCAATATTGTCGCTAAGGAATACTGTGCTTTTTCCTGGAGTAGTGCTTCCTATTTCGATAGGCCGTCCAAAATCAATTCAGCTGATCAAAGATGCCTATCGCAATAACAAGATTGTTGGAACAGTAGCGCAAAAGGACCCTGATATTGAAAATCCTGAATTTCAGGACCTTCACTCTATTGGCACGATAGGCCAGATAGTAAAGCTTCTCGAAATGCCCGATGGCTCCACTACAGCTATTATACAGGGACGAAAAAGAATGGCATTACAGGAGCTTATCTCTGACGATCCCTACTTTATTGCCAAGGTCAAAACGATTCCTGAAATGAAACCCGAAATCCTTAATAAGGATTTTGATGCTATTGTCGGCTCACTTAAAGATCTTTCCCTTAAGATAATAAAGATCAATCCAAACATAAGCCCCGAAGCCTCCTTCGCAATTAAAAACATTGAAAATAATACATATCTCATTAATTTTATTTGTTCAAATACAGATATAAAAGTTCAGGATAAGCAAAAGTTGCTTGAAATAAACAGCTTGCGCGACAGGGGATTTATGCTGCTTGAATTTCTCGTACAGGAGATACAGGTCCTGGAACTTAAGAATGAATTACAATCAAAAGTCAAAAGTGATCTTGACCAGCAGCAACGTGAATTTCTTCTTCACCAGCAGATGAAAACCATTCAGAATGAACTTGGTGGAAACCCTGTTGAAAAAGAGATTGAAGAGTATGTTAAAAAGGGCGAGGCCAAATTATGGAGTCCAGATGTTAAAAAGGTATTCGACAAAGAACTCGATAAACTGCATCGTCTTAATCCTGCTGCTGCAGAATATTCGGTTCAGGTAAATTATATTCAAACCCTTCTTGATCTGCCCTGGGAATTTTATACAGTTGACAACCTCGATCTTAATAATGCCCGGAATGTCCTTGATTCAGATCATTTTGGACTCGATGAAGTAAAAGAAAGGATCCTTGAACATCTTGCTGTTCTGAAACTTAAGGGTGATTTGAAATCGCCTATTCTCTGTTTATATGGTCCTCCGGGCGTAGGTAAAACTTCTCTCGGGAAATCAGTTGCCAAAGCTCTTGACAGAAAGTATGTCAGAATGTCACTTGGCGGATTGCACGATGAAGCTGAGATCAGGGGCCATAGAAAAACCTATATCGGAGCTATGCCCGGGAGAATAATCCAGAATATTAAAAGAGCAGGTTCCTCAAATCCGGTTTTCATTCTTGATGAAATTGACAAGGTAGGACAGGATTTCAGGGGTGACCCTTCATCGGCTCTGCTGGAAGTACTTGATCCTGAACAAAACAGCACCTTTTTTGACAACTTCCTCGAAATGGAATATGATCTGTCGAAAGTTCTGTTCATTGCTACTGCTAATAATCTTGCCACTATCAGTCCTGCCCTCAGAGACAGAATGGAATTGATTGAAATAACCGGATATCTGGTTGAAGAGAAGCTTGAGATTGCAAAACGGCATCTATTTCCGAAACAACTCGAAAATCATGGAGTAAAATCCGATCAGATTACAATTGACAATAAGGTGATGGAGTATCTGATCGAGAAATATACCAGGGAGTCAGGTGTTCGGGAACTCGATAAACGTCTGGCAAAAGTTGTCAGGGTAACGGCAAAAAATATTGCATCAGATATAAAATATGACGTTATTCTCTCTCAGAAGGTACTGAGTGAAATGCTGGGTCCCCCAAAATATACCCGTGATCTTTATTCAGGGAATGAACAAGCCGGAGTTGTTACGGGACTTGCCTGGACTACAGCAGGGGGAGAAATTTTATTTGTAGAAACCAGCCTGAGCAAAGGTACCGGAAAACTGACACTCACCGGTAATCTGGGAGAGGTTATGAAGGAATCGGCAATAATTGCACTTGAATACCTGAAATCAAATGCAGAATTGCTTGATCTTCCTGACAATTTCTCCGAAAAATGGAATATCCATATTCATGTTCCTGAAGGAGCGATTCCAAAAGATGGGCCATCAGCCGGAATTACTATGGCTACTTCCATTGCCTCTGCTTTCACGCAGAGAAAAGTTAAAAAATACATGGCAATGACAGGTGAGATAACATTAAGAGGGAAGGTTCTTCCGGTAGGTGGAATAAAAGAAAAGATCCTTGCGGCAAAACGGGCCAGTATAAAGGAGATAATCATTTCGGAAGAGAACAGGAAAGATGTTGAAGATATTAAAGAAATATATATAAGTGGACTAAAATTCCATTACGTTAAGACAATAATGGGTGTGCTCGAACTTGCCCTGCTAAAACAAAAGGTTAAGAATCCCAAAAAAATTACGTTTGAATGAAGAAGGTAGCCGTTTTTCCAGGATCATTTGATCCTTTCACAATCGGACACGAAGCAATCATCAGGAGGGCAATGAATCTGTTCGATGAGATAATTATAGCTGTTGGGGCAAATGCACTCAAAAAAAACTTCTATTCCCTTGAAACAAGGAAAGAAATGATCAATAAGGTCTTTGAATCTGAACCCAGAGTCCGTGTCGATCATTATGAAGGACTTACAGTTGATTATTGTAAGAAAAACGGAGCCCATTACCTCCTTCGAGGGCTCAGAACATCATCTGATTTTGAGTTCGAGAGAGCAATCGGACAGGTAAATAAAACAATGGCACCAGGCATCGAATCGGTATTCCTTCTTACAGCTCCCGAACATTCTTTTATTAATTCCGGAATAGTAAGGGATATTATACAAAACGGTGGCGATGCTTCCAAATTCGTTCCTGCAGCAATTATTCTTAAAGATTATAAAGGGATTGAGGAACAGGATATCATCTGAGAATTGAGCAGTTGATAAGATCCATAAGTGAAAGCCAGGCGCTGCTTTTTATGGAATTCAATTCATCGGGGAATAACCATTCAACTTTTGTTATGCCTTCAGATTTCTGTGGTTCCATTATCATCTCCCCGTTATATTTCATGAGGTACCAGCTTGTTTTCTTGAGGTATGAAATGCCCTCCCAGCTGTAGGTATGATAACTCGGGCAAATAGGCTTCACTATAGTATGACCTGTTATCCCACATTCTTCAGATACTTCCCTTAAAGCGCATGCATCTGGTTCCTCACCTTGTTCTATATGCCCTTTGGGCAGATCAAGTTTTCCTTTTTTTTCTATAAATAAATATCTGCCTGAGCTGTGTTTTACCAATCCTCCTGCAGCACCTACTTCTGTAAAATAAATTCTGAAGATCTTCCAGATATGCTTGATATCGGGTCCATAGACATTTATCGCGGTAACGCTTTTATCTATTTGAAATTCAGCAATTATTTTATAAAGTTCCTTTGTATCATAGAATTTATGGAATAAGCCGTATTTTTGTAACCTGTCAGGTTCGGAGCTTATCTTTATAAATCTGTTCTCAAAGTGAACTTTATACATACTCAAATGGGGATTTTTGAAAAAAAAACAGCTGAATATCTTTTACAAATTAAAGCAATAAAATTGCAACCGTCAAATCCTTTTACATGGGCTTCGGGATGGAAATCACCTATCTACTGTGATAATCGTAAAACTCTCTCATTTCCTGAAGTGCGGTCATATATCCGCGATTCTTTTGCAGGTCTGATAAAAGATATGTATCCTCGGGCTGATATGATTGCCGGAGTCGCCACAGGCGCAATTGCTCATGGAGCTCTCGTTGCCGACAAGCTCGGACTGCCATTTATTTATGTAAGATCCGGAGCAAAAGAGCATGGACTCGGGAACCAGATTGAAGGTTATTACGAGAAAGGGCAGAAGGTAGTGGTCATTGAAGATCTGATATCCACCGGCGGCAGCAGCCTGAGCGCCGTAAATGCACTAAGGGAAGCAGGTTGTGATGTTCTTGGTATGGTAGCAATTTTTACCTATGAATTTAAAAAAGCTGCAGATGCCTTCAACACTGAAAAATGTAAACTCAATACTTTAAGCACCTATTCCACACTGGTTGAAACTGCTGTCAAAACAGGTTATATAGGCCAACCGGAAGTTGAAACTTTGAAAAAGTGGAGACTCGATCCTTCTACCTGGGGAACAATAAAGTAATTTCAAAAGCCTGTCGGGGCACATAAGATAAATGAAAAACATTTTATTATTATCATTTCTGACGGTATTCAATTTTATACATACTCCGTTAACCTTTGCTGATGGGAAAACCAATGTTCTCAGTTTCGATTACTTTTCACAGATGGATGGTTTGCCAAATAACCAGATACAATGTATATATCAGGACAAGAAAGGATGGATATGGCTAGGCACAAGTCTGGGTCTTAGCAGATTTGATGGTTATCGCTTTGTGAATTTTATTCACAATCCCAAAGATACATCTAGCTTGTCAGGAAGCCTGGTCAGGGTCATCTTCGAGGACAGAAAAGGTAACCTGCTCGTAGGAACAGAAAATGGCGGCCTAAATATTTTTGACCGTGAAAAGGAGCGATTCCTTCACCCTTATAAAAATCACCCGGAATTTAAATCTAAAGAAATATCTGTTAATACAATAAAGGAGGATATTGAAGGAAATCTTTTTATTGGTACAGATAGAAATCTCCTGAAGATTGATAATAATGGACATCTTTCAAAAATAACTCCATTGACTGGCACTAAATCAATGAGTTTCTCAGATAGTTTTATTCGTATAATCCAGTCCGATAACACCGGAAATTTTTGGATAGGAACGTCTGTCGGGCTTTTTATTTATCATCCTGAATCAAATGTTATTGAAGAGATTCCGATGCCGGTAACTAATGGGCAATCAAAAGAGATATTTGATATATTTAAAGATACAGATGGACTTCTATGGATCGGTACTTATTCCAGTGGGGTACTAATTTTGGACCCTTTAACAAAATCGGTCCGTCATTTAAGTCTTAATCCATATTATGAACGGACTGAAACAATAAGAACTATTTCAAAAGGGACTCTTGGTGATTACTGGATTGGAACACGTGGGGGGTTCTATGTTTATTCAAAAACCAGGGGTATAACTGGATTTTTCAGACACGACGACAGAGACAGCAGAAGCCTTGCTAACAATTCTGTTCTTGATATTTTTCACGATTCACATGGAGAAACATGGATCGGAACCCGCGGCGGACTTAATTTACTTGCAAAGAGTAAACAGGTATTTCGTAATTTCAGCGCCTTGCCAAATGATGACCATTATCTTAATAGCAGCATAATATATGCCTTCTGGATAGATAAAAAAAACAGGATTTGGGTTGGTACTGAGGATGGCGGGATTAATATTTACAATCCCGATAAAGGGACATTTAATTACTTAATGGCAAAGGATGGTAATCCAAATACCATATCACAGAACTGTATAAAAGCTTTTCTGGATGATGGGAAGGGAAACCTTTGGATCGGGACATTCTGGGGCGGGATTGACGTTCTGAATCTGAATACAGGAAAGATCATTCATTACCAGCATTCCCCTGATAAAAAGCAAAGTCTTGCTGACAACAGGGTGTGGGCCCTGTGTAGTGATGATGACGGAGGGATATGGATCGGTACCAGCCAGGGTGTTGACCGCTTTGATCCGGAAACGAAGTTATTCGACCATTTTCCAAAGCTTGCCCAGAACAGACAGGTTAACTGGATCAGTATAGATTCAGATAAGAACATCTGGCTTGGCACTCTTGATGAGGTAATAATATTTAATCCTGATAACGAAAATATAATAAGGTACAATGAACATTCACGATCATTTCTTGAAGACTCCGACAAAAAATACTGGATCACAACATTAGATAAAGGAATCGCTCTTTACTCCAAAATAAAAGGCGCTGTAACGTATTACGACGAACATGCTGGTTTGTCAAACAACCAGGCACTAGGTGTCCTTGAAGATAATAATCATAGTTTGTGGATCAGTACATCAAATGGTTTATCAAAATTCGATAAAGAGAAGAAACTTTTCCGCAATTTCACAAGCAGGGATGGATTACGTAATGATCAGTTCACTTATGGAGCAGCATATAAAGCTGACAATGGGGAATTACTTTTCGGAGGTATTGCAGGATTTAATATGTTCAATCCTCAAGACATACTTACCGAGGACCTTCAGGTTCCTTTGGTCTTTACTGAACTGAGGATTTTCAACAGAGTTGTTCCTGTACGAGATGATAAAGATGCAATACTTAAGAAATGCATCTCAGAAACCTCCCATCTGATTTTGAGATATGATCAGAATGTGTTTACTCTTGAATTTGCCGCCCTTGATTTCATTAACAGCAATAGTACACTATATTCATATTATCTTGAAGGATTTGACAAAGGATGGAATGAGCCAAGCACTTCCCGGACAGCTACTTATACAAACCTGAATCCTGATGATTACACCTTAAGAATAAAGAAAATACTACCCGGGAATCAAGCTGGATTTGAAAATCTGGTACTAAAAATAACAATATTACCACCCTTCTGGATGACCTGGTGGTTCCGTACAATAATAATTCTGATAATTGTTGCTTTGGGTTATTCTCTGATCAGGTTCATTATTAATCGTGAAAAGATCAAAAACGAACTTGTTTTTGAAAAAATTAAGGCAAGAAATCTTCACGAACTTGATATGCTTAAACTACGACTTTTCGCAAATATCTCACACGAAATAAGAACTCCGCTTACACTCATTTTAGGCCCTCTCGAAAAACTGATCTCCAAAAAGGTGCCGGAAGAGGAAATACCTTCACATCTGGCTGTGGTATACCGTAATACCCAACAACTTAACCGACTAATAAATCAGCTGCTCGACTTTCGGAAATTGGAAACAGGGAACCTTAAACTTGAACTTACTCAGGATGACATGGTCAGCGTGGTTTCAGATGTTGTCAGATCATTTGAGGAATTTGCCAGGGAGAATCAAATCACTTTAGAGTTCCATACATTAAAGAAGAAGCTCATTGCAATATTTGATCCTGATAAAGTAGAGACTATAATTACTAATCTCATTTCAAATGCTTTAAAGTACACCGAAGAGGGAGGAATGGTTTCAGTTCATCTTTCTCTCGTATTTGCTCCTGAGGATGATGATTCTTTTAATAATGCGCCAGAAAAGCAATATATTGAAATCTCGGTGAAAGATACCGGGAAAGGAATTTCAGAGACTAATATCGATAAAATATTCACAAGGTTCTTCAGGATTGACTCAAAGAATGAAAGTTCCGGAACCGGGATTGGTCTCGCACTTGTAAAAGAGCTGGTTAAACTGCACAGAGGAAGCATTACCGTCATTAGCAAGCCCGGGAAAGGATCAAAATTTACACTGCATCTGCCTTTTGAGACGGAAGTTCAGGAAGAAATCATAAATACCACCGGGGAATTCGTACAAAACAAATCACAAAAAACAGATAATAGTATTTTAACCGATGATCTTCCTGAAGAATTGAACGCACAGATAATGCTGATTGTGGAAGACAATCCGGATGTCAGATATTTTATACGAAGTCACTTTGATTCAGTTTATAAAATTTATGAAGCAAAAAACGGTCAGGAGGGATGGAATCTGGCAATAAAAATAATTCCTGATGTTATTATAAGTGATATACTAATGCCTGATGTTGACGGATACGAATTCTGCAAACGCATCAGGAAAGATGAGCGTACATCTCACATACCCGTATTGTTACTGACGGCGCTCCATTCAAAGGATCATGAGATCGAAGGATTATCATGCGGTGCAGATGATTATATTACCAAGCCATTCGATATTTCAATACTTCAGACCAAAATTGAAAATATGCTTCAGGCACGAAGGTCGCTTAAAGAAAAATATACCAGGGAAATAATTCTGAAACCTTCCGACATAATTATTTCATCGCCCGATGAACGTTTTCTCAGGAAAGCGATTGAGGTTGTTGAAAAAAATATATCCAATTCTGATCTTGATATCGAGCATTATGCCACCGAAGTGGGCGTCAGCCGGATGCAGCTTTATCGTAAATTCAATGCACTGACTAATATGACTGTCAAGGAGTTTATCAGGAGCATCAGACTTAAAAGAGCAGCCCAGCTGCTTCTGGAGAAGAAAATGAGCATAACTGAGATAGCATATGCGGTAGGATTTAGGGACCTTTCGCATTTCAGAAAATGCTTTCACAGCGAATACGGCATGAGTGCATCAGAATATATCAGCCAGAGTACCATCACCTCAAAGAATTGATTCTCCGTTTACTTCTCATATTTTTTTATTTAGATTTAATTAATGGCAAAGACCTTCCGGACTCCGTTTTATCTTGTTTGAGAAAATTTTCACTGCTTTTTGGGAATTATATCCTGTTCCGGGAAACAGAACACTCCTTTTTGGGAAGTATTATACTAAAAATTCATTCTGCAAATTATAACTTGCCTGGAATCTAATTAAGCATAATGATAAAAATAGCTGTTGAACAAAAGACATAACCTTACTAATAATGAAAATTAATTTAGACAAATGCAGAAAACTGTTGATTTTGATTTTATTAACAATAATTTCCAATCTTTATTTGTTGGCGCAGGTGCAAATAAATGACGAAAAGAGGGAAAGTATCAGTATGTTTCCTTTTTTTGATAGTGTGCACCACTGGTATGATATTCATGATGATGGGAATATAATCAATCCGTTAAAAGATCAGCCCAGATATAAGGAAAATGAGATCACAAAGATTGCTGACAACATGCTTTTATACCAGCGAGATAATGGAGGATGGCCTAAGAATTACGACATGGAGGCTATATTAACCAAAGAGCAGGTAGATAGTCTGGTGAAAACCAAAAATCAACTGCATACAACTTTTGATAATTCAACGACTTACACACATATTGAATATCTGGCTCAGGTTTTTAACCTTACTGGCATTGAAAAATACAAAGATGCTTGCTTAATTGGGATCAATTTTGTCCTTTCTGCGCAATATCCAAATGGGGGCTGGCCTCAATATTTCCCACTGGAAGATAACTACAGCAGGAGAATTACTTTCAACGACGACGCCTACATTGGGGTAATTGAAATGCTGAAAAAAATCGTTGACAAAAATCCTGAATTCGCATTTATCGGGGATAAAGTACGGAAAAAAGTAGGTCGTGCTTATGAAAAGGGTATAGAATGTATCCTGAATTGCCAGATTGTTGACAAAGGAAGACTTACGGCCTGGTGTCAGCAACACAATGAAATTGACTTAAAACCTGCCTGGGCCAGAGCCTATGAACCCCCCAGTATCTGCAACGGGGAAAGCGTTTCTATTGTGTTGTTCCTTATGGACATCGAAAATCCGGACAAGAGAATTATTGAATCTGTTCAATATGCCGTGAAATGGTTCAGCGATTCAAAGATTTATCATACTAGAGTTAATACAGTGCCGGCACCACCTGAAAAGTCAAAATGGAGAACAAGTATGATTGATCGGGTTGTTGTTTTAGACTCACTTGCACCTCCAATCTGGACGCGTTTTTATGAGCTCGGAACAGAGAAACCCTTGTTTAGTGACCGCAACAGCAAATTCCTCTATTCACTTTCCGAAGTAAGCCGTGAAAGACGCATCGGATATACCTGGTACACTTATGCTCCTCAATTGGTATTGGATAAATACCCGGTATGGGAGAAAAAACTGAATAAGTGATTTTTGACAATTTTATTTCTTGGGGAGGAAAAACACCATCTCACACTGGGAGATTTTTTTTTAGTTCCTCCTGATTTGCCTCACTGTATTCAGACAATCAGTGCCCATGTGAGACTAATTGATTGCTTTAGCCCCATAAGAGAGGATTTTTTAAAGGAGAAAAGCTGATTGCTTTCTTAGATGGGCTTTTTTATTGAAGCCCTTCGGGCAAAGCTCCAGATATTCCTTTAGATTCATTCTGAAAATAAACAGATCTGCCGGAATTTGGATAACTTTATTAATTCGTATTTGCATATTTTTAATATTAATATACTATGACTAATCTATCATATTTTGAAAGCAGGACCGGAACGCTGACATGCAATGCTGAAGAGGTTTTTACCTTTGTAACCGACATCCGGAATTTTGAAAGATTTATTCCTGGCGGGATCATCACTAACTGGAATGCAGAAAAGGAGTCATGCAGCTTCAGCGTTTCAATGCTTGGAACTGTGGCAGTCAGACTTGCTGAAAAAGAGAAGTATAATAAAGTTGTTTTTAGCGGTGATGCTTTGAAAAAAAATGATTTTTTGCTGACTTTGAACATTACAGATGATGTTGGTGATCATGCTAAAGTAAGGATATTACTGAGTGCTGAACTCAATCCAATGATGAAGGCGATAGCGGGCAAACCCATTGGGCAGTTTCTTGAACGGCTTATTAATGAAATGGAAGGCTTCCGGGATTGGGAAAGCTCTATAAAATGAATTCCGTCTCCTTAAAAGAATACTCACTGATATTCCCGCTTTGCTTTTCAATTTTTATCCTGCCAAAATCACCGACTGTCAGAATTCTGCCTGTGTAAATACCACAGACATCTCTGAATTCATGCCACTCATTCAAACGGTAAAGCTTAGAAACATACTCTTTCTTTATATCTCCTGAATCACCTGCAATTAATTGCTTATACCTTTTATCGAGATCAGATCCTAAATTATTCAGACAGTCACGAAGATCGTAATTATGGCCCGAAAGAAGGCGAAGAGAGATCGGATTTGGGGCATTGCTTAAAAAACTTTCCTGATTAATATTCAGACCTATTCCTGCAATTGTAAATTCAATACGATTGCCTGTCAGTGAACTCTCAATTAAAATACCTGCTATTTTGTCATTGTTTACATAAATGTCATTCGGCCATTTTATTGAACAATCAGGAATATATCTCATCAAAAAATCACAAATCCCGAGAGAGATCGCCATTGAAATATGGAACTGGTCCTCTGGTTTAATAAAAGAAGGAAATAGTATAATGCTGATTAATAGGTTTTTACTGTCTTCACTTTCCCATTTGTTTCTGGTGTGTCCCCTACCGGCCAACTGATA